>Ga0183099_1000035_pt1 | contig 154236 bp, 126 predicted proteins | sample Biomet1_FD_127788 | JGI IMG/M metagenome (GOLD analysis project Ga0183099, IMG submission 127788) | Microbial communities from bioreactor (seeded with anoxic lake sediment) at LBNL, California, USA - Biofuel metagenome 1 | ecosystem: Engineered > Bioreactor > Anaerobic > Unclassified ...
GAATAGCTGTGTTTCTGATTTTTTCGCTTTCTTATTTCCATAAAAATACCCCAAAAGTTTTTTGTCTAACTTTTGGGGTACAGTTCAATGGAACAGCCTGTGTTTTTTTATTTAAAGCTCTTTCTCCGTAAAAAGAAAGATGAGAAATTCTACTTAATTTGCTGACTCGAATTGTCGCAAAAAGCGGACATCGTTTTCGGAGAACATCCGGAGGTCTTTCACCTGATACTTCAGGTTGGTGATACGTTCGATACCCATACCGAAAGCATAACCGGAATAGACCTTGCTATCGATACCGCACGCTTCCAACACATTCGGATCGACCATACCACAACCCAGGATTTCCACCCAACCGGTATATTTGCAGAAGGGGCAACCCTCGCCATGACAAAGATTACAGGAGATATCCATCTCTGCCGAAGGTTCGGTGAATGGGAAATAAGACGGACGCAGACGGATTTTGGTGTTTTCGCCGAACATCTCCTTGGCAAAGTAGAGCAATGCCTGTTTCAGGTCGGCAAACGATACGTTTTTGTCGATATAAAGACCTTCCACCTGATGGAAGAAGCAGTGAGCACGATAGGAAATAGCTTCGTTACGATACACGCGACCCGGACAAATAACGCGGATCGGTGGTTGCTGGTTGAGCATCACACGCGACTGAACCGACGAAGTGTGAGTACGTAGCAATACATCGGGATCTTTTTCAATAAAGAAAGTGTCCTGCATATCGCGGGCCGGGTGTTCCGGCGGAAAGTTGAGCGCACCGAAAACGTGCCAGTCATCTTCCACTTCGGGACCTTCGGCAATGGTGAAGCCGATGCGGGCAAAAATATCGACGATTTCGTTTTTAACGATAGAGAGCGGATGACGTGTTCCCAACAGAATAGGATCCGCCGAACGGGTCAGGTCGGTTTCGCTACCGGCAGAAGCACTGTTTTCGAGCGCCTCTTTCAGTTCGTTGATCCTGACTGTGGCAGCCTCTTTCAACTCGTTGAGCAATTGGCCTACCTGACGTTTCTGGTCGTTGGGCACATCACGAAATGCATTGAACAAAGAGGTGATTTCTCCCTTTTTGCTGAGGTATTTAATGCGTAATTCTTCCGCTTTTTCTTGTGTGGCGGCTGTCAGGCTTTCCACTTCGGCCTTCAGCTGGTTTATCTTATCAATCATAACGATATGAATTTTTCAGAGTGCAAAGGTATTGAATTTTTACGAGAAAGTGATATTTAAATAGCCTCTGTTTCGGTGGTTTCCGCAACATTCCGATCAGCCAGTTCGGCCAGAAAGACTTCCTGCAAAATGGCCGGATTGTACGACAGTTTGGCCTGACGCAAACCCTCCACGCCGCCATCTTCCGCCCGGTTCACATAGTTGTAGCCGATGGCATAATGACGAATCATTTCTCTGTTTATCAACGTATAAGATCCACGATGAATGTGTGATGCCTTTTCAAACAGGCAAAGATAGACCTCATCGTTAAGCGGAGTACCGACAGAAATACCGGCTACTTTCCCGTCAAGACGGATGCAGCCGCCATCGAGTGGCATTTTGTCGTAGTAAAGAAAATAGTCGTTGATAGCTTTGTTTTCAATAAACCGCTTCGACTCGGGATTGTCGTTGTAGTGGTAATCCCAGGCATCGTTGAACGCAATGCACTCTCCGATATTTTCCGGAGTAATAGGCTCAAACTGCCACGAATAGTTCTTTTCAACGAAGTTGATATGATTTCGCTTGGGCTGCAAGGCTTTACCGCTCAGCGTCGCCAATTTTTCCGACTCGTAGAGGTATTCATATTCGTTGCGCGAAGGGATGAATTTGAACTTCCCTGGCATCAACCGCTCCATCACTTCCCGGTTTTCGGGTGTAATTTGTCCGATCACCGGAGCGCAATCGAGGCAAAAAGAGTGGTCAAGCATAGCCTCAAGCGTCGGAATCAAATCGTCGTTGCCAACGGGGAACAGAAAATAGTGGCATCCGTCGACATACGTCTTGATTAACAGATGATTGTCGAATTCGGTAATCTGAAAATCATAGACATTCCTCCACAGAAAAAGCACCTCGAACGAGTAGGTGAAAAGCCGTGTATGTTGTTGCTTTAGATAGCTGTTTATTAAGTTTTTGTCCGATAAAGTTACCGGTCTGAATGAAAGCATAAAATTGATTTACAATTTAATCATCTACAATTTACGATTGGAATCTGTTTGAAAACCGAAGAGAGCGCTAAGATAAGCGCAAAGAACACAGAGAAATAAACAGTTGATAATTTAATATTTAGTAGATTCTCATCTTCACATCCTCAAATCCCCACATTTTCAAATTCTCACATCCTCTTCTCCTGCAAATATCGTTCCAACCGATTCAGTCCTTCGGCAATGTTCTCGAGCGAATTGGCATACGAAAAGCGGACGAATCCCTCGCCTTTGGTTCCGAAGTCGACCCCGGGCGTGATGCCGACATGTGCATTTTCGAGCACATCGAAAGCAAATTTGTACGAATCGGAGGTGAACTTGCGGGCATCGGCCAGCACGTAAAAAGCACCCTGAGGTTCAACTTTTATCTCAAAGCCAATCTCACGCAAACGGCTAATCATAAACCGGCGGCGTTCGTCGTAAACAGCCCGCATTTTCACCACATCCGCGTCGGACTCTTCGAGCGCGGCAATACCGGCGGCCTGAGCCGTAGAAGGAGCGCAAATAAAAAGGTTTTGCTGCAAAATCTGCAAGGTACGCATATACTCCAGTGGAGCAATCACATAACCCAATCGCAGACCGGTCATGGCAAAACGTTTTGAAAAGCCATTCACCACAAAGGCATTGTCGGTAAACTCAAGGATGGAACGTGCCCGTCCGTTGTAGACCAGACCGTGATAAATCTCGTCGGAAATAACCGGGAACGGCAATTGTGCCAGCATTTGGAAAACCGATTCGTCGGCCAGCGTTCCCGAAGGATTCATGGGCGAATTGAAAAAGAGCGTTCGGGTGCGCGGTGTGATGGCCTTTTGCAACGATTCGGCCTCGTACTGAAACCCCGTTTCGGCACGCACCTCCACATCGACGGGAACGGCTCGGCAGGCCAGCGCAAAATTACGATAGCAGGGATAACCCGGATTGGTCATAATCACCTCATCGCCGGCATTACAGATAGCCATCAATATCATCAGGATGGCCGGAGAACTGCCGGAAGTGACCAGAACGCGGTCAGGCGATACGGTTACGCCGTACTCTTTCTTGTAAAAACGGCAGATAGCTTCGCGCAGGGCAAGATCGCCAAGCGAATGCGTATAGTGGGTTTTGCCGCTCTGTTGCGCCTTTTCAGCGGCTTCGGCAACGCATTGAGGTACATCGAAATCGGGTTCTCCCACCTCCATGTGGATGATGGATATTCCCTGTTTTTCAAGTTCGGATGCCCGTTCCAGCACCTCCATCACAATAAAAGGGGTCATCTGTTCGGCATCGGGATTCAGAAACATGCAGTTCAAAGTTTAATGTTCAAAAGCCTCATCCGAAGACAGGAGCAATCTGTATGAGGAGGAGAGGCCACGAAGGATTTGATAGCTCAAAATTAGAAATAAAATATGAATCTGCCATGTGCGGCCACAAAGGTTGAAATCACACTTTTCGTGCCGAAAGTGTGAGAAAAATCACATAATTGGCACGAAAAGTGTGATTTTTCGATTTCGGAAACAACAAAGGGCCGTAACTTTTCGGTCGCGACCCTTTCATTATTTGTCAAAAGCAATGCTTTATTTCTTCTTCCCGTCAACCTGTTTCAGCAATATTTCCACCGCTTTTTCTATTTGTTCGTCTTCTCCCTGCTGAATCAGTTCGGGGCGTTGAGCCACTTTGTAGTCGACCTCTTGCTGCATATTTTCCAGATAGTTGCCATTGTTGTCGCGCATTCCAACGATAGGAATCCCGAATACTAGGGTTTTATCTTGCAAAGTTTCCCACCACACACTGCTCATGGTTCCCGGTACGGGCATACCCACCAAATCACCAATACCAACGTGTTTGTACACATAAGGCGTTCCGTGCGCATTGGAGTAGTTGGCTTCGCAAACCAGCATGATTGACGGTTTGTTCCAGCGACGGCTTGGCATGTCGCAAGCTTCACGACCACGCAACACCTGCGAGAAATATTTCTTGCCACTGAAAAGAACTTCGATGTCCTCGTGCAGACGACCACCGCCATTGTAACGGGTATCGATCACAATCCCGTCGCGATCGTTGTATTTGCCCAGCAAATCGTTATACACTTCGCGGAAACTGTTGTCATTCATTGCCTCCAAGTGCACGTAGCCCAAACGACCTTTCGAGAGTTTATCTACCAGTTCGGCGTTGCGTTTCACCCAGCGATCGTAGAGCATATCGTTGTATTTGGAACGTGTAACCGGTTTTACCGTCTCGTTCCAGCGCTCTTTGCTCGATGGGTTATAGAACGATACCTTCACATTTTTGTCGGCCAACAGGTTAAGCAACGGGAAATAGTCTTCGCCTTTGCTGATCAGCTGCTCGTTAATTTTTTCAAGAATAACACCCTCTTTTACTTTGGATGTTGCCTTGTTGAACGGCCCTTTTTCGAGCACTTCGGTCACCTGCAAACCGTCGCCCTTGTAGTTCCAGTCGAAGAAAAGACCCAGTTCCGCCGTCTCGGCACCCCCTTCGGCACGCGGATAGTAGCGGCCGCCAGTGTGCGATACGTTGAGTTCGCCCAACAGTTCGCTCAACAACTCTTCAAAGTCAAAATTGTTGTTGATGTAAGGCAGGTACTGCACATATTCTTGGGCATAATAGTTCCAGTCGACACCGAAAATATCTTCGCGGAAAACCTTCTCGCGCACCTGTTTCACCACATGGTCGAACAGATATTGGCGTTCGGCGGGACGATCGAGCACCTTTTGCGCGCTGTAGGCAATCAGGGTCTTCTTTTCTCCGGCCAGCGTAATTTTTTGCGGAGCAACGGGCGAGAGCACAAAGAGATTTTTCTCGTCCTTATCGAAAGCGAGCGTTGCCTCTTTGGCATTGAGTTTCATCATCAGTTTGGTCTCCTGTTTGCGCAACTCGTTTGTCCAGAGGTCGTATCCGTTCTCAAAAGCCGAAAAGTAATAGATTTTTTCGCCATCCTTCGAAATCACGGCATCGGCCATTTTCGACGAATTGATGGTAACCCGCACGATGCGATCCTCAATGTTATCGAGTTCCAGTTTGATCTCTTTTATCTTCTTCTCTTTGGCATCGGCTTTTTTGTCCTCTTTTTTATCGGCATCTTCCGTCTTTTTGTCGTCTTCTTTCTTTTTATCGGCGCTATCCTTTAACAGTTCGGCCTCCTCTTTCGAGAGTTTGAACTTGTCATGCGCCTCTTTGTTAAGGAAGACCAGAAATGCGTCGTCGAGCGAGCCCCACGAAGCGTGACTGCGCATTCCGTAACGGTCGGAGAAGAAAAGAATGGCATCGCCACCCAGCACAAATTTAGGATTGTGGTTGGTGTAGCCGCTCGCCACCAGGTCAATAATGGGCTCGCCACCCTTTGTACTTACGATGCCTATATCGTTGTAAGGCCAGTGTTTATTGGGAGTGTAGTCGAATGTGATCCATTTACCATCGGGCGACCAGTTGAAATCAAGATCGCCGTCGGAACTCGAGAAGGTGGTTTTGCCATCGGTAATCTGACGTACTTTTTTATCGGCCAGCGTAATAATTTTCAACTCGCAACGGTTTTCGTAGAAAGCAATTTCTTTGCCGTCGAGCGAAAATTTGGGGTACATCGCGTTGCGGGGCGTGCTGTAGAGACACTCTTCGTTGATGATCGTGGCATTCGGGAAGTTTGGCTCTTTCGCATCGGCGATGGATGCAACGTAGAGGTTCCAGCTACCGTTGCGTTCGCCGGAGTAGACCAGCTTTTTGCCATCGGGGCTGAAAGCCACCTGACGTTCCTGCTCGGACGTGGAAGTAATCTGTTTAGTCGTTCCGTAATCTACCGATGATACAAAAACATCACCACGGAAGATAAAGGCCATCTGCTTGCCGTCGGACGAAACTACCGATTCGGAGGCCTCTCTGCCCGATTTGAGCACTTCCGTCTCTTCGGCAGAGTCGTCGCGTTTTACGTTGACACTGATCTTTTGCGGTTTGCCGGTCGGTTGCTGCGTATAAATCTCTCCCTGAAAGGTGTAGCACAGCATTCCGTTACGCGAAGCCGAGAGGAAACGCAGCGGATCTTTTTTGAACGATGTAACCGGAGTCACGTTTTTCGGATCGGCAACCGCGAATTTGAACACGTTGAAGCTACCACCCCGTTCGCCCAGAAAATAGACTGTTTTGCCGTCGGGAGAAAGCACTGGAGTGCGGCTTTCACCTTTGGTAGCAGTCAGTTTGGTGTATTTTTTATTTTGGGTGTCGAACATCCAGATATCCCGCACGACAGACGAAGTGTGGTGTTTCCTCCAGCGGCTTTCAACACCTTTGATATCGTTGTAATAGATGAATTTCCCATCCTGACTCATCGTGGCCTCATCGGCAGGAACCGCGAAGACCTGATCGGGACGACCCCCTTTGACAGATACTTTGTATAACTCGCCGTAGCTACGGAACGTAAGACTTGCTGCCGGATCCTGAATCAGCCCGCTGTAAATAATTTCTTTCCCGTCGGGCGTAAAGCAAAAGGGAATTTCGTTGGAAGAGTGGGTGGTCAGGCGAGTGGGATTACCCCCGTCGGCATCCATCAGGTAAACATCGAAGTTTCCTTTTCGGTTGGAGGCAAAAGCCAGTCTGCTGCCATCGGACGACCATACGGGATGGTAGTCGTGTGCCGGATTACTGGTCAGTTGACGGGCGGTTCCACCGTTGCTGTCAACCACATAAATATCGCCCTGATAGGCAAAGGCAATTTTGGTGCCGTCGGGCGAAATAGCCGGATAGCGCAACCACTTGGCTGGATTTTGTGCCCATAAAGCTCCGACCGTCATCAAACAAAATAGCAGAGTAAATGTTCTTTTTAGCATATATGAAAATTATAATGATTTGAATAAATAAATTCCAGAAACGGCTTATTCATCACTCTTTGTGAATGGTAGATTTGAAGGGACTCAAAATTAAGGAAAAAAACTGATTCTTTTATGCGCGTCAGAACGCGCATAATCTTGGGTGCAGCGACTTAGATGGTGCTGAAGAGATTTGTGCGAGTTGGAACTCGCACGACCCATTGGGTTCACTTTGGGTGCAGCGACCTCCGAGTCGCTGTAAAAAAGATTGCACGTCGAAGTCGCATCACCCACTATTCCCCTTATTTTTGTAAAAATGAACAACATGGAAAGAAAAGAGTTTTACCGGCATATGCTACCCCACTTTCAAGTTCCGGGGCAAATTTTCTTTGTTACGTGGTGTTTAAAATCAGCTGTACCTCCTAAAGCATTGGTAACACACAAGCTACAATTGATGAATTTGAAATCGGATATTTTTTACGCACAACAATCCGGCAAAGACACACAAATTGTTGAAAACCTGCAAATGCAGTATCATATCGCACGGAAGAAATATGTGAAAGCGTATGATGATTTGTTGGATTCAGCCAACGATTTGAAGGTTGATCTATCTTCTCCTGCATGCGTTGAGATTCTGAAAAATGAACTCGTCTTGACTTTTCTTTGCTATGATTTTTTGGGGTCATTTTTACTTATTGACCCCTCCTAACCTCCCCTAAATGGGGAGGAATTGGATTGCAAAATGAGAAAATTTCATTCATTTTACAACACCAAAGCCCCCATATTGGGGGTTGGGGGTCGAAAAATAAAAAGTCAAGATGACTTCAATACCTTGTTGTTTTACGAAGCAAAAAAGATTGAGAACTTCGCTTTCTGCATCATGCCCAATCATGTTCATTGGGTGTTTCGCACATTCGAAGCAGAAGAAAACGGAACCTCTGTTTATTTGCAGGATATTCTGCAATCGGTTAAACGCTACTCTTCCAACTTCATCAACAAGGCAATAGGCAGAACCGGGACATTATGGCAGAAAGAGAGTTTCGATACCACCATCAGGGATGAAAAGCATCTTTGGACAGCAATGGAATATACCCTGAACAATCCCGTGAAGGCAGGCTTGGTCTCGTCTCCTGAAGAATGGAAAGGTAGCTGGGTGAAAAAGGGAGTGCCGCAACCTTAGCTCGCCGATCATTTTGTGCGAGTCGGAGCTCGCACGACCCACAAGGTGCATCTTGGGTGCAGCGAGTTCCAACTCGCTGTAAGAAACAATGCAAATCCAAACTCCCACATCCAGGGGTGCAGCGACCTCCGAGTCGCTGTGAAGAAATATGCGACTTGGAATTAACTCCTTGCAGTCGTTGACCGCTGGTTCGCATCACCCATTAGTATCCGCCCTTAAAAGATGCAAAATGGCGGATCTGCCTGCGAAATATCTACCTTTGCAGTACCATTCGCTTTCATCACGATGACTCCAACCGACAACCCAAACAGATCTCTTTCGCGCTTTCAGGTAATGCTGATGGCGGTGGCAGCCGGCATTTCGGTTGCCAATATCTATTACAACCAACCCATTCTGAAGGATCTATCCCTCACCTTTGGTTGCACCGAAGCGGAGGCCGGACTCACCTCCATGCTGGCGCAAATCGGCTACGGCCTCGGACTCTTCTTTATCACCCCGCTGGGCGACAAGGTGAACAAAAAATCGCTGATCGTAAACCTGTTGGCGCTGTTGTTGCTCTCGTTGTTGCTGATGATTTTCGCGGCCAGCATTCTACAGGTGTGGGTGCTTAGTGTGCTCATCGGCATCCTGTCGGTGGCCGTGCAGGTAATCCTGCCCATGGCGGCCGGTCTCGACAACGTCAACCGGGGCAAAACGGTGGGCACCATTTTCACGGGCATCCTCATCGGTATTCTTGCCGCGCGGGTGTTCAGCGGCGCCATCGCCGAATGGCTCTCGTGGCGCTGGGTCTACGGCTTTTCGGCCGGCCTGGTACTGGCAGTTACCGTTCTGCTCAAAACCTACCTGCCCGAAGTGGAAACTCCGTTCAAGGGCAGTTACCTGAAACTGCTCGGGTCGGCGCTCGGCATGTTGCCCCGCTATCCGCTGCTGCGCAAGGTGGCGCTGATGGGCGCTTTCCAGTTCGGCCTCTTCTGCTCCTTCTGGACCACCCTCACCTTTCACCTCAGCGGAGCACCGTTTCGTTTTCACACCGACACCATCGGCCTCTTCGGACTGGTGGCGATTGCCGGAGCGTTGATGGCACCGCTTTTCGGAAAGCAATCCGACCGGGGGAACACCAACCGTGTGCAACTATACGCCAGCACGATGATGCTTGCCGCCGTGCTGTTGATGCTCTTTTTCGGCCAGTCGGTGATACTGCTGGTGGCCGCCGTGCTGCTGCTCGACATCGGGGCGCAGGCCATGCAGGTGACCAACGTGGCGCTGATCTACACCCTCGACGAATCGTCGCACAGCCGCATCAACACCATCTACATGACCACCTTTTTCACCGGTGGCGCGCTCGGCACCTTCGTGGGACTGCTCTGCTGGCAGGCTGGCGGCTGGCTCTGGGTAACGCTGCAAATGCTCATCTGGGCATTGATGGTACTGCTTATACTGATCGGTTTCCGGACGAAACGAACCATATAAACCACCGGATTCGCACTTCATCAACTGCAAAGCACCTTCCACAACTGTTGAAACCCCTTTACATCGAGTGCAGTGTACTATCAACAACTATCAGAACCCCTTTGCATTGGTTGCTGAGGTCTTCCAGCAACTACCGGACCCAGTTTGCACTCCCTGCAATGCCCTCTCGGTAACCGTGCGAACCACTCTGCATACACTGTAAAGCCCTTCCGGCAACTATGGAGACTCCTTTGCAGGCAATGAAGTGTTGTTTCGGCAGAAAAACTGCCCCCTCACAACCTGTAATAGCCCGATTCTCTTTGCCTTGAATACCTTTTTAGCCGGACTTGTTTTGAGAAATAAATTGTAAGTTTGCAAGGCAGGTTTCACGGAAGAGGTTGCATTGGAAAATAAACCATTTTCTATGAAATTCCGGAGGTTAGCTACGTAAATAATCTGTTGTGCAAAATTTTGAGAAAGCTACTATCTAAACTTACAAAGAATGCCTAAAAGAATTCGCAGAAATTATGAAATATACTTAGCTCCTAATATCGTTGGCTTTTACGATAATAATGGAAGAGCTAAAGCAATTGATGAAAAGAAAGGTGTCAATTTAGATCCCAATAATATAGATGATAAAATTTATATTTATGAAAGACAAGTCAAAAAATGGTTTTTGGAAAGAGCCAATAGATTAATAAAAGGGGGAAATAATGGATTTATTGTTTTAATGATCTGTCTTTCCTATTTAGAAGGCGTTGAACAGTACATTCGAGGACAGGAAAGTAATGGTCATAGTAAGGAATTTTTCAGATATTCAATGCATAGGATTTATCCCTATAAATTTCAAGATAATGAACTGAATAACTTATATTCAGAAGCTCGTTGTGGATTATTTCACAATGGAATGGTAAGCGGAAAAATCCTAATTAGTAAAACATACAATGATTCAGTTTACATTCCTGATGCTTATACGATTCAAATAAATCCTCAAATGTTATTAAATGATATCAACCAAGATTTCAAAAAGTATTTGATGATTCTAAGGAATCATCAGAATAATACAGAAAGGATTAGATTTGATAATATGTTTTCAAACCTCTAATAAAACAGCTCTGATAGCACAAATTTTTTGACTCATACTTGATATAAGTAATAGAGCCAAATCATTAATCCATACCCCTATGAAACTCATTTATAAAATCACCCTGCTTTTGCTGTTTGCGGGAGCCATCCGGCCGTGCCAGGCACAGTTTGCCAAAGGTGCCGATGTGGGTTGGCTACCCCAGATGGAGGCGACCGGCTTTAAGTTCTGCGATAGCGACGGCAAAGCAAAAGATTGCCTGCTGTTGCTCAAAGAGCGCGGCATCAACACCATCCGCCTGCGGGTGTGGGTCAACCCTTCCAACGACAGAGGGAGCGGCCATTGCAGCAAAAAAGAGACGGTGGAGATGGCGCAACGGACTCAGAAACTGGGCATGCGCCTGATGATCGATTTTCACTACAGCGACAGCTGGGCAGATCCTGCCAAGCAAGCCAAACCGGCAGCCTGGGCAAAACATTCTTTTCCCGAACTGTGCAACGACGTTTACAAACACACTTTTGAGGTGCTGGACACACTGAAGTCGGTCGGCATTACGCCCGAGTGGGTGCAGGTGGGCAACGAAATCCCCGGCGGCATGCTCTGGCCCGAGGGCAGCACCTCCAACTGGCCGCAACTGGCACAACTGCTCAACAAAGGGTACGATGCCACGAAAGCTGTCGACCCGAAGATCAAAGTGATTGTGCACCTCGACGAGGGCAACAACAACGCGAAATACCGCACCTTTTTCGATAATGCCACGCAACACGGAGTGCGCTACGATGTTATCGGCATGTCGTACTATCCCTACTGGATCAACAAAAGTTACAAGGCCACCCTCGGCGATCTGGTCGGCAACATGAACGACATGATTGCCCGCTACAACAAGGATGTGATGATTGTGGAGATCGGCGAAGAGGACCGGCTGGTGGACGAGACCTACAACATGCTCACGGCAGTAATCAAGGCCGTGAGAGCCATTCCCGGCAAACGGGGTTTGGGCGTGATTTACTGGGAACCCGAAGGAGCCCGGAGCTGGAGCCACTACGCTCTCGGCTGCTGGCAGGACGACGGCAAACCCTCACCGGCGCTGGATGCCTTCAGAAAATAGAAACCCACGGGGAACGGAGTAACACTGTTCCCCGTTTTTTATTTCAACGATCAGAAATGTGACCTAAATTTATATGCTACAGCAGATTTTGAACGGCCTTGTCCGGTAAGCCAAAAAACAAGTGAGACGAGCGTCAAATCGCCCACTGTCCGAAGCTTCTGACGAAAGGAAGAAGCAAGTTTGGGCGATTTAGCTTGGCGAATGCAAGTTTTTTGAGCGAGGCGGGCACAGCCTTGACCTTTTTGTCTCCTTTTTATGTCAAGATAAAAAGGAGATCAGGGTCACAGGGGCGGAAGCCCCTTGTAGAACAAAAACGTCTTTCTATTGATGTCAATCTGGAACATCACCTTTCCCCTACTTTTTTGTTATCTTTGTGTCCGTTTAAAACTGACGTTTTGCCGAAAATAATGAATAAGAATCTCACTATAGATCAGTGCAATGAGTTGTGCAAAGGCACGCTGATGGAACACCTGGGAATGAAAATTACCGTGGTGGAAGAGGGCCGTGTGGAGGCTACCATGCCCATCGATCAACGTACCGTTCAACCGGTAGGAATCCTGCACGGCGGTGCCACCATCGCTTTGGCCGAGTCGGTGGCCGGCATCGGCTCCTATTATCTCTGCTCACCCGAAGAACATGCCGTGGGGATGCAACTGAGTGTCAACCACATCTCATCGCCCCGCAAAGGCGAAGTGAAAGCGGTAGCCGTTATCCTGCATCAGGGCAAGAAAAGCCACATCTGGCAGGTAGCGGTTTTCGCGGCCGACAACAAACTGGTTTCGGTGATTACCGTCACCAATATGATTATCAAAAAGAAAGTTTCTTGACAGATCAATTGATACATATCGAACTGATAAACAAGCTCACGCAGACAGATTCGTGTTTCGCACTCTACCGCCTTCCGGGCGAAGAGAGCGTCCGCTTGGTTTATCAGGCATCGGGGCAACCCACACTTATCCGGTCGATTTCCGAACTGAACAGCCGCGAAGGTTTTGTCTTCGCCCCGTTTCAAATCACAGACCAACATCCGCTGCTGCTCATCAACCCGGAACAACACCTTGCCGGATGGGAAGCCATCGAAGCATTCCTTTCGACGTTGACCATCAACGATAAAAAGAACACGGCCGGTCAAACTTCGGATCATTCTCCACAAAAAAATACAAAGTCGACCTACCTTGCCGCTTTCGAAAAATTTATTGAAGCGTTGCAATCGGGCAGGTTCAATAAATTAGTTCTTTCGCGCTGCGCGACCATTGCCCGCCAACCGGAATTTTCGCCTGCCGAAGCATTCCCTCGTGCCTGCGCGAAATACCCCGGCGCCTTTGTCTATCTCTGCCACACACCTGTTTCAGGTACCTGGATGGGGAGTACCCCGGAAGTGTTGCTGAAAGGAGGCCATGCCGCTTATCAAACGGTTGCTTTGGCCGGAACCCGCAAGGCCAAGACCGACTGCACCACCGCCACACGCTGGGATCACAAAAACAAAAACGAACAGTCACTGGTAGCACTCTACCTGCGGGAGGTACTCTCGCGCAACGCCGAAAGCTGGAGCGAAGAGAAGACGGAAACACTGACCGCGGGCAATGTGGTTCACCTCAAAACCGGATTCTCGTTTTCCTATCCGACCACCAATAAACTGGGCAATCTGTTACAGCAATTGCACCCCACACCGGCCGTTTGCGGCTTGCCGAAAGAGGAGGCCTACAGGTTTATTCTGGCTGAAGAGGGCTACGACCGCGAATATTACTCGGGATTTACCGGCTACTTGTCGGCTGACAATCAAACGGATTTATATGTAAATTTGCGCTGCATGAAGATAGAAGCCGGAGAGTTGAAACTCTTTGCCGGCGGCGGCCTGCTCCCCTCCTCCAATCGCGAAATCGAATGGAAAGAGACGGAAGAGAAGCTGAAAACGATGCGGGGAATTTTATAGAAGTATATTTTGCCTTTTATTTTACAAGACAATATTTTTGATAGTTATGTTCGGAAAAATCAGAATATTTTGATTTTTCCGAACATAACGTTATTTTTGCAAGGAAATAAGCGCCTTGAAACGAACATGTTTTCAGAACACCAAAGAGAATGACAATCGTCTAACATCAAGTTCCATTTGCCCTCTAAAAGAAAAATTATTTACACATGAAAAGAAAAATAAGTGATTTTCTTGTAGAATGGAAAAACAGCAAGAACCGGATGCCTCTCATTGTCAATGGAGCGCGTCAGGTTGGCAAGACTTACATTCTGGAACAATTTGGGGCAGAGCATTTTGATAATGTTGTCTATCTCAATATGGAAATCGAAGGTGGTTTTTGCAGATTTCTCGAAACAGAACTCTCTCCTCAAAAGATTATCCGTTTTCTTGAAGCTGCAAAAGGGCAAGAGATTATGCCAGATAAAACCCTTTTGTTTATAGACGAAATTCAGGCCTGTGAAAAAGCATTGACTTCCCTTAAATATTTTTGTGAGCAGGCACCGGAATATCATGTGGTAGCAGCAGGTTCATTGTTAGGTGTTGCTATCAACCGGCAAAAATATTCATTCCCTGTTGGAAAAGTAAACGAAATAACGCTCTATCCCTTAGATTTCGAAGAGTTTTTGTGGGCAATGAACAGAGAAAAACTTGCCGAAGAGATAAAAATGCACTATGCGGAAAATAAGGAAATGTCCAACGCATTGCATGAAGAGGCATTGGAAATGTACCGAAACTATTTCATTGTGGGAGGAATGCCTGCATCCGTGCTAAATTTCATTGAAACAGGCAGTCTTGTTAAATCGCAAGTCATTCAAAACAATATACTGAATGAATATATTGCCGACATGGCAAAATATGCCGATCCCACAACAAGTGTCAAGATAAGAGCTTGTTACAATTCCATCCCTGCCCAATTGGCAAAAGAGAATACTAAATTTCAATACAAAGTGGTGCAACGCGGTGGCACCGCCACCATTTTCGGCGAAGCAATCGAATGGTTGGTATTTGCGGGTATTGTGCTTAAATGCCAACGCCTCGAACATGGATTCGTTCCGCTGAGCGCTTACACCGATCTGATTAACTTTAAGTTATATATGGGAGATATTGGCATTCTCACCCTACGCTCTGAAATGCCTGCACAAATGATATTGACTCCCATTGAAATGGATAATACATTTTTGGGAGCTATGACAGAAAATTATGTATCTCAGGCATTTGTTGCCAAGGGGTATAAACTATTGTACTGGCAAAGCGAAGGCAAAGCCGAAGTGGATTTTATTCTTCAAAAAGAAGATCAGATTATTCCCATTGAGGTAAAAAAGGGGAAAAGAACCCGCTCAAAAAGCCTGAATATCTTTGTCGAAAAGTATAAGTCTCCCTATGCCATCCGAATTTCTAAAAAGAATTTCGGTTTTGAGAATAGCATAAAGTCGGTTCCTCTTTATGCTGTATTTTGCATTTGACAGCAAGACGAATTTATATGTAAATTTGCGCTGCATGAAGATCGAAACCGGAGAACTGAAACTCTTTGCCGGCGGCCTGCTCCAATCCTCTTCCCGCGACACCGAGTGGAAAGAGACGGAAGAGAAGCTGAAAACGATGCGGGGAATCTTATAAAAGGATTTGTTGTCTTATTTCAGATATACCTTAAACCATAGTTGGTATGCAAAACAAAATCCAGTTGTTTGAAGAGAAAAAAGTTCGTACCGCCTGGGACGAAACATCCGAAGAGTGGTATTTTTCGGTAGTGGATGTTATTGAGGTGTTGACGGGAACCGACCGTCCCCGAAAGTATTGGAACGACCTGAAAAAGAAGCTGAAAATTGAAGGAAGTGAACTGTCCGAAAAAATCGGACAGTTGAAAATGAAAGCTCCGGATGGCAAAATGAGACTTACAGATGTCGCGTCAACCCAACAGCTTTTCCGCTTGATTCAGTCTATTCCCTCGCCTAAAGCCGAGCCGTTTAAGCTGTGGATTGCTCAGGTGGCAAAAGAGCGATTGGATCAGATTCAGGATCCCGAACTGTCTATTGAACAGGCAATGGCCGATTACAAGCGGTTGGGCTATTCCGACAGTTGGATCAATCAACGTCTGAAAAGTATCGAAATACGCAAAGACCTCACGGACGAATGGAAATCGAGAGGGCTGCAAGAAGGAATTCATTTTGCAACACTGACCGACATCATTTATAAAACCTGGGCGGATAAAACAGCTAAAGAATACAAAAGTTTCAAGGATCTGAAGAAAGAAAACCTGCGCGACAACATGACCAATGCCGAACTGGTATTGAATATGTTGGCAGAACTATCGACTAAACAAATTTCGGAAGCTACCGATCCCGACACGATGGACGAACATGCTGATGTTGCCCGTAAAGGAGGTGAAGTTGCCCGCAACGCCCGTCTTGAACTGGAAAATAAAACCGGTAAGCCGGTGGTTTCGCCTCTTAATGCCAAAAAAGGAATTATAAACCGAAAACAGGACCAGATCACGGAAGAATAAATTATTAACTGAGATAGAAATCAAATAGCAGATTCCATCTTCAAATTCTCAAATTTCCTAATTTTCAAATTAACAAGGTGTTTTCCAACAAAACAAACATATTACAACTTGCCTCGCTGATGCTGCAATACGGCATCCGTCACGTGGTACTCTCACCCGGATCGCGGAATGCTCCGCTGATTCATACCTTTACGCAGCATCCCGGTTTTACCTGTTACACGGTGGTCGATGAGCGCTCTGCCGCCTTTTTCGCATTGGGTTTGAGTCAGAAGTTGCACCAACCGGTGGCAGCCTGCTGCACCTCGGGAACAGCTCTGCTCAACTACGGTCCGGCGATTGCTGAGGCGTTTTATCAGGAGATTCCGTTGCTGGTGATATCTGCCGACCGCCCAGAATCGTGGATCGGTCAGGCCGACGGGCAAACCATTCCCCAAAACGGAGCATTTGCCGCCATCACCAAAAAGAGCGTTCAACTGCCGGAACCGGTCAACAATACCGACGAATGGTACTGCAACCGTCTGATCAATGAGGCGTTGATCCAACTGACAGCCAACGGAAACGGTCCGGTGCATATCAACGTACCGCTATCGGAGCCGCTCTACCAGTTTACAACTCACGATTTGCCGGAAACAAGAAAAATTACTTTCCATACCGCAAAACAACAAGTGGAGACAGAATCATTCCAATCAATCTGGAACGCCTCATCCAAACGCATGATTGTGGTGGGTCAGCTGCCTCCGGGAAATAGCTTGGATGGCATCCTCGGCTCCCTCTTGGAAAAGGAGGATGTGGTCGTACTGGCAGAACAGATCGGCAATATACACCTCCCGCAACAGATCGCCAATTTCGATTTGGTACTGGCTTCGTTACCGGAGGAAGAGTTGAACAACTATGCTCCCGACTTGCTGATTACCCTTGGCGGACATCTCACCTCCAAACGATTGAAACAGCTTTTGCGCAAGCACAAGCCGCAACATCACTGGGATATTCGCCCCGATGGCAAAGTGAAAGATACGTTCCAGACTATCACCGACCTGATTGCGGCTGACGCCGCCCATTTTTTACAACAACTCGCAGAAAACATCATCCCGAAAGAAAACAAAGCAAAAGAATTCAACAACTTGTGGATAGATAAATCGACCGTAGCAGAACAGAAAGTTGCCCGTTTTATGAAAGAGGCACCCTTCTCCGATCTGACTGTAGCCAATGCATTTATACAGCGTTTACCACAGCAATCCACTCTCCATTTGAGCAGTAGCGCTCCCATCCGTTATGCCCAGATCTGTAACCTGAATCCGACGGTTTCGGTTCTCTCCAATCGGGGTACTAATGGCATCGACGGATCCATGTCGACCGCGGTGGGATATGCGGCAGCCAACAAAGGATTGACCTTCCTGCTGATCGGCGACCTGAGTTTCTTCTACGATATCAATGCCTTGTGGAACAAACAGATCAGCAAAAACCTGCGAATATTATTGGTAAACAACGGAGGTGGTAACATGTTTCACCTGATTAACGGGCCCCAACAATCGGAAGCTATGGAGGGTTACATCGCTTGCCACCACCAAGAATCGGCCAAAGATCGGGTGCTGGCTTTCGGATTGCACTACCTGTCGGCCACCAATTTCGATGAACTCGACCGGTGCCTTCCCTATTTCTGCAACCCGGACGAAGATTACCCGGTGGTGCTGGAGGTTTTTACCCATACCGAAACCAATGCCTACGTTTTCAGTCGCTTGTTTGAAGCCCTGAAGGATAAATGAGAATCAGCGCCGAATCCCGATTCAAATTGTAAATTGTAACCCCGATAGCTATCGGGAAAAATTGTAAATCAAATAGTTATGTCAACAACACGTCAATGGGAAACCATTAAAGAATACGAAGAAATTTTGTTCGAATATTTCGAAGGAATTGGAAAGATCACTATCAACCGTCCCCGTTACCGCAACGCGTTCACCCCAACCACCACTATGGAAATAAGTGATGCGTTACGTATTTGCCACGAAAATCAGGATATCTACGTGGTGGTACTGACCGGTGCAGGCGATAAGGCATTTTGCGCAGGCGGCGACCAGAACGTGAAAGGAAAAGGCGGTTACATCGGTAAGGACGGCGTTCCACGCTTGCAGGTGCTGGAGGTGCAAAAGCAGATTCGCTCGCTCCCGAAACCGGTCATTGCCATGGTTAACGGCTACGCTATCGGCGGCGGACACGTGCTGCAAGTGGTTTGCGACCTCTCTATCGCTTCCGACAACGCTATCTTCGGACAGACCGGCCCACGCGTGGGAAGTTTCGATGCCGGCTTCGGCTCTTCTTATCTTGCCCGCATCGTTGGCCAAAAGAAAGCACGTGAAATCTGGTTCCTTTGTCGCCAGTACAACGCTCAACAGGCACTCGAAATGGGTCTCGTGAACACCGTTGTTCCCTTCGATCAACTGGAAGACGAAACGGTGAAATGGGCGCACGAAATGATGCAGCACAGTCCGATGGCCATGCGCATGATAAAGATGGGACTTAATGCCGAACTCGACGGACAGGCAGGTATTCAGGAACTGGCCGGCAATGCCACCCTGCTCTACTACCTTACCGACGAAGCGCAGGAAGGCAAAACCGCATTCCTCGAAAAGCGCAAACCCGATTTCAAAAAATTCCCGAAATTTCCCTGATAATTAGAGAATAACAACACCGAAGGCGAAACGAATAGCAACCGTTTCGCCTTTTGTTTTGAAATAAACCCGACCGACACCGGATACCCGCAAAATCAGTAACTTTGCACACTTACATACAAAACCGAACACGATGGCTCTAGCTTACCGCATACTTCCTTACACCCTCCATTTCAAACAACCGGCGGGCACTTCGCGGGGCGTTTACCGCACCCGGCAGTCGTGGTACGTGCAGTTGTGGCACACCGAACAACCGCTGCGTATCGGCATCGGCGAGTGTGCCCCCCTACCCGATCTGAGTTGCGATGCATTGCCCGGTTACGCAGAAACTCTGGATCGGTTTTGCCAGCAACTTATTGTCGATGGACAGTTGGATTATGCCGCTTTACGCGTCTATCCCTCAATGTTGTTCGGACTGGAGACGGCACTTCGCCACCTCGAAACCGGCTCTTTCCGCCTATGGGACACCTCGTTTTCTCGGGTAGAGAGCGGAATCACCATCAACGGTCTTATCTGGATGGGCGATAAAGATAAAATGTTCACCCAGATAGAACAGAAAATGGCAAAAGGATTCCGCTGTATCAAACTGAAAATCGGTGCTATCGATTTTGAAGAGGAACTGGCACTGATCCGGCATATCCGCTGCCACTTCTCTCCCGAACAAATCGAAATACGGGTAGACGCCAACGGTGCTTTTTCGCCCGACAATGCGCTGGAAAAACTGCACCGGTTAGCCGAATTGCAGCTTCATTCCATCGAACAACCGATCCGGCAGGGAGAGTGGGAAACGATGGCAAAACTGGTTCGCGATACCCCCCTTCCCATCGCATTGGACGAAGAGCTGATCGGTATTAATGATCCTGCAGAGAAGCAACGTTTGCTGGATACCATTCATCCTCAATATATTATTCTGAAGCCATCGCTTCACGGCGGTATTCAGGGTTGTACCGAATGGATTGCCGAAGCCGAAAAACGTTCTATCGGCTGGTGGATCACCTCAGCGCTGGAGTCGAATATCGGTCTGAATGCCATTGCACAATGGTGTGCCACGCTCAACCCCTCTCTACCGCAAGGACTGGGTACCGGAGCTCTTTTTACCGACAACATCGACATACCGCTGGAGGTAATTGGAGACCAACTCTGGAACAAGCCGCCCGAAAATGAAGAAAGCACACCCTACTGTCTCGATAAAAATCGTCAATCGATCACCCTCAACGGCATCCCCTATTCCAAAGAACTGGCACTGATTTTAGCAAATACAAAGCTGACCGACCCGGAAACGCCCGAGTGGGAGCGCGAACTGTTCGCCTTTTTACAAGCGTGGTGGGACAACTCCCCCACCCTTACGGTTCACTCCTCGGGATCGACCGGAACGCCCAAAAATATTGTGGTGGAAAAAGAGCGGATGATGCAAAGTGCAATCACCACTTGCTCGGCTTTAGGCCTGAAACAAGGCAACAAAGCACTGCTCTGCCTGCCGGTGCGCTACATCGCCGGCAAAATGATGGTGGTACGCTCACTCGTTGCCGGACTCGATCTCTACTCCGTTGCGCCGAATGGCCGACCGCTGGCAAACATTCCCAACGGTTTGACCTTTGACTTTGCCGCCATGGTTCCGCTACAGGTATTCAATTCATTGTCGAAAGATAAAATAGCATTAGAAACCATTAAAAACGGTATTATCGGGGGTGCTGCTATCGATCCGGAACTGGAAAAGGAAGTTGCCACTTTGCACAATGGCTGGTACTCCACCTATGGCATGACAGAAACGCTGTCGCACATTGCGCTGCGCCGCCTCAACGGCCCGGCACGATCCGAAAGCTACTGTCCGGTCAACAATGTCAACATCTCTCTTTCCGAAGATGAAACACTGACAATCGATGCCCCCCTGATCTGCCCCGAAACGATCGTTACCAACGATATTGCCCGCATTTTGCCCGACGGTAATTTCAAAATTCTGGGCCGCAAAGACAACGTAATCAACAGCAGCGGCATCAAGCTGCAAACCGAAGAGATCGAACGAAAACTCTCTCAGATTCTTGATGTTCCGTTTTGCATCACCTCCGCTCCCGATCCGAAATTGGGCGAAAAAGTGGTTTTACTAATCGAATCGAAAGAGATTTCGAAACCGGATTTACTAACCAAAATATCGTGTCATTTAGGCATTTACGAAACTCCAAAACAAATTATTGCGGTAGATAAAATATCCATGACCCCCAACGGTAAAATAGATCGGAAAGCGGCAAAAGATATGGTTGAGTGAGAAGAAAATGGTGATTCGAAAGTCAATGCTGCACTCAAATAATATGATTTTAGTGATTTAAATAGAAATATATTATAATATTTAGTGATTACGATCACCAAAATCATGATTTTTTAAAATGCACCCTGGCTTTGCCAACATCCGACAAATTTGTACTTTTGTATCAACTTAAATTATAATCGCCTTATGAACATAAAATTCCGCCTGACGCTGATGAGTTTCCTCCAGTTTTTTATCTGGGGGTCGTGGTTGATTTCTCTCGGTGGATACCTGGGACGTAACCTCAACTTTGAAGGAGGCCAAATCGGATCGATTTTCGCAACCCTGGGCATAGCTTCGTTGGTGATGCCCGGAATCATCGGTATCATCGCCGACAAATGGGTCAATGCCGAACGCTTGCTGGGCATTTGCCACCTGTTCGGAGCCGGAGCGCTGTTTTACGCCTCCACCCTTACCGATTACGACCACATGTACTGGGCGATGCTGATAAACCTGTTCTTTTACATGCCCACCATCGCGCTGAACAACACGGTAGCTTACAACGCTCTGGAGCAATATAAATACGATATTGTTAAATCCTTCCCGCCCATCCGCACTTTCGGAACCATCGGTTTTATCGTTGCCATGTGGGTGGTCGACCTTTCGGGCTTCAAAAACTCAAACGCACAACTCTATGTAGGCTCCATTGCCTCGTTGTTCATGGCTCTGTACTCGTTTACCCTGCCGGCTTGTACTCCGGCCAAAACCGAGCACAAATCGTTGCTTTCGGCACTGGGACTCGATGCTTTGGTGTTGTTCAAGACACGGAAGATGGCCGTTTTCTTTTTCTTTGCCATGCTTTTGGGGGCTGCGTTGCAAATCACCAACTCGTACGGCGATCTGTTTATCGGCAGTTTCAAATCCATTCCCGAATATGCCGAATCGTTCGGTGTAAAACATTCGGTGATCCTGCTGTCGCTATCACAAATGTCTGAAACATTGTTCATTTTGACCATACCATTTTTCCTGAAACGTTTTGGAATCAAACAGGTGATGCTGATAAGCATGATTGCCTGGGTACTTCGTTTCGGATTTTTCGGCATCGGTAATCCCGGATCGGGTCTGACACTGCTCATCCTCTCCATGATCGTTTACGGCATGGCATTCGATTTCTTCAATATCTCCGGTTCGCTGTTTGTTGAGACCGAAGCAAAACCCGAAATCAGAGCCAGTGCACAGGGCTTGTTTATGATGATGACCAACGGTTTGGGAGCCATTATGGGAGGATATGCCAGCGGGACAATCGTCGATTTGTATTCCAAATATGGCGAAGGCGGTGTGCTGATTAGCCGCGACTGGCCTACTATCTGGTTTATATTTGCGGGTTATGCAATGGTCATTGCAATTCTGTTCGCACTATTCTTCAAGTACAAACACAAAGCGAGTTCGATCTAACGTTAAGGGTATGCAGCGTGCGGATTGCGGGTAAAAATGCTTTCAGCCGTTACAAACCTTACTGCAGGGCAGAATGCTTAAAGCGTTCACTGCCCCGCCATTGGTATATTGCGTGTTGTAGCCAGTTATTTATCAGGCTTATTGATTTTAAATGGTTTTATCGAACTTGTGAACTGAATGGCCTGAGGAATGGTTTGATATTTATTAAGCACCCCTATTGCCGTGCATCCTACCCCGGTAGTTTGGTAGTCGAAATTGAATGTTATACCATCTGATTTGATTAGATCATACGTGTATTTTGCCTTTGACAAATTTTCGGTGCTGTAATTATAGCAATTGAAATTGAAGGATTTAGCTGCCGAAAACTCAATTCCGATTCCTTGGGCATTTGTCAGTCGCACATAGCGGTTGTCGGTGCGCAAGCCACAATCCTGAGGAATCAAATACGGTACAAACATGGCATCAACTGTCGACTGAAAAAGCCCAATACGGTAGCCTGTTTTGCGGTCGGGATAATTCTCCTGCGGCCCACGTCCAAACCATTCTACATTTTGCATTTGGTTATCGAAAAACCATTTTGTTCCGATGCGTGGGAACGACATGGGCATTTTTCCTTTCGGATTAATCGTGTGCTGTAAACTAATTTCACCGTTGGGCGAAATCGTGTAAATCATCTCGTTTTCGAAGCCTTCCCTGCCTGAATTTCCAAAAAGAGCAGTTTCAATAATATGGACAATGACATTTTCAGCCTTATTTTCAAACCTGAATGATTCAAGTTTTGACTTCATTTTATCCAGACCGATGGAGTACCATGCATTGGCAACCATCCTTCCGTAGCCTTCGGTTCTGGGAGATATACTAACTGCAGGATTGGTCCAGTCGTCCAGTTCGTTTGCCAGCGGGGCACGCCAAACATTGAGTTGCGCTCCCTGTTTCAGCAATTCTGTACCCATATATTTCATGGAATACAATTGTCCATCGGTTTTATTAAAGGAATAATCGAAATTTACTCCGGATACAATCAACTGTTGCTCATTATCTGTCACCTTTAAAGGACTGGTTGGATGCTGTACCAATTTTTCATTGGTAGGAACAATCCATGGCAATTCCAATTGATCCCAACACAGTTCAAAACCTTTCGGCGCCCATTGTGCAGCTTCTTTCGAATGAAAACTAACTGTTGCCAAATAGGTTGCACCGGCTTTTAGCTGAGGCTTTTGGATGGGAAGAACATAGATTTTTTTTGCTTCCGGTTCAACATCCACATCCAATTTTCCTGAAGCTATTGATATTCCGTTTTCCTCCAGATTCCAACGTGCTTCCAAGGCATTCGTATTGGTAAAAAAGTTTCGGTTCTGCACTTCAATTTCCATTTTTTCGGCATTGCTCCACTTTACAGAAATGGGTTGAGCTGACTTTTTTATTTGCCACATTTCAGGCTGCGGAATACGATCAGGAAAAATACTTCCATAAGTACGTGCTCCAATTCCATAGCTGAAAAACTCGCCTTCTTTTTGCTCCTGTTCAAAATCGAGCCACAAAGCAGCACTATTTTTCAAGTCCGGTTTTGCTGCAAATAAATCATTGATTTCAATCGCTTTTGGGAAAATACCTACCTGATCGATAATGGCATCGCATAAATAACTCGATAAATGCTGACCATGTCTCTCGGTATTCTTACCCACATTAAGAGGAAAGGGGAAATTGGTAATTTTCCCGGTAACCGGTTTTTCAGCCACCTTTTTGTTATCGATAAATAGTGATATCGATTTCCCGTCATAAATACCTGCCACATGATGCCATTTTTGTGTCCAATCGTTGGGTAATGCACCACTGACAACTGTTTTTTTCGAAGTGTAGATATAGAAATCGAGCGAGTTGTCACCATTTTGCTGCAAGCCAAATTGATTGTTTCCTTTGGTGAGCAGTGTTCCACCCATTTTCATTAAATCGCGTGGAAAAACCCAAAGCGAAACCGTCAGTTCATTACCCGAGATTTCAATATTTTTATCCTGATACACTTCCACCCACTGATCGTGACCATTCAGATCAATACCTTTTCCATCGTGTCCGGCAACCAGTTTGGCGCGTCCCATGATGTGAGTTGCTACCTTGTTTGGTGAAGAATCTGTTAGTTTGCGAACTGGCTCGCGCAAGCCCGGACTCACAAAATCCCAAATTGCTCCGCCCATGATGCGTGGGTACTGGTAAATCACATCCCAATATTCGTCCAGTCCGCCACCGGCATTTCCGGCTACCGAAAGGTATTCGTCCATAAACGAGGGTCGCGGATCAACACTTTCAGGAACCATCCCCACCTGTGTTTTGAGGTCAAAAGGTGATGGGTAACGTGGTCCGATAATCTCTTCGCACGTATGTGAAAAGGCGTTTCCTCCATACATCCAGCTACGTGTAGTGTCGTATTTCTTTCCTTCATCAATCACGTCACAAATATTTTTACCTTCGCCACTTTCATTTCCGGCGCTCCAAAACAAAATACTGGCATGATTCCGGTCGCGCAATACCATTTTGCGAACCCGCTCGCGGTACATGGGCACCCATTCAGGTTTATCGCTTAAATATTCAGTTGCATGAGCTTCATCTCCTGCTTCATCAATAATATACAATCCATATTCGTCGGCCAACTCCAGATACCTTGAAACTGGCGGATAATGTGAAGTTCGCACACAATTGATATTGAATTGCTTCAGTATTTCAAAATCCTTCCGAATGGTCGCTTCGTCCATGGTGTGCCCCAAATCGGGATGTTGCATGTGCGAGTTTATACCGTTCAGTTTAATGGCTTTTCCGTTCAGATAGAAAACCTGATGGCGAATTTCGGTCTCTTTAAAACCAATGCGACCGGCAATTACCTCTTCGGTTTTACCTTCGCTGTTGATTAATTCCAGCGTTAACCGGTAAAGATTGGGCGTTTCTGCGGTCCATTTCTGGGGATTTTTTACCAATGAAGAAACATTTATGATTTGCTTATTATCAGCACTCATTTGAATTGCATCAGAAGTAAAATTCTGAACCAATACATTCTGTGCATTAAACAGCGAAGTGCGAACTTTGTAGTTCTGTTTGTCGGTTTTCGATTGGTTATTTACCGTAATCTGCAAATTCAGTTTTGCGTTCTCATAGTTTTCGTCCAAGTCGGTAGTGGCATGCCAGTCGAAGATATGTACATCCGATTTTGCATACAGCCAAACATCGTCGAAAATACCAGCCAACCGCCAGTAATCCTGAGATTCGAGATACACCCCGTCGCAATATTTAATTACGTTGACGGCAATGGTATTTTTGCCTGGTTTCAGAAAACTGGTCACATCATATTCAGCAGGTTCCTGCGCACCTTCGTTGTAGCCCACTTCCTGTCCGTTAACCCAGACAAACGATGCCGAAGCGGTTTTCTCCATGCGCAAGAAAATGTGTTTACCTTTCCAGTTTGCCGGTAACGTAAACGATTTGCGATACGAGCCAGTCGGGTTGTATTCGCGGGGAACAAATGGCGGATTGGCGCGAAACGGTTGTGCAACATTTCGGAAAAAAGGATCGCCAAAACCCTGCATTTCCCAGTTGGAGGGAACTGTAATTTCAGACCATTTCTGATCATTAAAATTGGATGCGAAAAAGTTGTTGGGTGTACCTTCCGGAGTATTGGCAAAATGAAATTTCCACCTTCCATTCAACGAAAGCACATTTTCTGACTTCGATTTCTGAAGACTTAATGCTTCATCAACCGATTTCGAAGGAATACAAACCGTGTGACCTTCAGTCTGATTGATTTCAAATACCGCTGTATTTTCGATGAAAGGATAAACGTTCGCAAATTTCGATTGCTGTGCTGAGATTGTTAAACTTACCAGAATAATAAATAAACCAACTAATTTTTTCATGCTCGATTATGTTTTGATTTTGATGGATACTATATTTTTCTCGAAGATAGACTATATGACATTGGTCTAAAGCCAATTTCACCAATAAGTCCGTCCTTTAGTTTTTTCGTAAATTTCAATTGTGAGTCGGTGAACACAAATCCCTTCTCTTTGAGCTTTTCTTTCAGAAATTTATTTACAGCTTCTATAAGTACTTCTTTGGGGTTCATGTCAATATTTAATATTTGTGTGCTCAGTCTATATAATTGGCTACAACGGACGGAACTATATGCAGGGGCAGACTGCGGGCGATTTCCTGTCAAGCCGAAAAACCGCTTGGGCGGAAAGATGCACACCGAAAACCACTGCTGCCGCACTTGACGGGTAGCTGAAGTTACCAGTAGTTTTTTTATAAATATCTTTCAATCAATTCATATCTTAATTCTGGCAACTCATTTATTGAATCTAGAAATCTAATTTCATTTTCATCTATTGAGGCAATATGTACTTTTAACCATTCGATTTCATCGAAACCAAAACCATATCTTAAAAGCCATATTTCTAATTCATCATTTGTCCCATATTTTATATAGTTTCTAAGAGTTAAAGCTCTAGAATCATTTGTTTCATTGAAATAAATCTGAAATGCTGCCGACAAGGGGTCTGATATTGATAATGAAATTACTTTGTCTAGATAATCATAAGTGTCATATACAAGGATGTCATAATCGAAATCAGATATTGAAGTGTTTCTCGGGAATATTCCAACAACAGAGGCATTTGAATCTGGTAGTGGAGTTGCGACGGTTGAGTATCTTATTTGTATTTCTGAACGTAATCTAGCTGCCTGTTCCGGTGTTATTTCTTTCTTTCTAAGTCGTGAAAGAATCGCTCGTTGCTCATCTTTGTTTGTCAAGAAAGCATGACGAAGAGAAACAATCTCTTTAAAGGATTTACCTTGAATTTTCCATAACAAAATTGGAATTGAAACACTCAAAACACTTGCTTCACCTCTAGTCAGAATGTCTTTACGGAGATGACTAATATAAATTAATTTGAACGCATTTTTTACCTCATTCCTTTGTTCATCACTTAGGCTATAATAAGCTTTTCCTGTAATAGGTACGTTGTTAATGAGAAAGTTATTAAGAATAAATTCGATTGACGCATTAATCTCGGAATTTGACAACCTTTCTACTTGGCTTTTAGTTAAATGAAGATCATTATCGAAAGAATCATTTTGAATAGCTTCCGAAATATCTTTCAAATCTTCTGGAATATTATCAATATTTGAATCAAGTAATGATGTCTCAGAGATAGAGGTAGTATGTTTCATCCGCTCGCAGAAGCGACCTACATTCTTCGACTCTATTATTACATAACCAAAGTCAAATGAATTTGGTTTTAACGTACTTCGTCCAGCACGACCAATAAGATTTTTTAAATCTAAATTCTTTTTATTCTCATCACCTTGAAATCTAAAATTATTTATCCAAACAACATCAAAAGGCATGTTAATCCCTTGCGTCAAAGTGGACGTTGCAAAACATATTTTCGCATATCCTTCGTTAACAAATCTCTCAATTAAAAGTCTAGCATATAAAGGCATTGAGCCATGGTGGACAACAATTCCCTTTTCCATCATGTCAATCATATAGGAATGTTTTTCACCTTCTCGTTCAGAGGCACCTATAAATTCTCTGAGCTCATTGATAATCTTAACAGCTTCCTCCAATTCAATTTTTGGACAAAGTTCAATGTATTTTGAAAAATCAATGACGTAGCTACTATCATAAATTTTTGATTTCGATATGTAAACTAATAGTGTGCCGTTTTTCCTAAGGATTTCTTCAACTAATTCATACTTAACATTAATCTGTTCTCTTGGCATTTCTTCAATGAATGGTGAGAAATACTTAAATTCTTTATCCTTTTCAGACAAGAATATTTTACCTACTGAATTTTGGTCATATCGAGCGAAATCCGAATTATCAAAAAAGCCATGTTTTGACAATTGCGCTTGTGGATTTTGAACAAAGGGATGAGAAAAAACTTTTTTGGCATCTGGTAATAACTTATCCACCCTTCGTACAAATGAATCGAATCTCATCCCACGGATTCTTTCCTCAGATATTTGAGCCTCATCAAATAAAAACAAGGATATGTTTAAGTCATGAATGATGCTAAATAAATCTTCGCCACGCTCAGGAGTAATAACATAAATTCGCCTATTCGTCTTGCCCCGATTTACATTCTCAATAAATTGAAGCACCAATACAGAATTATTCCCCCTTAGCAAATCTTTAATTCTGAACAAATACTCTGAAATTAGAGCTCTTGATGGAACTACAATAATTATATCACTCTCTGTATTCAATATTAATTCCCTAAACAAATAGGATTTTCCCGAACTAGTGGGAGCTGAAAATGAAAAATATTTTTTATCTGTTATTTTTCGAAATGCACTTGCTTGAACAGGGGTAAATCGATGCCCAGTTTCTGAAAGAATTGTGTCAGCAAAAATTGAATATACTTCCTCAATTATACTTAATGGCTCTGTTGTCTTATAAAACAAACCGATTAGATGCATTAGCTTACCTTCATATTTATTGAAAATCTGAGGGTGAAACTTTTTTATATATGATAACTTTTCGAAATCTTGAGAGTCTATTGGTCCTTCGTAATGAATTTTGTCAATTACCTCCTGAATGACATCATCGATTCTTCCATTTTCAATATATTCAGTTATTTTCATACTTCAACACCGATTAGGTATAACTCAGAAAATCCCAATAATTTTTCAAATCCTTCAGATTCAAAGGCTGTTTTAAAAATCCTATCATATTGTTGTCCGTTTATTGAGAATGCAGCTATATATGCTCTTTGTCCAATAATTGCATTGTTAATTGCTTCTGTTGTTGTGAAATTCTTTAAATCAACTAGTTCCATCGTATCCTTACCATCTTTAATAAAACCAACTATTTGATTTATTGCAACTGTATGTGGATTTGAATTGCTATTATATTTAGCCTCACCAAAAGAGATAAGATTTGATGGACTCTCAGTGTGAAAATCAAACCCAGGATTGCCTGTCTTTTTTTCTTTCCACATTTCCGCAAGAGGAATTGAAGTATGACTCATGTGGTTTATTAATGAGTCTTTTGCGGACTCTGAAACTAAATACTCGCCAAATTCTTCAGTTACAACAGTATCAACTTTTTCAAAAATTTCTTTTACTAATTTCTCAATTGTCTTTTTGGCTCTAGCTGAATAAGATAATTGTTCAATAATTCCTAGACTACTTATCCAACTGCTATCAGATATTGATTGAATTATTTCTTTCGCTCTCAATTCTACATCATTGATCTTGACATGGATTTTGTAAACTTCTCCCATTGAAGTTTTTCCGTAATCTGTCATATTAACTTTGCCAATACTGATTATTTCCATGTCTGATTAAATGTGGTAGTGTCAATTAAAATTACTGGTAACATTTAATATACGAACTCCAAATTTAGTCATTTCGTATATTTCTCCATTGTAACATTCGTATAACAAATTTGACCTGAAACGCTATCCATCTACTAATTAACAAAATAAACTATTTTTTAATATGCATCCGTTTTAATATACGAAACTTTAGCTATTTTTGTGGCAAACAATTCTTTTATAATGGAAATAGCCACGTTTCTCACTTTGTTCGGGCAAAAGCTTCGGATACAACGATACAGTGATGCGTCTATCAGGAATTACATTAGTGCAGTGAGCAATTTCCTGAAAATTGCCGAAAGAAAATACACGCACCCGAATCAACTGACAGCTGTCGAAATAGAGAAATATATTTATTGGCTGATCGATACGCGCAAAATCAGTTCGTCAACCCAACGAATGACCGTAGCAAGCATCGATAAGTTTTACTCCCTGGTTATTGGCTGCTCTTTGCCCATTAAGTATTTATATCCTAAACGCGAGGAACACCCTTTGCCCCATTACCTAAGCAAGGAAGAAATAAAAAAAATGATAGCGGTAACGTCCAATTTGAAGCATAAATGTATTATTGAATTGTTGTATGCAGATGGCTTGCGCTTGAGCGAACTGTTGCAAATAAAGCTGTCGGATATCGATGCTAACGATATGATTATTCATATCCGTATGGCAAAAGGTAAAAAAGACCGGAAAGTAATGCTTTCGGAAATATTACTGAACCATTTGCAGGAATATTTTGTACACTATCGTCCGCAAGAGTATCTGTTTGAGGGGCAAAACGGTGGACGATATAGCGACAAAAGCGTGCAAAACGTTGTGCATCAATCGGCAAAACAGGCCGGAATAAAAAAAGAAGTTACGCCACACACCCTGCGTCATAGTTTTGCCACTCATTTAGTGGAGTCGGGAACCGATATCCGGTACATTCAGGAATTGCTTGGACATCAATCGGTAAAGACCACCGAGATTTACACCCATATGGCCGATATTTCCAAATCAAAAATACGCAGCCCTTTGGATATGTTGTATTAATTGTTCAGGAACCGTAAAAGCAACTGATTTATAAACTACTGTTTTACACGAAGCTATATGTTATTTTTACGATTATCTGATATGTTACATGAAGTATAGCATTGATATAAAGAGTTGATGCATTTACAATGACATTGCAAATGACCGAACAATGCGGGAATGCAATTAAACATGAAATGAACAATTGGAACTTACATCTTTTCAGCGACTTGGAATTAACTCCCGTTGGTCGTTGACCTCTGGTTCGCTGCACCCGAAAGAAGGGTGGTGCGAGTTCCAACTCGCACTATGCAAAATAAAGATATCAACGTACTCTATTGTCCTATATGTCTTATTAGGGAAAACATCAGATAATCATTTTATTTTTATTCTCATGAGACGATTTTCTATTTTCTTATTTATCTGTTCAGTAACTGTTTATGCAAATTTTATTGCCGCGCAGGATGCTAAAAATCCATTCCGCTTTGCTCTGGTTACCGATACCCATCTTAAGCAAACCGATGCACGCAATGAAGTCACGTTGCGCCAAACGGTAAAGGATCTCAATAACCAGAACAACCTGGATTTTGTGATCGTGGCGGGCGACGTGGCCGATAAAGGCGACCGGCCGTCGCTGCTGAAGGCCAAACAGTTGCTCGACAGCCTGAAGATGCCGTATTACGCAATGCCGGGAAATCACGATACCCGCTACTGCAAAACGACGACTTCCACCTTCGACTCGGTGTTTGTTCAACATCACTTTTCGTTCACCCACAAAGGATATTTTTTTATCGGATTCAACACCGGACAGGGTAATAGCAATAACAGAGGACGCGTAAACCCGCAAGAGTTCAACTGGATCGACAAACAGTTATCGAAAATCCCGTCGCAGCAACCCGTAGTTGCCATTACGCATTTTCCTATCGTAACGATTCAGGTCGACGATTCGGCGCAAATCGTGAATCATCTGTTGAAATACACCACCAAAGCTATTCTTGGGGGTCACTATCACCGCAATGCCGTGTTCGACTATAAAGGCGTTCCGGGCATCCTTACACGCACGCTGCAATCGTCTTTGGCCGGAAAAAGCGGTTATTCTGTATTCGAATTTTCGGACCAAATCAAGGTGTACGAACGCAATCCCGCTACCTCTTCTGCCGTTTTATGGCTCACGCTGCCCATTGGCAAAGAAACAAAAGCAACGATTGAATCGAATCCGTAACTTTTTTCTTAATTGCTTTCCACGTCCTAACTTCTTCTAAGTTAAATTGAATTGGAAATCAACACCATTTAAATCGCGTTATTCTCTTTCTTGACGCGCTTTTTTATTGTCATACCAATAAATTTCCCGAACTTTGCGCCGCAAAATATAACGCTATTTTAACCCTACATTTTTATGGCAATCTACAAACGCATATTGCTAAAAATCAGCGGTGAATCGCTGATGGGAGAAAAACAGTACGGCATCGACGAAACCCGCCTCGGCGAGTATGCTGCCCAAATTAAAGAAATTGCCGATATGGGCGTTCAAATCGGAATCGTTATCGGAGGTGGCAACATCTTCCGCGGTTTGAGTGGCACATCCAAAGGTTTCGACCGTGTAAAAGGCGACCAAATGGGCATGTTGGCTACCGTTATCAACAGCCTGGCTCTCAGCTCTGCCCTCGAATCACTGGGCGTAAAAACGCGCGTACTGACGGCTATCCGCATGGAGCCGATCGGCGAATTCTACAGCAAAGCAAAAGCCATCGAAAGTCTGGAACGCGGCGAAGTAGCCATCTTCTCGGCCGGCACCGGCAATCCATTCTTTACCACCGACACAGGCTCTTCACTTCGTGCCATCGAAATCGAAGCTGACGTGATGCTCAAAGGCACCCGTGTGGACGGCATTTATACTGCTGACCCCGAAAAAGATCCTACCGCCACCAAATTCGACGAAATTACCTACGACGAAATCTACATCCGTGGCCTCAAGGTGATGGACCTCACGGCAACCACCATGTGCAAAGAGAATAAAATGCCGATTTATGTCTTTGATATGGACACCGTTGGCAACCTCAAAAAGGTGATGAACGGCGAAAAAATCGGAACTTTAGTAAAACTATAATCAATTTGGAAATGAGAAAATTTGAAAATGTGCAAATTACTCTTAATCTGCACATTTCAGATTTCATTTTCAAACTTTCAAATTAGCTAATTTTCAAATTGAATCAATGAAAGTCTTTTCAACCATTGCCGACCTGAAAGCTGAAGTTGCAGCGCAAAAAGCAGCCGGCAAAACCATCGGACTGGTTCCCACCATGGGAGCCCTCCACGCAGGACACGCTTCACTCGTGAAAAAATGTGCCGCTGAAAACGACATAACCGTAGTTAGTGTTTTTGTAAACCCAACTCAGTTCAACGACAAAAATGACCTGAAAAATTATCCCCGCACGCTCGAAAAAGATGCGGAACTGTTACAAAGCGTCGGATGTAACCTTATCTTTGCACCAAGCGAAGATGAAATTTACCCCGAACCCGATACCCGCGTATTCGATTTCGCACCGCTCGATAAGGTGATGGAAGGCAAGTATCGCCCGGGACATTTCAACGGAGTAGCTCAGATTGTGAGCAAGTTATTTGACATCGTGACACCCGACAAGGCTTATTTTGGAGAAAAAGACTTTCAGCAACTGGCCATTATCCGCGAGATGGTAAAACAACTTGGATTGCCACTCGAAATCGTTGCCTGCCCCATTGTGCGCGAAGCCGACGGCCTGGCATTGAGCAGCAGAAATGCCCGTTTAACTGATAGTCAGCGAAAAAAAGCGGTAACTATATCGAAAGTTTTATTTGAAAGTCGTAATTTTGCACCCTCAAAATCGATTGCCGAACTCACCGACTGGGTGATTGACAACATCAAAAAAGAGAGTGAGTTGCGCGTCGAATATTTTGAGATCGTCGATGGCAATACCCTTCAGGCAGTTTCCGATTGGAACCAAACCGATTATATCGTAGGATGTATCACCGTATTCTGCGGTGAAGTGCGCCTCATCGACAATATTCGTTACAAGTAGTTTTATTTTATTGAATTAAGGCAAATTAATCTGTTGTTGAAAGTTGTCGGTCGACAATAATCAACACCCAACTAACCAATCATTTTCATGCAAATTGAAGTTTTAAAATCCAAGATCCACCGTGTCACTGTTACCGACGCGAATTTGAACTATATCGGCAGCATCACTCTTGACGAAGATTTAATGGATGCCGCCAATCTCATAGAGCACGAAAAAGTCAGCATTCTGAACAACAATAACGGCGCACGCTTCGAAACGTATATAATTAAGGGAGAGCGTGGTTCGGGAACCGTATGCCTGAATGGTGCAGCTGCACGCCTGGTTCAACCGGGTGATATTGTGTTGGTTGTATCTTTTGCAACGATGGATTTCGAGGAAGCAAAAACCTGGAAACCGACCATCATTTTTCCCGACACGGCAACCAACAAGCTGAAATAAATTCCGGCATTCGTTTGTCGTTAGCTGACAGAGCTCTCTGAGTCGCTTCGTACATTTTTTATAATTGTTTATATTCAATTGATTATGAAGAAAAAACTCATCATTTTCGGCTCTGTTTTCGGAGGATTATTGTTGATCCTCCTTTTTTTGCCTATGGCTTTTAGTGGCAAAGTGGACACCATTGTCAAGTCCGAAGCCAACAAAAAGCTTAATGCAACGTTTAATTACAGCAAATTAAGCATCAGCTTGTTGCGTAATTTCCCGAAAGCAACCATCGAGCTCGAGGATCTCTCTATCGTGGGAGCCGGTGAGTTTGCCAAAGACACACTTGTATCTACAAAATCGTTTCAGGTGGTGGTCAACCTCCTGAGCCTTTTCGGAAACAGCGGTTACGAGGTTTCCAAGGTGGTGCTCGATCGGCCGGTAGTAAACGCCATTGTGGCCAAAGACGGCAAAGTGAACTGGGATATTATGAAGCCCGACTCTACCGTTGCCAAAACCGATACCACTCCATCAAAATTCCACCTCAAACTCAAAAAACTGGCTATCGACGAAGGCCGCATTACCTATAACGATCGTCAGGCCGGGCAATTGCTTACGCTCAACAAGTTTTCGGGTACGCTTTCGGGCGATATGACGGCCGACGTTACCGACATCGAAACGCAAATGACGGCCGAAAAAGTGAGCTTCACCATGGGAAATATCCCCTATTTGCACGATGCCAACATCGAGTTGGAAGCCAACCTGAATGCCGACCTCAAGCACAGCAAATACACGCTCAAGAAAAACAAGATTAAAGTTAATGACCTGGAGGCAAGTTTGGATGGTTGGGTTGCGATGCTCCCGAAAGGCTATGGCATGGATCTCAAACTCTCTACCCCATCGCTTGCTTTCAAAAACATCCTTTCGCTGGTTCCGGCTATCTATGCCAACGATTTTCAATCCGTTCAGGCCGATGGCAAGGTTTCGCTGGAAGGCTATGCAAAAGGTCAGTACAGCGATTCGGTGATGCCTTCGTTCCGTTTTGCATTGAATGTGGTCAACGCCTGGTTCAAATACCCGAACCTTCCGAAATCGGTTACCAATATCAATCTGCAACTCATTGCCGAAAATCCGGGCAATCGGCTCGATCAGGTACAACTGCACGTACCGAAATTCCACTTCGAAATGGGAGGAAACCCCTTCGATTTAAGCGGGAATTTCAGCAATCTGCTCGGTAATACGGCATTTGCCATGAAAGCTGCCGGAAGGCTCGATTTGGGCGGAATTAAGGACTTCTATCCACTCGAAGCCGGAACAGGCCTCACGGGTCTTATTACGGCCAATCTGACCGCCTCCGGTACCATGGGGCAGGTGCAAAGCGGACAATACGAAAACATCAATGCCAACGGACTGCTGCAAATCAACAATATGAACTACAAGGGAAAAGATATGCCAGCGGTTCATATTCCGCAGGCAAAATTGCAGTTCTCACCCAAATATGCCGAACTGACCAACATGCAGGTTATTATCGGCAAAAGCGATATTTCGGCTAACGGGAAACTGGAAAATATCATCCCCTATGTGATGAAAAATCAGACTATTAAAGGAACACTGAATGTCTCTTCCAATAATCTGAATCTGAACGAACTGATGGCATCGTCGTCTACCACAACAAGCAACAAATCGGTTCAGACAACCGCGTTTGTAGTGCCGAAGAATATCGATTTCGTACTCAATGCCAAAGCAAAGAAGGTAGTCTACAATAAATTCGATATCAACAATTTGTCCGGTCAAATCATTGTGAAAGACGGTATTGCCTCTATGAAAAATGTTCAATTGGGAATGTTCGATGGAATTATCACTACCAATGGAAATTACAGTACTGTCGATCCGAAAAAACCATCCATCAATTTCGACCTGAACATTCAGACCGCTTCGTTTGCCAAAACATTCGTATCGCTCGACATGGTACAAAAGCTGGTTCCCATTTTTGAGAATGTAAAAGGAAACTATTCGGTAAAAATGTCGCTAAAATCGTTGCTAGATGACAAAATGAATATCGACTATAATTCACTTTTTGCTAACGGATTGCTTCAATCGAACAACGTACAGGTGGGTGGTGTATCGGCACTCAATTCATTGGCTGCCGCATTGAAAAACGATAAACTCAAAAGCTTTTCTACCAAAGACCTGAAGATACCATTTACCATCGCCGAAAAGTGGGTCAATGTGAAGCCGTTCGATGTGAAAGTGGCCAATTATACCCTCAATTTGGGAGGAAAAACCGGTTTGGACAAGAGCATTCTCTACGATGGGAAGCTGACCCTGCCTCCGGGAACACCATCACCTATCGGATTGAATATCAGCACAATTCCCTTCAAGATTCTGGGAACATTCAGCAATCCGAAAATAAAACTGGGTACGGCCGAACTGGGCAAATCGATTGCCAATACAGCTTTGAGTGCAGCTAAAAGTGCCGTTGCGCCCAAACTGGATGCTGCCAAAGCCGAAGCGCAGAAGAAAATGGATCAGATCAGGGCGGATGCCAAGGCCAAAGCCGATGCACTTTTGCAGGCGGCCCAAACCCAGGCCGACAATATCGTCAATCAGGCCAAAAACCCGTTTGCAAAAATTGCAGCTAAAAAACTTGCCGACGAAACCATGAAAAAGGCCCGCCAGAAAGCAGCCGATATCATTGCGAAAGGCGACGAAGAGGCACAAAAAATTCAGGTTTCAAAATAATATTCTGCTGGAATTCAGCATTATGATTAAAAAAGACGAAAAGAATTCCAATTATAGAAATAATTTGTGGATAATTTTTTGGTTGTTGATAAATAATCTGTACCTTTGCGCTCCCATTCTGTGAAAGAATAAACTATAAAAACTAGAATAAGATATGGCAAAGACTTGTCAAATTACCGGAAAAAAAGCAATGACAGGAAACAACGTTTCTCACTCGAAACGTCGCACAAAACGTGTTTTTGATGTAAACCTGTTCACACGTAAGTTCTATTGGGTAGAACAAGATTGCTGGATTAGCCTGAAAGTATCGGCTGCCGGACTGCGCACGATCAATAAGGTCGGCTTAAATGCTGCTATCAAAAAAGCAGCCGTAAAAGGGTATTTATACGTATAACCAAGAGGAGGCAGAGAAATGGCAAAGAAATCAAAAGAAAACAGAATCCAGGTGATTTTGGAATGTACCGAACACAAAGAAAGCGGTATGCCCGGTACATCTCGCTATATCACAACCAAAAACCGTAAAACAACAACCGGTCGTTTGGAGTTGAAAAAATATAACCCTATTCTGAAAAGAGTTACGGTTCACAAAGAAATTAAATAATAACTATATACTATGGCAAAGAAAGCGGTTGCATCATTGCAAACAGGTGAAGGTCGTGCCTATGCTAAGGTGATTAAAATGGTTAAATCGCCTAAGAGTGGTGCCTATATCTTCAAAGAAGAAATCGTTCACAACGACGAAGTAAAAGCATTTTTCGCTAAATAATTTAGCGCTACATTATAACTGAAAAGAGATTGTTTCATACGAAGCAATCTCTTTTTGTTTGTTATTATAATTGATAATCAACCTAGTTCAACTTTCGCAAGCATTATTTTCTACCTGTAGCAAAGTCTTAAAAAGCGATATTTAGTAATGTGTAGATATTCATCACTATAGTTTTGTATCAAATATTTCCCCCATCTTTGCCTGCGGCAGGCCTTACTTTTTGACGCAAAAAGTAAGCAAAAACAGTGACGGAAACGAGGAACGAGTTCTATGTGTCCTTAAAGAATAAACACATATCACATAAAAGAACTCGTTCGCTCGGCCATGAAACTGTTTATCAATAACAACATTACGTCGTTAGCCTACTCACTCAAACAGCTTTCCGTCGGTTTGGTATTTTTTGTTGTCCCTTCGGGTCTGGTTTCTCAAATGATTATAAAAACAAGAGTGTTCTATTCCTGCATGTCTTGCTCATCCAGATTGGAATGGCCTTGTCTGGTGAGCAAAAAAACAAGTGAAGCGACGCAAAAATCGTCCTTGTTTGAAGTTTCCGACGAAAGGAGGAAACAAGTTTGGGCGATTTCCGTCGATGAACGCCAGTTTTTTGAGCGAAGCGGGCATAGCCTTGACCTTTTTGTTTACTTTTTGTGTCAAGACAAAAAGTAAAATATTGCTAAACTGGATATTTATAAGTAGTTCAGAAATTGCGAAAGTTGAATATACCTAATAAATCAACCATGCTCTCACAAATCTTCCAGCCGACAGCAGCAACGGAATACTCATAAACAGATAGAAAATAGACAGATAAGGCAATGCGACTACATGACTTGTTCTCAGTCCTACTCCACCGCTTATCATGATTGCCATTATTCCATAAGAGCGTAAATTGAAAAATGAAAACAGGCAAGGACGTTCAATCTTCATCTCCCGAATGCGGTTGATGTGTTTGGTTGAAATACGAAGAAACATTCCCCGGAAAAACAACAAGCCCCCTATAAAAGAGAGAATTAATAACCACGGCCATCCCGAAACAGGCTTGAAATAGACCCAACTCCGCCACAACAACATACCTCCGGCAAACAGCCACATGCAGGCTACCGCCAATAATAAATTGTGCCGCGATACACGGGGAGTTATTTTATAAATGTAATGTTTCATCTGTTTTTCAATTAGGCTGCAAAAATACATCACGATTCGATTATTCCTGCTTTTTGTACCAACATTCGTAAAAAAACGTACCTTTGTGGTGTCAAATAAAAGGTGAATTTTTTTTCGTAATTTATTATCATTCAATATAATGTCAGCAAATAAAACTATTGCAATCGTTGCCGGTGGAGAACAATCGGAAGTTGTTGTTTCCATCAAAAGTGCCAAAGGTATTTTCTCTTTCTTACAAGATTCGGGTTATAACCGTTACATCACAGTTATTGAAAAAGACAATTGGCATGTGCTGCTCGAAGATGATACCACCTTGCCAATCGATAAAAACGACTTTAGTTTTACACTGAACGGACAAAAAATTACTTTCGATTGCGCCTACATTACCATCCACGGCATTCCCGGCGAAGATGGTCGCCTGCAAGGCTATTTTGAGATGATCGGGATGCCCTACACCTCCTGCAACGTTCTGGCGTCTGCCATCACTTACAATAAATTCGTTTGTAATACTTACCTGAAGAGTTTCGGAGTCAATGTGGCTCCATCCATCCGTCTGCGAAAAAATGATGCTATTACAGCCGCTCAGGTGGTTGAAAAGGTGGGCTTGCCCTGCTTTGTAAAACCCAATCTCGGCGGATCCAGTTTCGGGGTTACCAAGGTAAAAGCCATCGAAGAGGTGGAACCGGCTATTGCCAAAGCTTTTGCCGAAGCTCAGGAGGTAATCATCGAAAGTTTTATGCAGGGAACAGAAATAACCAACGGCATTTTCAAAACAGCTAAACGCCAAGTGGTATTACCTATCACTGAAGTAGTTCCTGCCAACGAATTTTTTGATTTTGCAGCTAAATACAAAGGTGAATCGCAGGAGATTACACCGGCACGTCTTTCTGCAAAACTTACCACTAAAGTACAAAAAACAACTACATTCATCTATAACACTTTAGGATGCAATGGCATAGTGCGTATTGATTACATCATCACCAAGGGAGATAAAATTAATTTGTTGGAAGTAAACACCACCCCGGGAATGACACCCACCAGCTTTATTCCGCAACAGATTCCTCATGCAGGACTGGTAATCGGTGAGGTAATTTCGGAAATTATTGAAGATGCTATTGCCCGCAAAAAGGCTTAAAAAGGAACCTTTCTATGACTTTTCAAATAAAATCACTCGATACGATCCGTGATACCGCTCGTGAATTTATAAAAAACATGGAGGGACGGACGGTTTTTGCCTTCTACGGAGCCATGGGAGCCGGCAAAACTACATTCGTCAAAGCGGTGTGTGAAGAGCTGGGCGTGAAAGACGTGGTAAACAGCCCCACATTTGCCATTATCAACGAATATGAGGTGGATGGTAAGGAACGAATATTTCATTTCGATTTCTACCGTATAAACAAGCCTGAGGAGGCTTTCGACTTCGGGTACGAAGACTATTTCTACAGCGGAAGCATTTGTTTCATCGAATGGCCCGAAAAAATTGAAGCGCTGTTGCCCGAAAATTGTGTGAAAGTAACGATAGAAGAACAGGCCGACGGAAGCCGGAAAATTGAAGTGGTGTAAAATTTAGGTGAAACTATTTCCTAATCATATATAACAGAAAAAGCGGCAAAAATGCCGCTTTTTTCAGTTATTTTTTTTCAATTCATACGTTTTGCGGTACAAAAACCTGCCGAAATCTTCCGGTTTGGGATACAACTTTTGCTCCTCTACGCTGATGGGTTCTCCAATGCGCAAACGAATCTTTTTCCCCCGTTTGTTTTTCACTTCCGCAGGAATCAGCGCTGTGCGAAGAATGGGATGAATCAACCCTACCAATAAGAATTTCCAGCTGTTGTGTCCTTCAAAATAGACCGGAATAATGGGTACTCCCGATTTTTGAATCAACTTAACAGTCGGCATTTGCCATTTTCTATCGGCAACTTTAAACCACTTTACAATTCTGGAAACCTGACCGGAGGGGAAAAAGAAGAGCGGATGTCCCTCTTTCAAATGATTTTTGGCAATACGCAATCCCGGAAGACTGGAGCGCTTGCTGGTTGATTTTTCAAAAGGATTGACAGGAATAAAATGATGCGCAATGGGCTCAATTTTGCTCAAAAGAAAATTGGTAATACCCCGAATATCGGGACGAACAGTAGCTATTGTTCGCACCAAAGACATGCCATCGAAAGTTCCGTAAGGATGATTGGATACTGTTACAAACGTTTTATTTTCAGTAAAATACCGTATAGCTTCCGGATTATCAACAACCGTTTCGACCTCGAAAAATTTATAAATTTCATCTATAAATTCCTGGCTGTTAGTAGAATTATTTTTAGCAGTAATATAGGATTCATGGATTTTGTCCAAACCCATAATGCGATACACCACTCCGCCAATACCTCTTCCCAATTTCGATCGAAAAAAGGAATTCAAATTACAAAACTCTTCTAAACTGATCACCTTTTTTCCTACTTAAAAAGTATACGACTATTCGTTATCTTCTCCGAAAATTGACAATTGACGGCGGAAAATTTCGTCAAGTGAAAGCTGAAAAGTTTCCGTGTTGGCAACTCCGGGAATAGTTGCCAGTTTATCCAAAAGTAATTTCAAAAGATGTCGGTTATCTTTGGCATATATTTTAATAAACATAGCATATTTACCGGTGGTATAATGACATTCTACCACTTCGGGTATTTGCTTGATATGATCGACAACCGATTGAAATTCGACATTGTTCTTCAAAACAATACCAATGTAGGCACAAGTTTGATACCCTACTTTGTATTGATCGATGACAAATTCCGAATTTCGTATTACTCCCTGGGTAACAAGTTTTTGTACACGTTGATGAATGGCAGCACCAGACACATTGCACTCCCTTGCAATTTCCAAGAAAGGTGTTCTCGCGTTTTGAGAAATGTATTGTAGTATTTTACGATCCAGTTTATCTAATGTGTGTGCCATATAACAGTAATTAATTTGGATGCAAATATAATGTTAATATTGAAAATTAGCAAATTATGGCTTTATATAAGTTTCAAAATGAAGTTATTTACAATTATTTTACAGCAGGTTGTTAGTAAAATTGTGAATAACTTGTGACTTCTTTTTTACAACAAATCAGTTTTTACCCTTGGTTTTTACATAAAAAGATTCTGTTATTCAAACCCTCCAAAATATCAAATCCCTTTCTCCTTTTTTATACAACCAACATCAACCACTTTTTACACACTAAAAACACAAGACGCATCAAAAACTTGCTAACTTTGCACTTTATGAACAATGTGTTGATAAACTATCTATTTTCATTCAAAACAAGACATTTATAAGAATGATAATTTGTTTATTTCTCTATCTTTTTATTTGAAAAGAAGAAATCAAAGATACTATTCAAAAAGTTATCCGTATTATCAACATACAATAATAATCATCTTTCTAAGTTTTTAAATTGAAAAAAAAATATGAATATAAAAGAATCTTGGTTGAAAAGTGGATTTGTCGATGAGAAGGTTCCGGACAACATAGATCTTGTAGCCGAAATTAAACGGCTAAAAAAAGAGAAAAATGCCGTAATAATGGCTCACTACTACCAAACAGGTGATATACAGGATATTGCTGATGTTGTTGGCGATAGTTTGGCTTTAGCTCAATGGGCTACTAAGATTGAAGCCGATATTATTGTGATGTGTGGTGTCCATTTCATGGGTGAAACGGTAAAAATTTTAAGTCCCGATAAAAAGGTTTTGATCCCTGATTTGAATGCCGGTTGTTCGTTGGCCGAAAGTTGTCCGGCGGATAAATTTGAGGCCTTTGTAAAAGCTCATCCCGATCATACGGTCATTTCGTATGTAAATACTACTGCAGCTGTAAAAACGTTGACGGATGTGGTGGTGACATCGAGTAATGCCCGAAAAATAGTAGACAGTTTTCCAAAAGATGCCAAATTAATCTTCGGACCGGATCGGAATTTGGGTAATTATATCAACAGTGTAACCGGTCGTTCTATGCTTTTGTGGGATGGCGCTTGCCATGTACATGAACAATTTTCGTTGGAAAAAATATTGTCTATAAAGAAAGAACATCCGAATGCTTTGATTCTGGCACATCCTGAATGTCAAAGTGTTGTCTTAAAAGTGGCCGATGAAATTGGATCTACTTTAGCTTTGCTGAACTTTACGAAAACATCGGATGCTAACGAATTTATTGTTGCTACAGAGAGTGGTATTATTCATGAAATGAAAAAATATAGTCCCGATAAAACATTTATTCCGGCTCCTCCTATTGATAGTACTTGTGGTTGTAACGATTGTAATTTTATGAAGCTCAATACTATGCAAAAAGTATATAATTGTCTGAAGTTTGAATTTCCTGAAATTACCATTGAAGAATCAGTACGCGTGAAGGCTGAAAAACCAATCAGAAGAATGTTAGAATTAAGCTGATTAATAGCTATTTATAAATGAAATACTATTTCATATTTTTTATTGTTCTTGCATTGTATGGTGTTAATGCCTCAGCTCAAACTCTCGAAACAAAGTGGTTACATTCCATCAATAGTCAATCGTCAATAAAAGGATCGAGTAAATTTCTGTCGAATAGTGCTGCATTTGTGGTGGTAGGAGTACCTTTAGCCTTATTGGCAGAAGCGTATATTGATAAGAATGAATCTGGAGCTGAAAAAGGGTGGTATGTAGCATCTTCGGTAGCTTTGTCGGGAATAACTGCTCTTTTGATGAAAAGTTGCATCAAAAGAGATCGGCCATATGTGACTTATCCCGGATATATTGTGACGGAAGCAATGGAATCGAATGCCTCTTTTCCCTCTTTTCATACATCGGTAGCTTTTTCATTAGCTACTTCTTTGAGTATCAGTTATCCGAAATGGTATGTGATTGCTCCTTCCATGTTGTGGGCTACTTCTGTGGCCTATTCACGAATGAATCTGGGGGTTCATTATCCTTCGGATGTAGCGGCAGGAGCTGTTTTGGGAGCCGGTAGCGCCTGGTTGACGTACAAGATGAATCAGTGGTTGCATCAACCGATAAAGCGCGTTACAAAGCGTTCTATGGAGTGGCTGCATTAAAATTGAACCTGATTTATTTTCAAATTGAGATTCCCGGATAATTGTCCGCTGATGACAATGGCCGTAGGTGTGATTGTTATTGCATCGAAGCTGTTTTTTTCCAGCTGCCCGTTCAGCGATATTCCCTTTATCAGTTCATAGTTGGCAAGCATGGCATTGCTTGAGTTAACTATATCACCGATCTGGTCTTTCATGGAGATGGTCAGATAGGGCTCTATCATTTTCAAAAATTTATTGTGCATCAGCCAGTTGGCACTTTTTACCAAAACATTCTTTGTTTTCATGTCGAAATCGAAGTTGGTGATGCTCAGGGTCTGATTTGCATTGTTGAAAACAGGCTTTCCAACGCAATAAATAGTTCCGTTTATACTTCCCGACAGATGTGTTTCTATAACCAACAAGCCGTTGTGTCCGTAAAATTTGACTTTATCGATGGTAATGTGCTTATTTCCTTGTCGAAAAGTTTTTCCGATGATCTGTTTAGATGAAATTTCCGTTAGTTTTTTATAGTCCAGATTGGCACTAAACAGGATATTGAAATCGGGTTTTATTTCTGAAACATATTGATAATCAGGTAAAATAATTTGATTATTGCTATTTATCTGATTGCCTACCGAAGTTTCTATCAAAGCATTAATGCCCAGATTGAAATTGATATGATTACCGGCAGAAACCATGGGGGTGGAAAGAATATTTTTTGGAGTTACTTTCAGCCAAACATTGTATTCTTTGTTTATTTGAATCGGCTTTTGAGCAATCGACCATGTTTTAGTCATGGCCTGCCGGATGTTCATGCTTTTTTCAATGGCCTCGTCTATCGATTTATCTATTTTTTTCTGTAACGATTTAAAAATGATATTTGATATAAAAGTGATGGGCATTTCGGTACCTGCAACTTTGACAGTGGGTTTTTGAGTCCAGGTATAGTTATTAATTTTGGTAGAGGTAATGACGCTCCAGTCGTTTTGAATGTGATAATCGATGCTTACATCCAACGTAATGGCTCCGTTGGTTTCGTAGTTTTGCTGGAAGGTAGCACCGAATATTTTTTTTCTGAAACCGGTTTCGACCCATATTTTGAGTGGCATTATACAATTGATGTGGCTTCCGTTGAGTGAAAAGCGCAAATCTTGTTGTTTCCACACTTTCAGTTTCAGATTGTCATCTACCAAAGAGGTGTCGTTGTAAATGATGTCTTTGAAGTGATTGTTGATACTCTTTTCAATATCTTCCATGTTGATATCCAATGCAATATCAATGGTAGATATTTTTTTTTCAATGGTGGGAGCAATGTAGTTTTCAGCGGGTTTTTCGACTGAAATTTTAGAACTTGCACATGCTGTCAGTACTATGGCAGCTACCAGAAAAAAGTACTTGTAACACTTCATTTATCGGATGATTATTCTTTCTTGTTGTCTTCCCATTTGAAAAGTTTGTCGTTACGTCGTACCTTATCGTTAACGGCAATGGAGAAGAACTCTCCTTTTTTGGCTTCTTCTACCGGTTTTAGATCAACCCGTATTTCAGACAATGTATCTTCGTAACAACCCGTTGTGGGGCCGGTTATGAAAATTTCATCTCCTATTTTTACCGATTGTGTCTCTATCAGGCATTCGGCAACACCGATGTTGGCAAAATAGTTGGTCACCTTGCCTACGTAAATTTTCTTTTTGGTTGCTTCCGAGCCATAATTTTTGCTCCATTCGCCCAGACGTTGTCCCAGATAGTATCCGTCCCAGAAACCACGGTTAAATACCTTTTTCAACCGTTCGTCCCAGGCCGCAATCTTTTCATCGGTGAAACTATTGTCCAGATAAGCCTGAATAGCCTGTTTGTAGCATTCCACAACCGTTCGCACATATTCGGCGCTGCGAGCACGTCCTTCTATTTTGAAAACACGCACACCCGAATCGATCATTTTATTCAGGAAATGGATGGTTTTCAAATCTTTTGGCGACATAATGTACTGGTTTTCAATGTCCAGTTCAATGTCCGATTCTTTATCTTTTACCGTATATCCACGACGACAAACCTGCATGCACGCGCCCCGATTAGCCGACGCATTCATTTCGTGCAGACTGAGATAACATTTACCCGATACAGCCATGCAAAGCGCTCCGTGACAGAACATTTCGATGCGTACCGGTTCTCCTTTTGTGCCGCAAATATTTTCATCCACTATTTTTTCGTGAATAGCTTTCACCTGATCCATATTCAGTTCGCGGGCCAGTACCACCACATCGGCAAACTGAGCATAAAAGCGCAAAGATTCTGCGTTGGAAATGTTCAACTGTGTGGAAAGATGCACCTCCACCCCTACTCGATTGGCATAAGTCATGGCTGCCACGTCGGATGCAATAATGGCCGATACGCCTGCTTCTTTGGCAGTATCCACTATTTCGCGCATCAGTTGAAGATCTTCATCGTACAGAATTGTATTGAGAGTCAGGTAGCTTTTTACGTTGTTCTTTTGGCAGGTAGCTACGATCTCTTTGAGATCTTCGGTCGTAAAATTGTTGGATGAGCGCGAACGCATGTTCAGCTTTTCGATGCCGAAATAGACGGCATCAGCTCCTCCCTGAATGGCTGCCGTGAGCGATTCCCATGAACCGGCGGGTGCCATTACTTCAAAATCGGATATGTTTAATTTATTGTTATTCACTAAGTAATACTATTTTTAATTTAGAAATCAGATAATCATGCCGCTTCCCAGACAGAGTTGCGCATCGTTGTCGTAAATAACGCCAAATTGTCCCGAAGCAATGCCCTGAATTTTGTTTTCAGAATAAATGCGGTAGATATCGTTTATTTTAACCAGTTTACCTTTCGTAAATTCGGGAGTGTGACGGATTTTGAAATTGATCTCTTTTTCGCCTTCAAAATCACCCCACCAGTCTTCGGTAATAAACTGGAACCCCTGCAAATTTATTACTTTACCATATTGTGTTTCAGGATCATATCCATTTGAAACGTAAACTATATTTTCTTCTACATTCTTTTTTACCACAAACCAGGGTCCCCCACCCAATCGCAAGCCTCTGCGCTGGCCGATGGTGTGAAACCAATATCCTTTGTGGGTACCCAGAATTTTTCCGGTTTCCAGTTCAACGATTTTTCCCTCTTTTTCGCCAAGGTAACGACGAATAAAATCGTTGTAGTTGATTTTTCCTAGGAAGCAAATACCCTGACTATCTTTGCGTTCGGCACTCGGAAGTTTGGCATCTGCGGCAATTTGGCGTACTTCGCTTTTTTGCAGATGTCCGATAGGAAACATCAGTTTACTAACCTGCAGGTAATCAATTTGTCCTAAAAAATAGGTCTGATCTTTTACATGATCGGCAGCGGTCTCAAGATAGGTTTTCCCGTCGATTTCGGCAGTACGGGCATAGTGTCCGGTGGCCGTTTTGTCGAACTCTTTTCCCCAGTTTTGCTCAAAGCAACCAAACTTAATCAGCTTGTTGCACATCATGTCGGGGTTGGGAGTCAAGCCGCGTTTTACGGCTTCGATGGTATAACTCACCACGTTTTCCCAGTACTCTTCGTGAAGCGAAACTTCTTCGAATTTGCAGCCATATTTTTTGGCAATGTATGTAGTAATTTCAATGTCTTCTTCTGACGGGCAATCGATGAAGCCATCTTCTTCTTCCATTCCGATGCGGATGTAAAAAATGGTGGGATCATAGCCCGATTCTTTGAGCAGATGTACCATCACGGAACTGTCTACTCCTCCTGAAACTAATGCAGCAATGTTCATTCTTAAATTCTAAAAATATTGTAATGTATTGAATATTAATAATTTGTTTTCTTTTTTGCATCAAAGAAAAGACGTTGCAAAAATACTCAAAAAATGCGGTATGTCAGCTATTTTTTACTGGTATACAATTTGTTGTATTAGAATTGTTTTGATGTATCTTTGTAGCAAATAGAAAGTCAAAATTAATTCGGACAAAAATAAATTATTATCGTATGAAAAAAAGTTTGATTATTTTGGTGGCAGTTGTTGGCGTTGTTGCCATATTCATTTTTTGGGGTATAGGAAAATACAATGGTTTTGTATCTCAGGAAGAGGGTGTTAAAGCTCAGTGGTCGAATGTAGAAAACGTGTATCAGCGTCGTGCCGACCTGATTCCGAACCTGGTAGCAACCGTGAAAGGGTATGCCACTCACGAAGAAAAAACATTGACCGAAGTGATAGAGGCACGTGCGAAAGCAACTTCGGTAACTATTGATCCGACAAAGCTGAATGCAAGCAATATTGCTGCTTTTCAGAAAGCTCAGGACGGTCTTTCGGGTGCTTTATCGCGCTTGATGGTAAGTGTGGAACGATATCCTAACCTGAAAGCGAACGAAAACTTCCTGGCTTTACAGTCGCAACTGGAAGGAACAGAAAACCGTATTGCGGTAGAGCGTAGGAAATATAACGAAACAGCTCAGGCATTTAATGCATCTATCCGTCGTTTTCCTGCTAACATAATTGCCGGTATGGGTAGTTTTGAACAGAAGGGTTACTTCAAAGCATCGGAAGGTGCCGAAAAAGCACCTCAGGTTAAATTCTAATATTCATTTCGGGACACATAAATAACTTTTTGGGTTATTTGTGTGTCCTTGTTTTACCTATAAATTAATTATTTATGGATGTAACCGATTTTTTTTCTCTTCATCAACAGGGAGAGATAATGGATGCAATAGCCGAAGCGGAGCAAAATACATCCGGCGAAATACGTGTTCATCTCGAAAATTATTGCTTTGGGAATGCTCTCAAACGTGCAACTAAAGTTTTTAAGAAACTTGGAATGGCTAATACAGAACAACATAATGGTGTGTTGTTTTATCTGGCGGTAAAAAGTAAAAAGCTTGCAATTGTAGGCGATAGCGCTATTCACGAACATGTGAAACAGCAATTTTGGGATGATCTGAGATCGAGTATGTTGGATATGTTTGCAGAAGATCACTATAAAGAGGGATTAGTGTCTGGAATTCTTTCTACCGGTCAGAAGCTAAAAAAGTATTTTCCATACCAGAGTGATGATGTGAACGAGTTGACGGACGAAATTTCATTTGGAAGACATTGATAATGAAAAACATAAAATATACTTTGATCTTATTGTTATTGGTTTTTTCCGGTAACATTTTTTCGCAGGATTTTCCGAAACGTCCCGATCCTCCCCGTTTGGTAAATGATTTGGCTAATCTTCTTTCGCCCGAACAAGCCGATGCTCTTGAGCGAAAACTGGTTGCATACAATGATTCTACTTCCACACAAATAGCTGTTGTAACTATCAGCGATTTAAAAGGATATGATATAACCGATTTTACCGATCGGTTGGCTATGGACTGGAAAGTAGGACAAAAAGGGATCAACAACGGTTTGATGATTCTGATTGTTCCGAAGCAAGCTAACGGTGATCGTGGGCATGTGCGGATTTCAGTGGGGTATGGTTTGGAGGAACACATGACCGATGCCATTTCCAGTAAAATCATCAACGATGTGATGATACCCGAATTTAGGCGTAATAATATATATGGCGGTGTAGATAAAGCAGTTGATGTTGTTATCGGCATTTGTTCCGGTACATTCAAAGCCGATCAGATTAAGAAAAAAGAGAAGAACAACTCTTGGATATTCTTTTTGCTTCCGCTATTTATTTTGTTTATCGTCGGTTTTGTTCGTCGTAACCGGTATAACAGTTATGGAACCAGCAGTTCCGGAAGCGGAGCACCATTTATCTTTTTCCCCGGATTTGGGGGTGGAGGAGGTGGTTTAGGTAGCAGCGGAGGCTCCGATTTTGGTGGCTTCGGTGGTTTCGGCGGCGGTGACTTTGGCGGCGGAGGAGCCAGCGGAAGCTGGTAAATTTGATTTCCGATAAATTATTTAGCACACGGAAAACACAGAGATAACAGAAGGCAACAGATCATTATTTTGTGATTTGTAAATTATGAAATAGTGGAATGTCTTTCTGTCTGTTCGGTGTTTTCCGTGTGCTTTATTATGCTAAACCAGCTGTTTTGAAGAAGTTGCGGAACAGTTGTTTGCCTGTAAACATGTATTCTTCGAAGAAAGAGCAAAAATCTTCCACACATTTCTCCTGATCGATAGCTTTCAGATCTTCCACTTCATCCATCCACTGTACAAACATTTCGCGGGTCAGTTCAAAATGGCACTGAATGCCGTAGGCTTTATCGGCAACTTTCACAATTTGATTGCGGCAAAGTTTTCCGATTCCTAAAACTGTCATTGAATCAGCAGGTTCCACTGTTTCTCCATGGAGTTGAAATACCGGGAAATTGTCTCCAAGATTTTCAAAGAGCGGATCGTTTTTACCCGCTTCGGTCAGTTCAATGCGGAACAGTTCGCCATCAGGTCCACGAAAACCGGTCTCTTTTACGGGGCTTTTTACCACCTTTCCACCGGCCGATTTCACCAAAATTTGGAGTCCGAGGCATATTCCCAGATACGGAATTCCGGCTTTTAGAGCCTCCTGAATGCGGGCTATTTCGGTGGTCATCTTTTCGGTAGTGTCGTTGGCGCTGTCAGGGCCACCAAGCACGATCAGCGCACCGTAATCGAGTGGGGAAGGGAAGGGCATCCCGGCGGCAAGATCGATTTCATCGGCAGAAATGTTCATTTCGCGGAGTACCTCGTAAAGCAATCCGCCCCCTTCGCTGCTTTCGTTTCTGACAATTAGTATTTTCTTCATATTTCTGATATTCAATTATTTGTTTTGTAAAAATGTTCAACTTCCCCTATTTTTTTCTGTTTTTCGTCTTCGGGCAGGAAGCTGGCTGCAAACGAATTTTTGGCTAACCGAGTAATTTCTTCTTTGGAAAGACCCAGAGCGTCGGTCATTACGATGAAATTTGCGTTGAGATAACCGCCGAAGTAAGCCGGATCGTCCGAGTTGACAGTGGCCATTATGCCAAGCTCCAGCATCTTTTTAAGCGGATGTAAATCAGCTGATTTTACTACCTGTAATTTGAGATTGGAAAGCGGACAAACCGTTAGTGCCAATCCTCTGTCAATAATCTCTTTGACCAGATTCGGGTCGTCAAGCGATCGGTTTCCGTGGTCGATACGGTCTATTTTCAAGACATCTATGGCCTCTTTCACATATTCGGCATTGCCCTCTTCGCCGGCATGGGCAACACTAAGAAACCCGTTTTCAGCGGCTTTTTCAAACACTTTCCGGAATTTTGAAGGCGGATTTCCCACTTCTGACGAGTCCAAACCGACTGCCGTGATCCACTCTTTGTAGGGGAGAGCCTCCTCGAGTGTTTTTAAGGCCGATTCTTCGCTTAAATGGCGCAGGAAGCATAAGATGAGCCTCGAAGTGATTCCAAGCTTGTTTTCGCCGTCTAAAAGGGCTTTGTGAATGCCTGTGATTACCGTTTTGAAAGCAATTCCACGCTCTGTGTGTGTTTGTGGATCGAAAAAGATTTCGGTATGAACGATATTTTCTTCTTTCGCTTTCCGGAGGTAGGCCATTGTCAGGTCGTAAAAATCCTGCTCTTTTTGCAAAACGGCAGCTCCGGCATAATAGATATCCAGAAAATCCTGCAAATTGCCGAACTGATAGGCTTTGCGTACCTCTTCTACCGATGTATAGGGAATGGCGACACTATTTCGTTGGGCTATTTCAAACATCAGTTCCGGTTCAAATGTTCCCTCGATGTGAAGGTGAAGCTCTGCTTTCGGTATTTGACGGATGAAATCGTGTATGGACAGATTACTCATAATCAGCAATTATTTAGGCGGTATTTGTTTCAGTGAATTTATTGAATGCAAAAGTACGACAAATTGGCAAGTGATTGCAAGCGCGATTTCTCATAAAATCTAAATGTTGTGGATTCTCTGCTTTCTTCTTTTTTACCGGAAGAGAAATTAGCCGTATCTTTGCATCTCTTTTTTATTTCAACTGACATTGATTGTAATATGCAGATAGGCAACATTATATTTCCAGAGTACCCTTTGTTTTTGGCTCCGATGGAGGACGTAACCGATCCGGCTTTCCGCTTGCTTTGTAAGCAGTTTGGTGCCGATTTGGTGTATACCGAATTTATTTCGGCCGACGCGTTGATCCGGAATGTGAAGCGGACGGAACAGAAGTTGACCATTTTTGAAGGCGAACGTCCGGTTGCCATTCAGCTGTATGGGCGTGAACCGGATGCTATGGCCGAGGCAGCAAAAATTGCCGAAACTGCCAATCCGGAAATCATCGATCTGAACTTCGGTTGTCCCGTGAAGAAGGTGGCCGGTAAAGGTGCCGGATCCGGTCTTTTGCGCGATATTCCGAAGTTAATTGCTATTACAAAGGAAGTTGTAAAGTCGGTAAAGGTCCCCGTAACGGCAAAAACCCGTCTTGGGTGGGACGATAATTCAAAAGTAATCGTCGATTTGGCCGAACAATTGCAGGATTGTGGCATTGCGGCATTAGCTATTCACGGGCGTACGCGGGCTCAGATGTACACCGGCGATGCTGACTGGACGCTGATTGGCGATGTAAAGAACAATCCCCGGATGAAGATTCCTATTATTGGAAACGGTGATGTCACGACTCCGGAACAGGCAAAAGAATGTTTTGATAAATACGGTGTGGATGCGGTGATGATAGGGCGTGGTTCTATTGGAAAGCCCTGGATCTTCAAAGAGGTGAAACACTATTTGCAAACGGGCGAACTTCTTTCACCGATGACAATTGCAGAGCAGTTTGAAATTGTGAAGAAGCAAATATTGAGCAGTATAGAATGGCTGGATGAGCGAAGAGGGATTGTACACACGCGTCGCCATCTGGCAAATACTCCTCTTTTCAAGGGGATTCCGCACTTCAGAGACACCCGTATTGCTATGTTGCGTACCGATAATCTGACAGATCTTTTTGTAATACTGGATAACGTAAAATCGACTTATTTCAGCGATGCTGAATGATTATTTCATCAGCATTCCCTGAGCATACATCCACAGTACGTAGCGCGAAAATTTACCAATGGTCATGGCAATTGCCGTGCCCAGAAAGTTGCAACGAAAATATCCACAAGCAACTACTAATATATCTCCAATTCCCGGTACGAAAGAGAAGAATGCCAACCAGTCGCCCCGGTTGTACATTCGTTTTTCAAATTTTTCTATCTTTTCTTTCTTGATTTTCAGGTACTTTTCAATCCATTCGATTTTCCCCATTCGTCCTATCCAGTACGATGTGATGCCTCCGAGAGTATTGCCTACCGTAGCTACGGCTACACATGTCCACATATCCAATCCAGCATAGATTAGCGCGGCAAAAACCACTTCCGATCCAAGGGGAAGTACAGTTGCTGCCAGAAAGGCTGCCAGGAATAGGCCTATGTAGCCAAATTCAGCAAAGTGTTCCATTGTAGCCAAGGATTAAAGTTACGACCTGGAAAATCACTAAAAGGGCAAAGAGGATCGTATTATTTCTGGAACTACGAGTTGAGAAGAAAATGGAAAATATAAGGCTACAAATCATTAAAAACGAAGGTAATAATTCGCTGATATGACCCATTTTGACCCATAGGATAACAAGTATGGGAACATATATCCATACCAATACCTGGAAATTTCTTCGTTCGGTAATACTTGAGTTGAAACGATTTTGGGAACAACCCACGATAACGATGAAAGAGATGATTGTAAATATTCCCTCAATGACAATTAGCGCAATATTGGATGTCCAACCGCTAAAGTTGAAAACAATATTGCTCATAAAATAGTGAAGCTGATTGTCGAGTTGACCGAGCCAAAAACTGATTCCGAAAACTAATATTACCGGTGTAAAGATGCCCAGTAGGGTGGCTAAAAACAGGCGGACATTCAGGTTGTTGACTATATTTAAAATGAGGAATAAGAATGGAATAAGAAAGATAAAGTCGAAACAGAAGAAATATCCAAGGGACAAAAACAGACCTGCATTGTACGATGCTTGCAGCGGTAAATTTTGATGATAGGTAGAGAATACCTGCCATAGGCACATCATTAACAGGAATGCTGCGATGAGGCCATTGGTGAGGTAATGAAAGTGAGGATATGATCCTGATAATAAGATGAAAAATAAGAATGGAAGGAATGTTCGCTGCTGTAAAAAGGTATATTTTTCCAGAAATTTGAATGAAAAATAGGCGATACCCAGGCTCAACAAGAGTCCAAGCCATGCCGAATATGCAGGAATGAGTGTGATGTTGAAAAGATGGAGTAGGGGGGTGCTCTGTGCAGGAAGAACAAACTCTTTCATCCATAGCAGTCCCGCTACGACAAACGATAGGGAAAAATTTACAATATTGGGATGTATCAGCTCTTTAATGCGAACGTTCATATGCAAAGCATTAGTATTCCGGGCAAAGTATTTTCTTTGCCCGGAACAGTTTTTATTTCAACCCTTTACTTTTTAGAAGGGCATCGGATGTGGGTTCGTGTCCGCGGAATTTCACGTAGAATTTCATCGGATCGTCGCTGTTTCCTCTTTCGAGAATGTTTTTGCGGAAAGAGGTGGCTGTTGCCGGATCGAAAATGCCATTATCTTTGAACAACTCGAATGCATCTTTTTCAAAAACAGAGGCCCATTGGTAGCTGTAGTAGCCTGCCGAATATCCATCGCTGAAGATGTGTTTGAAGTAGGTGGAACGGTAGCGGGGCAAAATTTCCGGGATCAACCCTATTTTGTCCATTTGTTCTTTCTCGAACTTGTCAACATCGATACCGTCTACACTTGTCAATTCATGCCATTTCATATCTAAAATTGAGGCGGCTACCAGCTCTGTCATTTCAAATCCCTGGTTGAAATAGGTGGAATTTTGAATCTTTTTCATCAGTGACTGAGGCATTACTTCGCCTGTTTTATAATGGAATGCATATATTTTCATCACTTCAGGCTGAAAAGCAAAGTTCTCCATGAACTGAGAGGGGCATTCAACAAAGTCGCGGGGAACGTTGGTGCCACTGACACTCGGGTAGGTGCATTGCGATAGCAAACCGTGGAGTGCATGACCGAATTCGTGAAACAGCGTGCCTACATCGTCCATGCTCAGGAGCGAAGGTGTAGTGGCAGTGGGTTTCGCAAGGTTCCCAACATTTACGATTACCGGGCGAACCATCACCCCTTTTTCAACGTATTGATCGCGGATATTGTTCATCCAGGCACCAACTGTTTTGCTTGCCCGCGGGAAATAGTCGGTGTAGAGGATGCCAATCAGTTTACCATCAGCATCTGAAACCTTAAACGCTTCAACATCCGGATGATACACGGGAATATTTTGGATTTTTTCAAAGTTGAGGCCGAATAATTTGTGAGAAACCTCAAATACGCCTTTGCGCACGTTTTCAAGTTTGAAGTACGGTTTTAATTCGTCTTCGTTCAAATCGTATTTGGCTTTACGCACCTTTTCGGCGTAGTACCACCAATCCCACATGGCCAGTTTGAATCCGCCATTTTCGGCATCGATGATGGCCTGCATTTCTTTCACCTCATCTTTGGCTTTGGCTGCAGCAGGTACCCAAATCGACTGGAGCAATTCCTCGGCCTTGGCGGGTGTTTTTGCCATTGTATTGTCCAAAATGTAGTTGGCCGGAGTTTTGAAACCGAGCAAATTGGCTAAGGCAATACGGTTTTTCATGATGTCGAGGATGACTTGTTTGTTGTCGGTTGCATTGACATAGTCTCCTCTCATCCAGTAGCCTTTGTATAATTTTTCGCGCAAATCACGTCGTGTGCTGTAGGTCAGGAATGGAATCCAGCTTGTTTTTGACGGTGTGAAAATCCACTTTCCGGGCATATTGGCCGCTTTGGCTTCGTCGGCCGCTGCCGTTTTTACACTTTCGGGCAAACCTGCAAGATCTTCGGCTTTATCAATAATCAGTTTGAAGTTATTCGTTTCGGTAAGAAGATTATTCCCGAATTTTAGCTCCAACATCGCCAGGTTTTTATTGATTTCTCTCAGCTGTTGCTTTTGTGTTTCATTCAGCGAGGCTCCTTTGTGAACAAATTTTTTGTACTGTTCTTCGATGACTCTGCGTTGCTCTGCGGTAAGTCTGATTTTAGCACGGTTATTGTACAGAGTTGCAATGCGCTTGAATAATTTTTCATTCAGCAAAATATTGTCCGAATGCTCTGTCAGCATCGGAGTTACTTTCTCTGCAATTGCTTGCATTTCTGCACTGTGCATTGATTCTTCGAGATTGAAAAATACCATTGATACCCGGGTCAAAAGTTTGCCGGAATATTCCATGGGAGCCATGGTGTTGGCAAAGGTTGCCGGAGCCGGATTATTGGCAATCGCATCTATCTCTTTTTGGTGTTGTTTGATACCTTCGGTAAAGGCCGGAAGATAATGTTCGGTTTTTATTTTATCGAATGGAGGAACGCCGTAGGGGGTTCGGTAGGGGGTGAAAAAAGGATTGTTTTCTCCTTTTGATACGCCATTGGTAAGCATAATAAGAGAAATTAGTGTTAGAAATATTGTCTTCATCTTTGTTTATTTATTACTGATATACAGGTGTCACGTAAATGATGAGTTCTTATCTAAAATATTTATTATTTGCGTTTTATCTGTTTCTATTTGTTCTTTCAGGGTTTGTATGTCTGGAAATTTTCTTTCGTCTCTTACCTTTTTTACAATTTCCAGTGTGATATGTTCGCCGTAGATGTCCTGGTCGAAATCGATAATATTTACCTCAATCGTCGCTTTCTGGTTTTCAGGTACCAATGTGGGGCGCAATCCAATATTGAGCATTCCTTTATAGCGGTCGTCGTCAATCAGCACCCAGCAGGCGTAGACCCCCAGCTGAGGTATTTTTTTCTCGGTGTTTGATACGTATATATTCGCTGTGGGAAATCCGATGGTTCGTCCTATTTGTTGTCCTGCAACTACTTTACCGTCAATTTTATAGGTTGAACCTAATAGTTGATTTGCAATAGAAATATCGCCTTCATCCATTAAGCGCCTTATTTCCGACGAACTAATCTGCTTTCCTTTGTAGAGGAACTCTTCGGCTTCCTGAACGAGCAGACCTACCTCATGCCCATACATCACATATTGTTCAAAGCTATCTACTCTTCCTTTGCCAATTCTGTTATCATAGCCGGTGAGCAGTATTTTTGAATGTAATTTATTGTATAAAAGGTCTTTAATAAATTCTTCCGCTGTCAGATTCTGTATTTCAGGTGTAAAATCAAGCAGTATGCAGTAGTCGAGTCCTGTCTGTGACAGCAATGCCATTTTTTCTTCGCAGGTTGTCAGCAATTCGGGTACAAATTCGCTGTGAAGAATTTTGCGCGGATGTTCACGAAACGTAAGCACCGCGGTTTTGAGTCCTTTTTCGGATGCTACCTGTTTGAGATTATCGATCAGAAAGCGATGCCCCCGATGAACTCCGTCAAAAAATCCAACCGTGATGGCCAGTTGCTCTTCTGGAACATTTTGTATATCTGTTATTATTTGCACAAGATAAAATTTAGTTTGATAAACAGGGCAAAGTTACGAAATGGATGCCGAATCACAAATGACATTCCGTTTGTGATTATTTGTAATAATTAACTCAAAATATAATTTGTCAAATTATGATCTCTTCTCAGTGCTGAATTTATTGATTCTATATTTTCACTGGTGTCAACATTGAAAATTTGCTTGGCAAGTACCCTATTCAAATCAAATATTCGATTCTCGCGAGCTTAAATCCGGGTGAAAATGGGTATAAATTATTGATGCTCTTTTGTTTCCTACTATTTCTGCAATTTCATCATTTGACGCTAATCTAAGTCGTTTGACGCTTTTGAAATGAGTCAGGAGTTCTTTTTTGCTTTTTTCTCCAATCCCGGTTATCGAATCGAGTTCCGAAGTCACTTGTGCTTTGCTTCTTTGGTTTCGGTGATGTGTAATTCCAAAACGGTGCGCTTCGTCGCGTAGCTGTTGAATCAATTTCAGACTTTCGGAATTTTTGTCGAGATAGAGTGGGATAGGATCTTCCGGAAAATAGATTTCTTCGAGTCGTTTGGCGATACCAATCACAGTAACCTTACCGGAAATTTCCAACTGTTGGAGTGCGCCCATTGCCATTCCGAGCTGTCCCTTTCCTCCGTCCACTATAATCAGCTGGGGTAGGGGAGTTTCTTCGTCGAGCATCCGGCGGTAGCGGCGGTATACTACTTCTTCCATAGAGGCAAAGTCGTTTGGGCCTTCAACCGTTTTGATATTGAAGTGGCGATAATCTCTTTTGGCGGGTTTTGCTTTCTTGAAAACCACACACGCTGCTACCGGATGGGTTCCCTGAATGTTGGAGTTATCAAAGCATTCGATATGCATGGGAAGATTTCCCATTTTAAGATCTTTTTGCAATGTGCTGAGAATTCGCACCATACGATGATCCGGATTGAGCTTTTCTGCCTGCTTCAGTTTATCAAGTTTGTACTCGCGTACATTTTGCATCGACAGATCCAACAATTTGCGTTTATCTCCACGCGATGGGATAGAGAAATTTACGCTATTCAATTCAAGGTCAGGCAGAAATGGCACCAGCAACTGTTTGGTTTGGCTTTTCAATTTTGTGCGCAGTTCTACGATGGCCATTGCCAGAATCTCTTCTTTCGGTTCATCCAACCGTTTTGTGTACTCGATGGTATAGCCTTGCACAATGGAGCCTTTTGATATTCGTAAAATATTGATATAGGCCGATTTATCATCATCGTCGTATGCAAACACATCGTAATCGTCTTGTGTAGCGGTGGTTACGATCGATTTCGATTTATACCGTTCCAGTGCTTCGTATTTCTCTTTTATGCTTTGCGCCTCTTCAAATTTGAGTTCTGCCGCTAGCGATTGCATTTGTTGCTCCAAATAGTGCAAGATGGAATTGATATTTCCGTTTGCAATCTCCTCTACTTCGTCAATCATTTGTAGGTAGTCCGGTTCCGTTTGCAAATTCTCACAAGGTCCTTTGCATTTATGGATATGGTACTGGAGGCAGACTTTAAATTTTCCGGCATTGATATTTTCCGGTGATAAATTGAGCTTGCAGGTTCTTAACGGATAAATTTCGCCGATAAGGGATAGGAGCACGTGAAGCGTGGTGATTGAGCTGAAAGGGCCAAAATATTTCGCGCCGTTTTTATATATTTTGCGGGTTTTGAAAACCCGGGGAAAGGGTTCTTTTGTGATGCAAAGCCAGGGATAGGTTTTGTCATCCTTAAGCAAAATATTATACCTGGGTTGATGTTCTTTAATAAGATTGTTTTCCAGGAGCAGTGCATCTTCTTCCGTGTCGACGACAATGTATTTCAGGTTGACAATCTGTTTTACAAGAACCGTAACTTTCGAACTGTCGTGTTTCTTTGTAAAATAGGACGAAACTCTTTTTTTGAGCTTCTTTGCCTTCCCCACATAGATAATTTTTCCATCTTTGTCGAAATATTGGTACACTCCCGGTTTATCCGGAAGTGTACTAAGAATGAGCTGAAGATTTTCTTTTTTGTCAATCCTGTCGTTCATGAGTGGGGTGGGGCAACGTTTAGAAATGGATGAGGGAATAAACTTCTTCTGCTTCTTCTAAAGTGTCTCTTCCTTTCAGAAAATCGAGTTCTACGAGACAGTTTACATATACTGTTTTTACTCCAAATTTTTTCACCAGATTGTAGGCAGCTTTCATCGTTCCGCCTGTTGCCAGCAAATCGTCGTGGAGTAGGACTACATCGTCGGGTTTGAGAGCATCTTTATGAATTTGAATCACGTCTACTCCGTATTCTTTCGCATAGCATTCCTCAATAGTATCGGCAGGTAATTTCCCTTTTTTACGTACGGGAATAAATCCGATTCCCAATTTTTCGGCAAGAATGGGGCCTGTGATAAATCCTCTGGATTCTATCCCTACAACTTTTGTGAGCCCTATTCCTTTGTATTTATCATACAACATGGCGGCTATTTCTTGTAGCTCTGTGCCATTTTTGAAAACGGTTGTAAGGTCTTTGAACATAATTCCGGGTTGTGGAAAGTCTGGGACATCTCTGATACTTGCTTTTATTTTTTCGATGCTCATATAAATTGTGTTGCGTTCCACGTGGAACAATTGTGTTTTGCTGATTTTTTATTTCTGTTTTTTCGCGTGACGTTCCACGTGGAACAAATTACTATCTGCCCAAAAGAACTAAAAGAATATTGATGTCGCTTGGCGAAATTCCTGAAATTCGGCTTGCCTGACCAATGGTTTCCGGGTTTATTTTGCTCAATTTTTGACGTGCTTCCGTTGAAAGCGATAAAATGGTGGAATAATCGAACCTGTCTTTTATTTTTATATTCTCGAGACGTTGCAATTTTTCGGCAATAATTTTTTCCCGTTCAATATAGCCCTGATATTTCAACGTTATTTCGGTGGCTTCTACTGTTTCGTCTTGCTGGGTTTTTATTTCCGAAATCACTGTTTTTAGTGATGAAATCTGATCGGATAGTTGCAAAATGGTTAACTGAGGCCTTAAAACAAGGTCGAGTAGTTTTGTCGATTGTTTGATAGGCGAAGTGCCGATTGTTTCGAGAAAATTATTGATTTCATCAGGCTTAACGGAAGTTTCACGGATAAAATTAATGAGACGGCTTCTGTTCTCTTTTTTCTCGGTGAGTTCGTTGTACCGTTCGCTGGAGGCAAGACCTAGTTGATGTGATTTATCGGTCAGGCGCATATCGGCATCGTCCTGCCGGAGCAAAATGCGGTATTCGGCGCGTGAGGTAAACATGCGATAGGGTTCATCTACGCCTTTTGTTACCAAGTCATCGATAAGAACGCCAATATAAGCCTCTTCTCTTCCCAACACAAAAGGGTCTCCTCCATGACAGGAAATGTGTGCGTTGATTCCGGCAATCAAACCTTGACCCGCGGCTTCTTCGTATCCGGTAGTTCCATTGATTTGACCGGCGAAAAAGAGGTTTTTTATCAGCTTCGTTTCCAAAGAATGGGTTAGCTGGGTAGGGGGGAAGAAATCGTACTCGATGGCATAACCCGGCCGATAAATACGCACATTTTCGAATCCTTCGATGGTATGAAGCGCATTTACCTGAACATCGATGGGAAGTGACGAAGAGAATCCATTCAGATAATATTCCTGCGTGTTTGCTCCTTCCGGTTCTAAAAATAGTTGATGGCGTTCTTTATCGGCAAAAGTAATGATTTTCGTTTCAATACTCGGGCAATATCGCGGACCAATACTTTTTATTTGTCCGTTGAAAAGAGGAGAAAATTCCAAACCGCTCCGAAGAATATCATGAGTCTGTTTGTTGGTATAGGTAATCCAGCAACTTCGCTGCGGAAGTACCCTTTTTGACGATGAAAGGTAGGAAAATTTATGAAAATCGTTGTCTCCTCCCTGTTCTATCATTTTTGAAAAATCGACCGATCGACCGTCGATTCTGACGGGTGTACCCGTTTTCATTCTGCCAGCAACAAATCCTAATTCAACCAAATTTTCGGTCAACCCTTTGGCGGCAGGTTCGGCTATACGACCGCCCGGAATTTGTTTCGATCCGAAATGGAGCAGTCCGTTCAAAAATGTTCCGTTGGTGAGAACAACACTTTTTGCATAAATTTCAACGCCTAGACTCGTTTTGACTCCGCAAATCTGGTTTTGTTTTACCATCACCTCCAAAACCTGATCTTGCCACATATCGAGGTTGTTCGTGTTTTCGATTATGTGTCGCCATTCGATGATAAACTGCTGGCGGTCGTTTTGTGTGCGAGGACTCCACATGGCCGGCCCTTTCGATCGGTTCAATAATCGGAATTGAATCGCTGTTTTGTCGGCCACAATACCGGTAAAACCGCCCAATGCGTCTATCTCTCTCACAATTTGCCCTTTGGCAATTCCGCCGATAGCCGGATTACAGCTCATTTGGGCTATCTTGTTCATATCCATTGTGATAAGCAATGTTTTTGAACCAAGATTCGCTGCAGCGCACGCAGCTTCGCAGCCGGCATGTCCGGCACCAACCACAATTACGTCGTATTGTAAAGTCATTTGATTTAGATTCAGTTATAACCTGCAAAATTACAAAAAATCTGCTGTGTAGCCGTAGTTAAAATTCAGGGGAGCTGTTAAAGGGCATGAGCCTGTTTGCCGTCGAATAGATGAGACTGTAATTGCAAATAAATTCCAAATATGTGGTGCTGGCGGGCTTAAAAATGATGGAGATCAAATAGAAATAAGAAAAAATCATGTACTTTTGCTTTTCTAATTTGAATTCCAATTATATGCGAACTCTCAGAATAAAAGCGCTATTGTTTTTTGTGCTGTTTTCGTTTGCGTCAATCTTTTCTCAGGAGTCCAAAAATACCATCACCAGTAGGGGATGGTCGTTTGGTTTAGGCGGAGTTAGCGTTTACGACGAATATCTTTCTCCTTTGGTTTATACCGGAACTGTTTTTCGCGCGGATTATGAGTCAATGCATTTTATTTCCGATTCAAATAACAGACTTTCGTTACAGCAAACCTTGATGGTTTCCGGAGGTATGACTGATAATACGGCCAAGACGAATTCAATTTTTTATCTTGCTTTACGCCCCGGAATAGGGGTGCACTATCATTTTCGTCCGGCTCCCGATCTGAAAATTCTGGTTGGAGGAGTGTGGGATCTTGCGTTTGCCAGTAAATATTGCTTTAATAACGGAAACAATCCTTACTCGGCCGATCTTTCAACTCAGGTCAATGCTTCGGCTATTGCTCAATATCTGTTACATATCAAAAAATTTCCGGTCATGCTGCGTTATTCGTTGCGGGTGCCTTTGGCCGGAGTGATGTTTGTGCCCGAATATGGAGCCTCTTATTATGAGATGTTTACCCTTGGAAAGCTGGGAAATGCGATTCATTTTTCATCGTTGCATAATTCGTTGGCCTGGAATAATAGCTTTACGGCGGATTTGATGTTTAAGAAAATGATTATCAGGCTTTCGTATGTGCATGATTATGAAAAGCATCATGCCAATTCGCTCCATTTCGAGTCGATGCAAAATGTGGTTTCTATCGGGTCGGTTATCAATTTCTCCATATTCGACAGAGGTAAGCGAAGAGCGCCGGCTGCGTATAACGACATTAACAAGTAAGCCCATTGGTATGCGAAAAATTCTGTTATTTATTATAGCTATTTCTTTTGCTTCTTGTCAATTGTCGGTCGAAGAGCCGTCTCATATCAACGATTATAAGACGAATTTTGAGGCTCTCTGGAAAATAATGGACGAGCATTATTGCTATTTTACTTACAAAAAAGTCAATTGGGACTCGATTGGAAATGTGTACAGGGCGAAATTGCAACGAGCCGATACGCTGAATTATGTTCAGTTTTTTCGGATATGCGGCAATATGCTTTCGGAGCTTAAGGATGGGCATGTGAATCTTTCCTCTTCATTCGATGTGGCCCGTTATTGGAAATGGTATACCGATTATCCGGACAATTTCAGTTCCACCATTTTGTACAGCGATCGATATTTGGGTAAAAATTATTACATTGCAGGCGGGTTTAAATACAATGTATTGCCCAAATCGGCCATCGGATATATCTATTACGGCGATTTTTCGATCGGTTTTTCGGGAGCCAATCTTTCGTATGCCATCGGAATGTTGGGGAATTGTCAGGGCTTGATTATCGATGTGCGGAATAATGGGGGAGGCGTGTTGACCTATGCAGAAGATATAGCGGCCCGTTTCACAACGAAATCGTTGACGTATGGATCCATCCGTCATAAAAAAGGAACCGGACACGATGATTTTTCGGAACCGATTGCCCAGACGTTGAATTGCTTTGCGACCGGATCGGTTGCCACTAATTGGGTAAAGAAACCGGTGGTGGTGCTGACGAATCGTTCCTGCTACAGCGCAACGAATGATTTTGTCTGTATTATGAAGCAGTTGCCCAACGTGGTGGTGATTGGAGATCAAACCGGCGGTGGTGGTGGCCTGCCGATGAACAGCGAGCTGCCGAACGGATGGATGGTTCGTTATTCAGCATGTCCGATGTATGATGCCAACATGCAAAATATCGAATTTGGAATTTCACCCGATATTAAGGTTGACATGAATCCCACCGATATGGACAAAGGAATCGATACCATTATCGAAACGGCAATCAGGTATTTGAATCAGCATAAGTAAAATAGGAGTTTACAATAACAATTTATTCAAACAATATGGAAAAGAACCGAGCCATCGAACAGCTTCAACCAACAGCTGTATGGCAAAATTTCAAAGCATTGACGCAAATCCCGCGTCCTTCGGGCAAACACGATTTGATAGCAAAGTATTTAGTCGATTTTGGTAAAAACCGCGGACTTGAATCTTTTGAAGATGAAGCTGGTAACGTGATTATCCGTAAGCCGGCTACTCCTGGACTAGAAAATCTGAAGGGAGTGATCCTTCAGGGTCACATGGACATGGTTCCCCAGAAAAATGCTTCGGTTAACCACGATTTTGAAAAGGATCCTATTGATGCCTACATTGACGGGGAGTGGGTAGCCGCTAACCAAACAACATTGGGGGCCGATAACGGTATCGGTGTGGCTGCGGCTTTGGCGGTATTGGAGTCGAAAGATTTACCCCACGGTCCGTTGGAAGTGTTGATTACTGCCGATGAAGAGACCGGAATGTTTGGTGCTGTCGGCTTGAAGAACGGCACCTTGAAAGGCGATATTTTACTCAATATGGATTCGGAAGACGAAGGGGAACTCTATGTCGGTTGTGCAGGGGGTATCAATGCCAAGGTTTCGTTTGCATACAAGGAAGAACCGGTTTATCACGGCGATGTGGCCTACAAAATTAATCTTACAGGCCTTAAAGGTGGTCACTCGGGCATGGATATCAATTTGGGTCGCGCAAATGCCAACAAACTGCTTTTCCGTTTGCTGAAATATGTGGTTTCGTCCTTCGAGGCTCGGTTGGCTTCGGTAGAAGGGGGTAACCTGCGCAACGCAATTCCCCGCGAAGCTTTTGCCGTTGTAACGGTCCCCGAAGAGGGTCAGGACGATTTTCTGACTGCTTTGTCGGAAATGGAGGCCACCTTCAAATCGGAATACGGAATGATTGAACCCGGTTTGAAAATTACCGCCGAACCGGTTGATCTTCCGGAAGGATTGATGCCTGAATTTGTGCAAGATGACCTGATTAACAGTATCACGGCTTGCCCCAATGGCGTACTGCGGTTTACTCCCGGAATGGGCGATGTGGTTGAAACATCTTCCAATATGGCTATTGTCAAATCGGGCGGATCGTCTATTCAGGTTGCCTTTCTGATTCGAAGCTCTGTGGAATCGATGAAAGAAGAACTTTGTTCGATGATTGAGAGCGTATTTTCGCTTGCCGGAGCAAAAGTCGAGTTTTCGGGTGGTTATCCGGGATGGCAGCCTAATTTCGATTCGCCTATTTTGAAAGTGATGTCGGCTGTTTACAGCGAAAAATTCGGAAAAGAACCCGAAATAAAGGTAATTCATGCCGGGTTGGAGTGCGGGATTATCGGTTCGGCCATTCCTGGATTGGATATGATCTCTTTCGGACCCACCATTCGCCATCCGCATTCGCCGGATGAGAAGGTGAATATTGCTACTGTTGGTAAATTCTGGGATTATTTGACCGCCGCGTTGAAATCAATCCCTGTAAAATAAACGTTGAAGAGTCATTGATGGAAGGAGGAATGAATGTCTGGATGTCGGTAGCTTATCTGGCTCCGTTGCATTACTACGCCCGTATGTTGGCGGCGCAAAAAGTGTATATCGAGCAGCATGATAACTATGTGAAACAGACCTACCGTAACCGTTGCGAAATTGTAACGGGAAACGGGGTCATTCCTCTTTCCATTCCCGTGGATAAAGGCGAGAATCTGAAATGCCTTTCGCGCGATATTCGCCTTTCCGAACATACCAACTGGCAAACGCTTCATTGGCGATCGCTGGTTGCAGCCTACAATTCATCCCCGTTTTTTGAATATTATGCCGACGATCTTCTTCCATTTTACGAACGGACGTGGCACTTTTTATTCGATTTTAACCGCGAAATTCAGGCGAAAATTCTGGAGTTGATTGATATGGAGGTGGATGTTGAACTCACAGCAGATTTTAAAACGGCATTCTCCGACGGGGAACTCGATTTACGCGAAAGTATCCATCCGAAAAAAAAGCCGGAATCCGAAGATCCGGCTTATAAAGCTGTTTCGTACTATCAGGTATTCGATTCGAAATTCGGTTTTGTGCCCAATATGAGCATCGTCGATTTGTTGTTCAATATGGGTTCCGAATCAAAAACGATTCTGAAAAAAATGATAGCCAATTAAATGTCTTCTTATTTCAAGGCTAAAGAGTCTTTCGGTTCCGAAGGTGTTTCCTCTACCTTGGAAATCTCTACCGCGGCAATTCCATATCGAACAATGTCAATCTCTTGTGCCGCAGCATAAGAGAGATCGATTATTAGATTTCTGCGGTGAGGTCCTCTATCGGTTACTTTAACTATTACTTCTTTGTTATTTTTCGGGTTACGTACTTTCAAAAGCGTTCCCAATGGATAGGTGCGATGAGCACAGGTCAGACTATCTTTGTTGTATTTCCCTCCGTCGGAAGTTTTACGACCATGCATGTTGTGGTTGTAAAAGGTTGCATTTCCATGTTCTTTGGCAAAGGTAAATCCGGTACTGAACAGAGTAAAAAGAAGCAACAGTCGTATGGTTAGTTTCATTGTCTTTGTGGTGAATGGCAGCGCGCGATATTGCTATCGATTGCTGCCTGATTACCTCTTTTTTTCGGGCAAAAGAGAATAGCCAGACGAGTTTCACCTACAAATTAAGCAAATTTATTCGGATTTACCGCAAAAAGAACCCGAATACTTCCCGATGAGAAGGATTTATTAGTGTTTGTTTTCCGAATATGTTAAAATATGTGCAAACAAATTGCTCTTTTCTTAAATAAGGATACCGTTTTTGAGCAGGTCGCTAATCTCCAAAATGTAGGGTGCTTCCTATCAGTTTATTGCAAAAAGCAGAGCCTCATTTGCCGTTCAATAATCACTGAAATCGGCTTAAATCTTCTTTACGGTCGCCTTCTTTTTCAACAGATATTCGAGTGGGCAAAATCCCGTGATGGAGGATTGCAGCAGGTTGAAACCGACGAAGCCGCCGAGCCATAACCATTTCAGCGAAACGGTAAGTGACAAAACGATACTTACCAAAATAAGCGTACCGGCTACGGCACGAATAATTCTTTCAATCATAATTCTTTCTTTGTTAGTTGGCCTTGATGGCCATATTATTTAAAATTTGGTTGAAAACAAATTCTTCTTGCGGTATCATACCTGTTCCTATCAGTAGGTTATACACTTGCGGCTGTATGCGATTCTACATTCATCACAAAGGCATGGATGGGCAACCGATCCGGAGAATTGCTATTTCGGTGATCTATAACAGCGACGGCATCCTGCGCCTTTTTTTCATCGGTGAAACTGAAGAAAAAGGCGGATTCAAACTCGGTGTTATGGTTACCAAACCAGTTATCGAGCAGGTTGGGTTGCCCGTTATTTCGTTTGTAGCCCGTCGTTTCGCTTACACTGAAAATATTGACTCCTACACTCTGCAATAGTTTGGAAACGGTGTGACGGTCTGCCTCGAGGCAGGTTACGATAAGTAACTTCATAAGACTAAGTATTTATGGGTTAAGCTTGCGATTCGGGGTATTTTTTTCTCATCATTTTGAAATAGAGCAACGGAACAACGACAAGTGTTAGCAACGTCGAGGTGATGGTTCCGCCCATCAGCGAAATGGCCAGACCCTGAAAAATAGGGTCGAACAGGATGACTACGGCACCCAGCGCCACGGCACCGGCAGTCAGCAAAATGGGCGTGGTACGCACGGCACCGGCTTCGATAATCGATTGCTTGAGCGGGATGCCATCCTTCAGCCGGATATTGATAAAGTCGATTAGCAGCACCGAGTTACGCACCATCACTCCGGCCAGCGCAATGAAACCGATCATGGAGGTTGCGCTGAAGAACGTTCCCATTATCCAGTGGCCGATAACAATTCCTATCAGCGAGAGCGGAATCGCGGCCAGCATCACCAGGGGGACGGTAAAATTCTGAAACCACCCTACAATTAGGATATAAATAATGACCAGCACCACCATAAAGGCGATTCCCAGATCGCGGAACACTTCGTACGTAATCTGCCACTCGCCGTCCCATTTCAGGGAGTAGTTGTCTTCCAGTTCGGGTTGTTTGCTGTACTCTTCGTTGAGCGAATAACCGGCAGGCAGTTTGACCTCCTTCAGCCGATCCGATATTTTGTTCATGGCATAGAACGGACTCTCCAGCTTTCCAGCCATATCGCCGGTGACGTAGACTACCCGTTTTTGGTTTTTGCGGAAAATACTCTTCGGGGCAATCTCTTTTTTTACCTGAATCAGATCACTTACAGGAACGGCCATGCCTTGCTGATTCATCACTTTCAAATTGCTCAGATCGGCCACGCTGGCCTTATCGGCATCGTTCAACTGAAGCATAATGTTGACCGGTTGGTAACTGTTGGGTCGATGCAACACTCCGGCAGGCATTCCTGACAAAGCTGCCCTGACCGTTGCCACCACTTGAGCCGGCGCAACACCCATCTTCATGGCCTTTTCCTTGTCCACTTCAAAATTGAGTTGCGGCTGGTCGTCTTCTACCATCCAGTCTACATCCACCACATCGGGTGTTGACTTCATCAGTTGCTTTACCTGCCGTGCAATGGCCATCTGTTGATCGTAGTCGGGGCCGTAAATTTCGGCTACCATGGTCGACATCACCGGCGGACCGGGAGGGACCTCCACCACTTTCACGTTTGCATTGTACTTTTTGGCAATTGCCTGAATTGCCGGACGCATTCCTTTGGCAATCGCGTGACTCTGTTCGCTGCGTTCTCCTTTATCCACCAGGTTTACCTGAATATCGGCCACATTTTCGCCGCGGCGCATGTCGTAGTGGCGCACCAAACCGTTGAAACTGATGGGGGCGGATGTCCCTACGTAACCCTGATAGTTGGTGACTAATGGTTGCTTTGCAATGTATTGCGAAATCTCCTGCGTGACGGCAGCTGTTCGTTCCAGCGTCGTACCCTCGGGCATGTCGATCACCACCTGAAATTCGTTTTTGTTGTCGAATGGTAACATCTTTACTGGCACTGCCTTGGTGTAGAACAACAGCATCGAGAGAAGCAAGACGGCAACGGTTGTCAGCATAAACGCCCATCGTCTTTTGCGGTTTTCGAGCAGCGGAACGATGGTGTTCCGGTAAATTCGGTAGATTTTGCTCTCCTCCATTCGGTGCTCTTTGTGCTCCTTTCCACCGTCGTTTTTCCCACGCAAAAAGAGATAGCCGAGATAAGGAGTGAGCGTCAGGGCGATAATCAGCGAAATAAGCATAGCAATGGATGCTCCGATCGGCATCGGACTCATATACGGACCCATCAATCCCGACACGAAAGCCATGGGCAAAACGGCCGCAATTACCGTGAAAGTTGCCAGGATAGTCGGATTACCTACTTCGTTGATGGCAAAGATAGCTGCCTGATGGAAGGGCAATCGTTTCATCTTGAAATGGCGGTGCATGTTTTCGGCAATGATGATGGAGTCATCCACCACAATTCCCGTAACAAACACCAATGCAAAGAGCGTGATGCGGTTCAGCGTATAATCGAGGAAATAATAGGCAAAAAGTGTCATGGCAAAGGTCACCGGCACCGACAAGAATACTACCAGTCCGCCGCGCCAGCCCATGGCCAGCATGACAAACAGCGTTACCACGATAATAGCGATGAAAAGGTGCATCAGCAGTTCCGACACTTTGTGTGAGGCCGATTCTCCGTAGTTACGGGTGGTCGTCACCTGAACATCGGCCGGTATCAGATCTTTTTTAAGATGATCCACCTTGCTGAGGATCTGTTCGGAAAGGTGCATGGCATCGGCTCCCTTCTTTTTCGCAATGGCTAAGGTAACGGCAGGGAAATTTCCCTTATGGTTGCTCTGATCCGCTTTCGCAGCAGATCCGTAACCGAAGGTCACATACTGACGGGGAGTCTCTGCTCCATCTTCCACTTTAGCAATCTGGCGGAGGTAGACGGGTTGATTACCGTTAGACCCCACAATCAGGTTGGCTACATCGTCGGCGCTACTCAAAAAATTACCTGTTTCTACCGTGAAGGCAGTGTCGGACTGCAGCAGATTTCCCGAATTCATCTGGGCGTTATTCCCCTGAATCTGTTTGGCAACCGACAGAAAATCGACATGACTCTCGGCCATTTTATCTTTATCGAGCACCACTTTCACTTCGCGACTCCGGCCTCCCAACACCGTTACATTGGCTACATTGGGAATTTTCTTGATTTCGGTGGTCACCACTTCGGCCAACTGCGTTAGGGCGTAATCGCTGCTTTTGTCGCTCCACAGGGTGAGGCTAAGTGCGGGCACATCGTCGATGGCGCGGGTTTTTACCAAAGGCATGGTAACTCCCTGCGGCAGTTTATCCATGTTTTTCATAATCTCGTTGTAGAGCTTCACCAACGAGCGTTCCACATCCTGTCCCACATAGAACTGCACCGACACCATCGCTTGCCCCTTCATGGAGGTCGAATAGACATACTCGACTCCCTTTATGTTCGAGACCACTTTTTCGAGTGGTGCCGACACGGTCGACTCCACCTCTTTGGGCGATGCTCCGGGATAACCGATCAAAATATCGGCCATCGGCACGTCGATTTGAGGTTCCTCTTCGCGGGGAATCAGAAACGTGCTGTATGCGCCCAACAACAGGAAAGCGATCATCAGCAGGATGGTGAGTTTCGACTTCAAAAACAGATTGGCAATTCTGCCCGATAATCCTTCTTTCATCTATTATTAATTTGAGGATTTGAAAATTTGGGGATTTGAGAATGAACCCGCATTATGGTTCAGTTGATTGTGATTTTAGCATATTACCTTTTTCCCATCACCACCGCGCCATTATACAATTTTCCTTCGGCCCGCAGCACATAACGTTCGGTGGCATTAAGGCCCGAGAGAACCTCTACCTCATCGCCTACCGTTTTACCGATCCGCAGCCAGCGCAACGATACCGTATTGTTCCCGTTCAACACATAGACTCCGGTCAGTTGATCGCGGGTAACTAATGCCGATACCGGGATGTGGAGATTTCCCGTGGCCGGTCTATCACTCACTTGTTTGTCCGAAAGCGTTACATTGACATACATCCCGGACAACAATCCTTTTTGTTCTGAGGCAGGAACCGATATTTTTACCAGATACTGGCCTCCCGAAGCAGTCGATGACGGACTCATTTCGATCACTTTGCCGTGCAACTGTTTGCCAGTCGATTTTATGTCGATGGTAGCCACATCTCCCACTTTGATTTGCGACACTTCGCTTTCGGGAACGGTAGCCGTCACGCGCAGGTTACCTCCCTGTTCCAGAATCAGCAAAGGCATTCCGGGCGAAGCCATACTTCCTGCGTCGGCCAGTTTTTGGGTAATGACTCCCGCAAAAGGAGCCCTGATTTGGGTATATGCCAGCATGGCATTCACTTCATTACGCATCTGTCGAGCAGCTTCGAGACGCGATTGTGCCGACGTGTTTTGCAACGAAACGTTTTCCAGTTCCTTGGCCGATACACTCTGTTGTTTGTAGAGGGTTTGGTAACGGGCATAATCTTTTCCCGCGTTGCGGGCAGCCGCTTCCGCCTCGGCAATCATGGCCGAAGCCTGTGCTTTTTTTGCCAGCATATCCTGACTGCTGATGGTTGCCAGCAGTGCTCCTTTGGCAACCCGATCGCCCGGTTTAACGTTGATGGAGGTGATGTAACCCATCAAACGGGTACTCAGGTTCGCGGTATTTTCCGATTCTAATTTTCCGCTCAGAAGGATTTCACCTCCAATGCTCTTTGCCGGAGTGGAGACAACCACACCCACCGGTTTGTCACTGTTGGCGGACGGTTTTTCGTGCGACGAACAGGCCGCCAACAGAACGGCAACCGAAATAATTGCATAGATTTTCAACGATTTTAAAGTAGAAGTTATCATAGTGTTTGTTTTTATTTTGCGGTGAGAAATTGCAGATAAGCCAGCGTAAGGTTGTTGCCGTAAACAGCCTGGGCAAGCGCCATTTTTTGTTGCAACAGTTGGGTTTGCGCTGTCAACAGATCGGTTGTGGAAACCAGCCCTTCGCGGTAACGATCCTGTAGGATGCGCAATGACTCTTCGGCCTGCGCTACCGCTACATTCTGACGGTTGATTTCGGCCAGCAGGTCAAGACGATCACGTTGTGCTTTGTCGAGTTCCAACTGACTTTGATCCTGTTGTTGCTTCAACTCCAGCTCCATTTTGGTGCGTTCGGACTTACGGGCGCGGATGGCGTTGTAATTTTTGGTGCCGTTAAAAAGAATCCAGGAGAGTTTCACGCCCACTAAGTAGGAGTTGGCATCGAATTGCCCCAACTGCGAATCGTTGTACTGAAAGCTACCGAAAGCGTTGATGCGGGGCAGCAGGCTCATCTGTTCCGAGCGTACCCTCATGGAAGTGGCATCCACTGCCTTTTGCATGGCCATCAGGTCGGCGCGTGTAGGCGAAACCTGGCGGGAAGCGGTTGCGTCGGTAGTCTCTTCGAGCAAAAGCGAATCGGGTTGATACACCGTAGCGATATTGGCACCCATCGTAACAGCAAGCGCTTCCGATGCATTCAGCTCCATGCTATTGGCTTTTGCCAACTGGCTCTCTACTGTTGCCACCTGCACCTGCGCGTTCAGCACATCCGATTTTTTGAGCAAGCCCTGATCGAAAAAACGTTGGGTAGAGGCCGCAATTTGGCGCATGTTGCGTAGCGACTCTTCCAGCACCGTTACCGAACGGTAGGCTAATTGCAAATTCAGATAAGCCTTGCGGGTATCGAACTCCACAAATTCGCGTGTGCGCTGGTATTTATACTCATAAAGTTCCTTTTGCTTGCTTGCCGCGCTGCGCTGATAGAGCATGTCGAGGTTGAGCAATGGCTGCTGCACTTCCACTTTGGCGCTGTAATCCTGCGTATGTCCTGGATGATTGAGCAGATCGGGCATAAAGTCGCTGGCCACTACCCGTTGTTGTTGCAACTTGAATCCGAAAACATTGAGCGGATTATTGGTAGTCATCGCAGTATACCCCAGCTCTACCGACGGCAGGAAAACGGCATTCGTCTGCCGGAAATTGGAGGCCGCCACTTGCGACTCCGCCCCGGAGATTTTGAGCGTCGTGTTTTTGGCTAATGCGGCAATGACCGCATCTTTGAGTTGGATTTTTCGTGTTGAGGCGGGTTGCGCCGTTGCCGACGGCGAACCCGTTAGCAGAAGAGACAACCCGAAAGCAAGGAATAGGGAAAAGTTTGCGTGTGTACGAGCCATATTTTAACCGATTTAATTTGATTGTGCAAAATTAAATCCGCTAAAATTGCTGGTCAGCTACTTTTGTTACACAAGAAAGATAATTAGGGAAGTTTACGCTTATTTCTCTTCGAGAAGCGTTATTTTGTTGCGACCCAGCGTTACCAGTCCGGCCTCTTCCATCTGTTTCAACAAACGGGATACCACCACCCGGGCAGTACCGAGTTCGGAAGCCAGTTGGGCATGTGTAACCGAGATGGTCGATTTGCCCTCCGATTCGCATTTGATCTTCAGTAACGAGAGCAGACGGTCATCCACTTTTTTGAAAGCCAGCGCATTCACCACCTCCAACAGCTCTTCAAACCGTTTGTGATAGAGGCGAAAAATATATTCGAGCCATTCTGGAAACTCCTTGATAAGCGGAACAATATGGTTGACTGGAATAAAATAGATCTCGGTCTCCTCTTCGGCAATGGCTTTTACCTTGGCCGTTTCGTTGTACATGCCTCCCAGAAACGACATGATGCAACTTTCGCCGGCTTTGATATAGTAGAGAAAAATCTCGCGACCCTCGTCGTCGGTTCGCACCACTTTGATGCGTCCGTACGAGACAATAGGGATCGCTTTGATATAGGCATTCTCCCGTTGAATTACCTCTCCAGCCTGAAAGATCTTCACAATGCTGTACGACACCAGTTTTTTGCGGATGGCCAGCGAAGTCTTAAATTCAACTATTTCATTCAGTGTATCCATATATTCTTTTCTTGTTGATTGAACAAACCAGATAAAAGTACTCATTTCTTTTGAAATTAGGAGCACTAAGAGCCGCGGGAAAAAAATAAAGAGGAAAACCCTGACTGGCAGATGTTCTCCTCCTTTACATAGTATGAATCAACGGTCTTAGTTCGTGTAAACGTATGTTGATGTGATGGTTACTGATGCGCCGTCATTGTTTTTTTGCCGAAGATGTTATTCAGAATGGTTACGATTTGGTGTTCTGTTTGCTGTCCCGACGTAATGTGTACGGCTTCTCCGTTTTTGTAGTAGATAACATAGGGCAATTCGTCCGGTTCTTTACAATCCTGCGTTTCGGTCACCGCTTTCGACTCCGGATTGTCAAATTCCATATCGTAGAACTTTACGTGCCTGTAGCGGGATTCTATTTTCTCCATAATATCGTAAACGGAGATGCTTTTCAATCCCATCCGACCGTAACAAATCATCACGTTTGGTTGTTCGCTGATGATTTGTCGGTAGTCGGCAGCAGTTTCGATATGTTTCAGATTTGTGTACAACATTATTTTCTCTTTAGATTTCGGTTTGTGCGGCAATTTCTATAAAACCTATTATTTTTCTCCTCTATCCACAATCTTAATTTCATAACTAATAGTCATTGCTTTACGTAGCATGGCGGACACTCCGCAATATTTTTCCTGTGACATTTCTACTGCTTTCTGTGCTTTTGCCGCATCGATATTGTTTCCTTTCAGTTTGTAAATGATGTGCATGTGTGTGTACACTTTCGGAAGGGTGTCAGAAACGTCGGCACTCACTTCCATCTCGAATTTTTGTATCTCTACCCGCATTTTTCTCAAAAGCTCCACTACGTCCATTCCACTGCATCCGGCAATCGCTGCCAGTAATAGTTCCTTCGGTCGCGAACCGGCATCTTCTCCTCCGAATTCGGGAGAGGCATCCATTGTTATGCTGTGTCCGCTAACCTGTGCATTGAATTGCATGTTGCCTTTCCATGATGTATGTACTATATGTTTCATAATTTGTTGTCTTGTTTTCTGATGTAAAGTTACGTTTGTACAACGCCTCTGTCAAGCGTTTCATTGTCGGGTGAGACGACTTTAGGATTGAAATAAATCAATTTTTTTATTGACCTACATCATCTAAAGTTGTGATTTTACAATTTATAGCTACCTTTACTACTGTAAATCATTTCTTTCCGCAATTATGAAAACAATTGTCGACACCGATCGTGACTTTGTCTGTGAGATAAATGCTCCCTGTTTCCAGCTCCTGACTGAAGAAGAAAATGCAATGATGCACGGTAGCCGGACTCAGGTGTTTTTCCGTAAGGGAGAGAATCTGACGAAGCAGGGAACATTTGCCTCGTACGTTCTTTTTGTCTTAGAAGGTTTGGTGAAAGTGTATGTGGAAGATGGCGGTTCACGGAATTTTAACTTGCAGGCGGTGCGTAAAGGCGAATTTGTAGGGTTGCTGGCCATTTTCGGCGAAAGCATCTACAGTTATTCTGCAACCGCTCTTACCGACACCCGCGTTTTTCTGGTAGAAAAAGAGGCAATCATCAAAATAATTCAGAATAACGGGAAGTTTGCCTACCATATCGTTGAACACTATTGCAAACAAACCACATCGGTATTTGCCACTCTCCGTGGGATGATGTTCAAGCAAATGAACGGACATTTGGCCGACACGCTGCTTTACCTCAGCTCCGGCCGTTTCGAGGGCGAAGATGTGATCTCGCTGCTCAGCCGGAAAGAGATTGCTGAGTTTGCGGGCATTTCGACCGAGAGTACCGTGAAATTGCTTAAAACTTTCGAGAAGGAAGGAATCATTCGTCTGGAAGAGAAAAAGGTCTCCATTCTGAACAGAGACCTTTTGGTAGAAATCAGCAAACGGGGCTGAGAAAACTATTTTTGCTGGGCATCGATTGCTTTGAGCAGGAAATCGGGCGGAGCACACGGTTTCCAATTGTTCAGCCCCACAAAGGCCAACTCCGTCTCCGCTTCGTTAATCAGTTCGTTCTGCTCATTATACAGTTTGTAAGTAAACCAGATGCGAACGCCCTTCATGGCTTTCAGGGTGGTTTTTACCGTCAGCAATTCGTCGTAACGAGTCGTTTTGACGAACTTGAAATTCATACGGATAACCGGGCACATCACTCCGGCATCTTCTACCGATTTGTACGAAACCCCGATGCTGCGAAACAGTTCCCAACGTGCTTTTTCGTAATATTTTGCATAATTGGCATGGTGCATGGTGCCCATGCGATCAGTGTCGGGATAGGCTACCCGAAACTGATAATCGTATTCAATCATCTGCATTATTCGTTTGAGTGGTTGCAAACATGTCCGTCTTCGTGGTGTGCGTGCGAAGCACAACTTGCTCCTCCGTCTTTCAGATTTCCAGCAAGATACTCTTCCACCAACGTGTCCACGTCTCCTTTGCAATTGCGGATTACCCGAATGTTTTGCTGAGCCAGTTTATTGATTGCCCCGTCTCCGATACCTCCGGCCAGCATCACTCTGACATCCATTTTTGCCAGATCGGATGCAATCTCCGATTTACATCCGCATCCTTGCGGCGATTCTAGAATTGTTTCGGCCATCACCAGCTTCTCTTCCGAAATACTAAAGAGGGTATAAAACGCACAATGACCGAAATGATCGTCGATTTGATTGTTCTCCTTCGTTGGAACTGCAATTTTCATTGTTCTATTTGTTTTACTATTGATTTATTCGGACTAATTCGTCGTCGCTATAGCGTGTACAGCCGGCGCAGCGTGTATGGTTTTCGATGCCTTCCACCAATTTGTGGCATTTGCGGCAGCGATACCACTGCTTCTCAAACCGGACATCTCCTCCGTTGATGACGATGGCTCTGCCTTCTACAAAAGCTTTGGCAATCGATCGGCGAGCCTGTTCGTAGATTCGGGTAAATGTCGGACGCGATACCTGCATCTGTTCGGCAGCCTGTTCCTGGGTCATCCCTTCGTAATCGGTAAGGCGGATAGCCTCAAACTCTTCGAACAAAAGGGTGATTTTACCCGTTTTTTCGCATGAAATTCCAAAAGGCCTGAAGCCCTCCATGGAGGGAGGCATTCCCATCCGGCGTTGACATTTGGGACGTGGCATTATTTTCGGGCAATAAGAAGAAATACGGGGAATGGCTTTATCTCTCCGTTCTCTACCTGTTTGTTTAGTACGAAACACTGCTTGTACTGCGGATCTTTGAATCCTGCTGTCGTAAGCATATCAGCTATCACCTGCGGATCGAAGCCGTTATGACCGGTAAATCCTTTCCCATGGAACGAACCGTCTTCGGAATACAAGTCGGCAATGGTAATGTAGCCATTGTCGTTCAGCATGGCATAGAAACGGTCGATTGTCGTCGGAATATCCATGATGTGGTGCAGCACCATCTGTGTGGTCAACAAATCGAACTTTGCCCCCGAATAGGATTCCTTTTCCAAATCGAAGAGAGTGGGGGAAAGGTTATCGCTGCCGCTGTCGGCAACTTTTTGTTGCATCACCTTTACCATCTCTTCCGAACTGTCCATCATGCAGATTTCCTTCACTGCATCTTTCAGCATAAAGCTGAGGATACCGGTTCCGGCGCCATATTCCAGCATGCGCCATTCTTTGGAAAGCGGTAAGAGGGTTTGAATATCGGTGGCAATTGCTTTCGATCGTTCCCAGTGAATTTTGTTTTCGTCCCAGAGAGCAGCAACCTGATTGAAATGGTTCATGTTGATTTGTTTTAGGTGGACAAAAATAGGGATTATTATGAACATATGCTCATAATAATCCCTAAAAATTGTTGTTTGACAGGGTTTCTATTATTAGGAAGTAAATTATTTCGTGATAGTCTGTTTTACATCCAGTTTACCTGGGCTTCTTTGCGTTGAGGTGTTTTGAAATAGCGATATTTCGGATATCCCACCATCAACGCCGAGTGCACGGTGTACGAATCGTCCAGCCCGATCACTTTTTTTAGGTTGGGAGAAAACTGGAGGGCAATCATCAGGTAGCCTGCCCAGCATCCGCCCAGTCCGAAAGCGGGAAGCAGTAGTTCGAGATGAGAGGCTGCGATGGTGTTGTCTTTCGATCCGGCAGGATAAGAAGCTTCGGTGTAGCCGATTACCAGATGGGGTGCGTTGCGGCAAATCACATCGTTTCCGCGCTCGAAAGCGGTGATTAATCCTTCGAAATTGAGGCGTTTCGCCAACTCAGGATTCACGGGAAGCATTGCTTTCATCCACGCAATAACCCCTTCGCCCAAACGGCGGATTGTTTGCAGATCGCTAACCACTACCCATTTGTTCATTTGGCGGTTGACTCCGGTAGGGGCATAGCGCACGATGTCGATCACCTCTTCCAGCGTCTCTTTTTCTACTTTTGTCGGAAGGAAAGTACGAATCGATCGACGGCTGCGGAAGTATTCGGAGATATTTTCGGATGTCACCTCCTTGATTTTATCGTGGTGGATAGGCTTCATTTCCGGCAGGTGATTGTGCTTCAGGGCCGAGTCGGGACAGATCGATTCGCAATGGCCACAAAGTACACATCGTTGCTCTTTTTCGGCAGACACAAAAGGTATTTTGTTGTCATCCATTGAAATAATGGAAACAGGACAAGCCTGTATGCAAATACCGCATCCTTTGCACGCGGTGTCGTTGATAGTCAGAAGGCTCATAAAACTATTTTTCAGGTGAATAATGAGAGGTTTACTTTCTCTTTGAATAATGAAATAAAGGTATGAAGTGTTTTTGAAAAATCAAGGGGAGAAAAAATCTATATGAGTAGAATGTCTTTTTTTTCCAATCCCGTCATTTTTGATGACGCTACCTTTGCCGCGTAAATCATTAAAAAACAAAATTATTATGGACAGACTAATTGCGTGGGTCGAGATTCCTTCGATCGACTTTGATCGTGCTGTGAATTTTTACAGCGGATTGTTGCAGGTGCAACTCGAAAAAACAGTGTGTGAAACAGAAAAAATGGCCTGTTTACCGGGCAATGTGGGGTGTATTTTCTCTGCTCCGGGATACCAACCTTCCGAACAGGGAACGATCATCAGTTTGAATGTGGGCAAAAAAATGGACGACCGTATCAAGTATGTTGAAAACAATGGAGGCAAAATCGTCTTCCCCAAAACGAAAATTCAGGCGGAAGGTTTTGGTTACTGTGCCCTTTTTATCGACACCGAAGGCAATCGATTGGGGTTGTACGGAGATTAATCCTCACCTTATTAAATGCCAGTCGACCGGCTGGCATTTTTTATTTACCTTTACACCATCAATTTAGCTACAATGCAGTACCGACTGATAAAACCTTCGCCTTTGTTGGCTCCCTACATCCGGCAATACTGGTATCTGGAGATGGATGCCTCCGAAGGAATGCAAAAAATGGAGCGCGTCGTTCCCAATGGCTTTGTGGAGATGTCGTTTCATTTCTCCGATCGGTTGATGAGGATTGGCGAAACCTGCGAAATGCAGCCGGGAATCATTATCAGTGGACAAAAGACCGGTTTTTTTGATGTGCTTCCTACCGGACAAACCGAAATGCTCTCGGTACAGTTTTATCCGCATAGCGCCGGACTTTTCTTCCCGTTTCCGGTGAGCGAACTGGCCGATTATTCTCTCCATCTGGCTGATACTGTGGGAGCTGTTGCCCGTGAACTGGAAGAACAGCTTCACGAATTGTCGTCGCTCGAAGAGAGAGTTGCGCACATCGAACGTTTCCTGATGCAGCTCCTTACCCGTAATCCGGTCTATCGATGGAACCGTATCTGCCATTCCATCCAACTGATTAACCACTCGAAAGGGGTTATCCCTGTTTCGGAATTGGCCGACGCGGCCTGCCTGAGCCGGAAGCAGCACGAACGGGAATTTAAGAAAATGGTTGGATTGTCTCCCAAGCAGTATCTGAAGGTTATCCGGTTTCAGGCTGCTCTTTATGTCCATCAGCAGTTTCCCGACGATTCGCTTACCGAACTGGCGTATCGTTGCGGTTATTTCGACCAATCGCATATGATAAACGATTTCCGTCAGTTGTCCGGCATTACTCCCGGTCAATACTTTACGGAGTGTGAGGCTCCTTATTCCGATTATTTTTAATATTCGGACTGTAGCCACCGTGAGAAAAAGAGATCGTAAACCCGATACACTTTGTCGCGTTTGGTAACGGTTTCCAAGATCAGCTCTTTTTCTATCAACGCGTTTAATAGTCGACGGGCATTTGCCGGTGTTCCTATTCTGTAATCCATGATGAACCGTTGAGCGGTTGGCTGCCTTACTTCATCCTCTTTGGCCACCGCAATCAGAAAATTCCATTGCGCCGGAGTCAGCAAATTTCTGTATTGAAAAAAAACGGGTTCGTAGCTCGTGAGTAAATCGGCACAGGCCAGCTTCACAATGTCTGGGGTAATTTCCTCGTTGGAAAGGCGAAAAACCACATTACAGAGACTTTGTGTGTAGAAAGTATGGCGCTTGCTCCAATCCAGAATAAAATTCAGAGACTCATCATCGATTCGTTTTCCGCAGGAATTGAATTTTTCTCGGATAAAAGGAGTGTATTTATCGGCATCTATCTTGTCCAGATACAGAAAGCGCGTAGTACCATAAAACGGGCGCTTTGCATTCGAGAAAATATCGGTCATCATGGCTTTTTTGCTGCCGCAATAAATGAATCGGATATTATTGAGGTGTTGGGTATAGGTACGTAATAGCGTCTCCATATTCTTTTCCGGAAATTCGGAAATCTGCTGAAACTCGTCGATGGCGAACACGATTTTGGTCTTCTGTTCGTTCAAAAACTGAAAAAGTGCCTGCAACGTATACTCCTTTTCGCTTGCCGTTTGATATAATAACTGCACCTGAGGCTCTCCCGTGATGGTGTCGAAACTGATCAGCGGGCGAAACCCTTTCAGGAATGCCAGGAACTTTTCACCTATCGTACTCTTTTCGGGAAATTTCTTCAGAATGGCCTCTGCCATCAATTGGGTGAAATCTTGCAACGACCGTGCCGGATAAATGTCGGTATAGATTGTTTCAAACCGGTGATCGTTATTCATCTGGTCAAAGAAGCGGTGGATAAGTCCCGTTTTTCCCATGCGCCGTGGAGAAATCACCGTCGTATCGGCTCCATCGTTGGCGTTTGCCAGCAGACGTTGCATCTCTTCTTCCCGATCGCAAAAATGGGAAGCATCTTGGTATCCTTTAATAAGAAAAGGATTTTCAACTTGTTGTTTCTCCATATCTTGTTGATTTGTTGTTATTCCCTCAACAAAGATAGTACAAAAACAAGAACATTATTCATTTTAGATTATCTATTTTAGATTATCTAAAATAGATACTGCTATATATTGTTGATATATAGCAGTATATTATCTTTTTTGGCTCTAATACGTTCGTATTAGAGCCATTTTTTCTTTGAATAATCTCACCCTGTTGCTCGGATCATGAAAAACAAGAGATGAATTATCGGATGTTTTATTTGTAATTTAACAAAGTTGTACTTGGCCCGACATATGTCTTTTGCAAGCCTCCCCAATCAATCACAATGCGTTCGATAATCATTCCCGGGTCGCCACAGGTAAGAGTAAGGGTATGCTTTTGCAACGTTTTATCCACCGCAAACGTGGCTATCGAGAGAGACCCATTGCGTAAAACGCGGTCTTTCCAAGGTTCGGTAAACTCTTTCTGATCGTTTTGTGCAACAAATACAGGTTGATTATCGACAGAGATGCCATAGGTGGTGCTTTTCCCTTTATACATGGCAAAGAATGGTAAACTGTAAACATGTACGGTTACGGAATCGGTCGTCACACCAGAAAACTCGTATTCATAACGGGTGCCGTTCAGATTTTTAGGATCAGTAGTTGGTTCAGTAGCTTCGCCCAGTTGGATAGAATACCAGTTGTAACCAATGCCTCCAATAGCCCTTAAAGTGTGACCATTGGTCGAAACTTTATTCTTAATTTGTTTCAAATCGATGACTGTACAACCCTCCAGTCGGTTTTTACTTTCTTGGGGTTCAATGTCAACTGGCGTACTTTCGGCACCTGTAACAAAGTTTACGTTGGGCATGTTTTGATATTTTGCGACAAACCCCGGAGCGATAGCCATCATTCCATTCCATTTACCATGAAGCATGGTGTTGTATGTCTGTGTAAGACTGTTAATACTATCGAAAGCGGCTTTAGCCTGATATGCAGCCCAATTAGCGGTTGACGGTTTATTCTCAGCAAGCTGTTCGTTGCTCAGCTGAGCCATCAGAAATTTGCGGTTCATCTGATATGCACCTTTTACCGGATAAGCCAACAACTCGTAAAAAGCAGGCCGCAAGTTTTCAGGCAACTCTCTCAAAATTCTATCCGACAAATCCGATATCCGTTTGTAGTCTGCCAAACGTTGTTGAGCATCGTTGTAATTTTGGAAAGAATATTCTGTACTGGCAAGTTGCGTGTATTTCGGAGCATCCCATTCGCGTTCCCATCCCATAGCTTCGGGTTTACGGCTCCAGGCAAGACGGTAATAATTGTCTAATATATCCTGAAAACGTTTTGCATACTCATTCCCAAATACACGGGCAAGAAACTGACTTTGATGTTGATTGATGCTTGCATAGTCGAACCTGTTAACATCCCAGGCTAAGTCGAAGAAGGTTTGCATACCCATTTCAGCAGGCTTTATATCGCCCACGTTTACGAGCCAGTAACGGTTTGCCCCAGTGTTGTATGCTTTTTTAAGTTCCTCGTACATCAAAACCGGAGGAGTGGTATTCAACCACAAGTAATCGTGAGGAGGACCCAAATATGAAGTGTGGTAATACACCCCTGCTCCACCGCTGCGCTTTTGTTCTTCGGGGCCACTAAGGCGCTTCATATAACCATAGTTATCGTCGACCCAAACCAATGTCACATCATCGGGCACCTTCAATCCGTCATTATACACCTCCAAAGCCTCTTTGTACGGAACGTAGATTTGCGGAATGCTGTTTTGTGGTTTTTGAAGATACTTTTGAAGAATAGAACGTTCATCGGCCATTGCTTGGTCCACGATTTTCACTTTCTCTTCCCGAGTAAAATTGCCTCTCATGCCTTCGTCGTGCAAACCACGCAAGCCTACCGTATAGATGTTTTCATAGGGGGATGCTTCGCGCACACGATTGTCTAATTTCGTAAGTATCCTCTCTTTGTTGGTTCCGTAATTCCAGTCTCCATCCACTTTTGTATCCCATTCCGACTTGGCTGCATTGTTAAACAACAATGGTTCGCAATGCGACGTGGTAACCATAATGCCATATTCGTCGGCAACCACCTTACTTTCGGGATGCGAGTAAAAAGCGCCGGTACAACTGTGCATGGCCGGAGCAAACATATTTCCTTTGAGGCGAAGCAGCAGCTCACAAACCTGAGCATACGTTTTGGGACCAATGTCACCCAGTTTTTTTTCGTAGTTGTTCGACGACCAAGGTTTCAACCCCCAATCCTCATCGTTGATAAAGATGCCGCGATACTTAACTGAGGGACTTTTGGAAGAATAGTTAATCGGTTGGATACTTAACGTCGAACTCTTTCGTACCGGGACATCGGCCCACCAGTACCAGGGGGATACTCCTATTGCCTCCGACACGGTAAATGTTCCGTAGGCAGCTCCCCGACGGTCGCTTCCGACAATTACCAACGCTTTTTTCACACCATTGAATGGATGGTCAATAGTTTTAATCGTATAGCACTCCCACTGGTTACGGATAGAATCCACTTGTAGTTTTTTTGTTTTAATAAGCTCTTGAATCAATCGGTTCTTTTCTATTGTACCGATAATTACTGTATACTCGTTGAGCTTCGATTTGGACGATACCACAGGGGGCATTTTCCCGGTAACCCGTTCAATATCTTTGGCAAAAAGAGTGGCTGTTTTTTTTACAGCAACAAAATCGGCCATATCGACACAAACCGACGCGACTGTTTTTTCAGTAACAACGGGAAAATCAGACTTATCTCTCTGAGCGTGCTTATGTACTACAACCTGAGAAAAAAGCGGGTTGGGAATAAGCAACAAACCTAACAATAATCGTTTCATCATTTTAGTATTGAATTTTTCCTGATTTTACTCTGATCACCGTCAACGAACGGTTCTGCCCCATTTCAGCATACAAACCGCCATCGGCAGAGTAGTTGATGTCCTCAAAAAACAATCCGAAAAGGTCGGAACTGATTTTTTTTACCGCCTCTGGCTGCCTGCGAAGCGACAGAGAGGTGTGGGAAAAAAATGAGAGTTACAATCGTCCAGAAGAATGAATGCGGTTTTAGATTCATAAGTCGGATAAGATTTTTTTGACATTAAATTGATAATATGCTTATTGTCCACGAACGTAAACGGTTCCGCATATTACCAACGAATTTATTGTTCATTTCGAATTGTGCCGGATCGATGGCGCTCCGAAATAACTCGGGTGCTCGTTATCCGGATTCACAATGATACGCTCCAGAACAATCTCAGGATCGGTCATGATTACTTTAAGCGTTTGGATTCCTGCTTGTTTGACATCAAATTGAACGTCCAACCAGCGAATGTTATCAAACACCTCGTTACGACGGATTTGCCCAACTCCGATCATCTTTATTTCCTTGTTCAACGATGGCAATGGTTTCAGTACCTTAGAATTGGCCAAATTAGCTTTTGTATATTCTCCAAATGTATCGACCAATCCTTTACGGGCATCAAGCACAACCGGTTTGTCGTTATTCATGGCAACGGTCAGGCTCAGGCCTCTTTCCGGATGAACATCCTGAGTGGGAAGGATACCTATCAAAACGGTCGCTTTTCCGACCTTTGGGACAAACACCTTATACTCCAAAACAGGAGCTTCCTTGACATTCGTTGTACTGGGTGCCGTTACCGGATATATTCCCATACAAGCTTTATCACGACCAAGATCGGGTAACACAACCCATTTGGCATTTTTACCCGGCACATTGGCACTGAACTGATCGGCCGGAATAGAAAATTCACCTGTAAAGTTACCAAAATAGGCTTCTTGTGTCTTTGGCTCTTCGCCTTTCACTGCGGTTACAGCTACCGAAACCACCTCATCTCCTTTCTTAATATCAACCACTCCTTCCGCAGTGCCCTGTGGTAAAGCATTCCAATCGATGTCAACCACAATTCGAACTTCCGTTTCCACTTTCCCGCCGATTGTCGATAGTTTAATCCAGGGTTTGCTGGCCTTCGCTTCAAAACCAAACGAACCCGTACCACGATTGAACACATCGATATAATACGACTGCGCTTTCAATTTATCGAAGACCGGAAGAGCCGGTTTCAACTGATTGTCGGCATTGGGCCAGGCACTCTCAGAACCTTCGACGGCTACGCCGAGGGTCGGTTCTGCTAATGGCGTAACGTCGGTCAAAGCCGGAAGCTTATTCTCTCTGGGCATCGACCATCGGGTATAGCCGATATGGATATCCGACATCATTGCTTTCCATTTCCCGTTGGCAATGGAGTCGTTATAATAATCGCTCAGTTTTTTATCGAGTTCAAACAGTTCCTGAGCACGTTTTGCATAATCATTGGCGCTCACCCGTCCTTGTTTGGCATACAGATTATTCAGCCCGCAATCGATGTACATTTCGGCAACGCCGGCCGATGCTTTGGCCGGATAGAGAACCAGTTGATAATATGCATCTTTCGCCTCGGGAGCAATTTTCGTCCCGATGGCTTCGGCTTTTGCAACCACATCGTGCCAGAGTTTCACCATTCGGTCGGCCTCATGGTGATTCACATAACTAAAAATACCGGTTGTCTGCGCTTCGGCTTTCCTCAACAAGTTATATTTGGCATATTTCGACACGACATCTGCAATCTCAGCAGCATACTCCTTTCCAAAATTTTGAGCTGCCCACGACACGGTGTAATCTCCTGTTTTGTCAGCCGGGTATGCATCCGGATTCCAGGCATATCGCATAATAAAGTCGATAGGTAACTCTTTCGGTTTCAAATCTCCGACATTAACTACCCAAAGATCGTCCAAACCTCCTTTGTAAGCCAGATTGAACTGTTCGCGTAGTTTCGGTATGGTCGTGGTGTTTACCCAACGGTCGTTCCAAGGGCCACCGTTCATATCGATATGGTAATACAATCCGCAACCACCCTTGCGATTCAACTCCTTCGGAGGCGCAATACGACGGGTATATCCCCAGTTATTATCGCAAAAAAGCAGCAGCACATCGTCTGGAACCGTAAATCCGGCATCATAATACCGTTGTACTTCCGTAAAAATAGCCCAAAGCTGCGGAATCTCGGACGGATCTTTTCCATACGCTTTTTTCATCAGTTCGCGTTGACTAGTTATTACGTTCTGAAGCGTTTGCATATTTTCCTGATCGTTGCCTTTGCCCATGGCCACATCGCCATCGCCACGCATACCGATGGTAATCACATTGTCATAATTTTTGTTCCGGTTAACACCGTCAAACCAAAACTGATCCAGATTTTTTTTGTTTGTAACATAATCCCATGGTCCGATATCCTTTTGGCGTTTTGTATATTCTTTTTGTGCCCGCATCATCGGCTCGTGGTGAGAGGTTCCCATCACAATGCCGTACTCATCGGCAACTACCGGACTCAACGGGTCGTCTTCGTTAAACGCATTGCCCCACATGGCAGGCCAAAGAAAATTGGCCTTCAACCGAAGCAACAGCTCGAACATATGAGCGTACGCCTTCGAATTCACTCCTCCGAATTTGGCTTTACACCATCCTGTAAATGAAGGAGATTCGTCGTTAATAAAAATACCGCGGTATTTTACCTTGGGTGAATCCTGCACATATCGTCCATTTCTCACATAAAGGCTGTTGCTTTTTTGTGCAGGGACATCGGCCCACCAATACCAGGGCGAGACACCTATTTTTTCAGAAATATCATAAATTCCATAAATGGTTCCCCGCTTATCGCTTCCGGCAACCACCAACGCTTTTTTAACACCAGGAAATGGAGCTTCAATTGTCTGAATAACAAAAGATTCCCATTTTCCGACTATATCTTTAACATTAAGCTTCTTTCTTTTAATCAATTGATCAATGAGCGGACTTTTGCCAATTGTTCCTACAATAACAACTTCTTTCAGATTAGGCTTATCGGTATATTTAATTTCCGGTTCGTGACCAGTCACTTTACCAATATCCGTCCCTAAGTTTTTCAAAGCACCAATCACTCCAGGATACTCTTTCTCACTTACAACCAATGGGGTTGTTCCTCCAGAGACTGCTATTGTGAATTGTTTTTCCGCTGCAGTTGTGCTTACATACGCAGGCACTTCAATGGCATAGGTATCCAACCAAAAAAACAATAGCAATACGCTGCAAATACCTGATATTACGCTACTTTTCATACTATAATATTTTTTTCGTTTAAGGTAGTATGGAACTCCATATTGCTGAAAATCATTACAATTCTCTTGGATGTCGTGAAGCAACATGTTCGTTTCATATATTTATAATTTTCAGATCACATAAAACCATTTAATAACGCTGGTGGGATGGTTAGTTACCGAGTTCGAAGCGATCGCCTATCAAAGAACTCTCTACTGGACCCAAATATGAAGGTTTAAGTCCTCCTGTGTTTACAATTATTTTTTGAATAACGACTCCGGGGTCAATCATCCAAACTTTTAATGTATGGTAACCACTTTTGGAAATTTTGAGTGTTGTTTGACAGTGCCTTGCATGAGTTACAACGGTGGTTGCCCATGCAGGATTTGACCAATGAACTTTAAATTTATCGGGCACATTGGTTATAAACTGAGGTTCCCCGTCATCGAACGAAACGGCAATTTTAATATCGCGACCAGGCATAAAGTTCAGAAGGTTCGAGGTAAGTAAAGTGATTTGCGCTGTATCGGTTGAGAATAAGTACAGAGGGTATTCTAAACAGGGAGCATCCTTGCCCGGTATTGTAGCAGGTGCATTTGCCGGTGAGGTAGCACGCATGCCCGATAGGGTTCGCCCGTAGTCTTCAACCGTAATCCATTTGCGATCACCATTTTCACTATTTTTCGAATAGTGCTCGGGCTCAATTGATATGTAGCCATTGCTTTCTATAAAACCTTTCAGCTTTTCTTTGTCCTCGGTAGGGTTAAACAAAGCGACTTTAACTGCAACCTGGCTTCCAGCTCCCGATATTTGAACAACACCTTCTACTTTTCCTTTTGGGAGTTGTTTTTCATTTATTTGAAGCCATACGCGTTTGTCTTTATCGTCGATTGTTCCTTTCGTATCACTAACTGAAAGCCAAGGAACAGTTGTGGTTATTGTATAATCAAAAGGGATTTTCCCTTTGTTAAATACCTCAATGTAATGCTTCCGATTGCTAAATAGATCAAATTCGGGCAATACTGCATTTTCCGTTGCTCCGGGCCAGCTTTGTTCATTGCCTTCCAAAGCAACACCCAAAATGGCAGAATCGGGGAGCTGTAATTCGGAAAGTTTGATGGCATTCAAGCTGTTTTTTCTGGGAGGCATCCAGTCGGTATAGCCTAAGTGTGTTTGATCCATAAAATGATTCCACTGCCCATTTGCATAGATGTGGTTGTAATAAGACATGAGGGCAGTATCTTGCTGAAACAAGATTCGTGTTTGTGCAGCCATTGCATTGGTGCTGGCTCGTTTTTGACGGGCATACAAATCGTTCCTGGCTGCTGTGTAATACAGATCGTTAACCAATGCACTGGCTTTTACCGGAAATAAAACAACCTGGTAGAAAGCGTCGCGTTTTTCCTTCGGTAATTTGTTGTAAATAGCCTCAGCGCTTGCCTTAATTTTATTGTAATCGGAAACAACGGTTTCGAACTCGTTGTAATTTGTAACGCTGTATGTTGAAGCAGTTAACGATTCGGGTTTACGCCGACCATTGTATTTGCCATATTTGGAAAGGATATCTGCAATTTCATTGGCATATTCCGAGCCAAATTCGCGAGTGGCCCACAAACGGGTATATTCGTTCATATTAGAATTGTTCCATCTGTCGGTATTCCAACCTAAACTCATGAAATATTCCATGGGTAACTCATACCCCTTGAAATGGCCAACATTGACAACCCATATACGGTCCGCTCCATATTGTTTGGCCAGCGACATTTGATCCCATATTTTAGGAAGCGGATTGGTGTTGATCCATTCGTAACTTCTGGGGTCGCCATGATAATCGAAATGATAGTAAACTCCGGCACCACCGCTCCGTTTGCGCTCTTGGGCATCGGGCAACCGCCGAATATTTCCCCAGTTGTCGTCCGCCCAAAGCAATGTAATATTGTCAGGAACCCGCATACCATTATTGTAGTATTCCATAATCTCTTTGTAGAGGCACCATGCCTGAGGCACTTCGTTCAAATTGGGGTTCATCTCTTCGCGGATAATCTTTTGCTGGTTGCTGACGATTTTTTCGACCATGGCAATATTATCTTTCAAATTACCTGCCATTTCCGTGTCGTTAGCCCCGCGCAGCCCCATCGTTACAACACTTTCGTAGTTTTTGTTTCTATGGATTCCTTCTCTCCAGAAATTTTCTAACGTATCGGGATGTTTTACATAATTCCAATGGCCAAGCTTTCTTATGTAACGCCGATCCCATTCCTGTTGCGAACGTACCATAGGTTCTTGGTGCGAAGTTCCCATTACGATGCCGTATTCGTCGGCAAGACGAGGATTTTCCGGATCGTCTTCGTTAAAAGCATTACTCCACATGGCAGGCCACAGGTAATTGGCTTTCATTCTAAGCAACACCTCAAAAATGGTTGCGTAAAATTCGCGTCCGTAGTTTGCAACGTTTTTTCCAACCGGTGGGTTTTGGCTTGATTTGGCTAACCCATATTTCATTCTTACCCAGCCTGTAAGAGCCGGAGCTTCGTCGTTAATAAAGATACCGCGGTATTTAATACTTGGTCCTTCGGTATATATCCCGGGTTTCACAAAAATAGCATCTTTATGGGGAATTGGAACGTCTGCCCAAAAATACCACGGGGAGACGCCAATTTGTTCCGATACGTCGTAAATGCCATAGATGGTACCGCGCTTGTCGCTGCCGACAATAACCAGCGCTTTGTCAATTCCGGGCAATGGTTTGTTTACCACTTGTATCAGAAAGTTCTCCCATTTTCCTTTAATACCCTTTACATCAATCTTGCCTCTTTTTATAAGTTGATCGATAATAGAGCTTTTTCCAATTGTTCCTACAATTACTACTTCTTTTATGGAAGGTAATTTATCGTAAACAATAGAGGGTTCTACTCCGGTTACTTTGCCAATGTCGGTTTTCAGGTCTTTTGAAGCCCGAATAACTCCTGCGTAATCATTGGCGTTAATAAACAATGGAGTCGATTTTCCATTGGAGGATAATCTAAAATAATCCTTCCCATTTGTGATGGAGATATAGTTCTTGCCGCCTATAGCCCACATTGAGATAGGTAGAAGTAAAATTAATGAAATGATAATAAATGCTTTTCTCATACGTAATTATGATTGATAGATATCGTAAATTTCATTTTGGTTTGTTACGCAGAATAGGTAGTGTCGTAGTATAGCTTTGAAGTCTCAAGTAAAATTTCAATTCCTGTTTGTTCTGAATTCTCAAAAATACAATAAAAGAAAGAGTTTTCGAAAGACAATTCAGTTTTTCCCTTGTCTTTACTCCTCCCATTCAACAGTTGAAATCAGTTCATTGACCACTCTTTCTATGGATAAAAAAAGGCCTTTACTTACGTAAAGGCCTTCCCCAAAATACCTTTCTATTTCAATCTCAAACTAATACCTAATCCTTAATGAAATTTCAATAAAAAAACAGATTATCTATTTGCCTCTTTGGATGCATTAAGATTAATCAATATCCAGTATTTTGGGTCAAAACTCCCTCTTTATTCGCATCAATCGCCGATTGAGGAATAGCGTATCGTGTATAGGCTTTGAGGAACGTTACAGCTTCTGTCCGATTTCCATAAGATCCTGAATAGTAAGGATTGAAAGCTTGTATTCTATTGTAGAAGATATCTTCTCCCAGGCGAGCAAGAGTTAATCTTCTCTTCTCTTCGATGCCCAATTCGCGCATACGTTCGTCAAGAATATAATCCAGACCTGCAACTCCCGAAGCCCCTGTTGCACTTACTTCTGCTAATGTGGCCGGTACTGCATGTGCACGATTTCTTACTACATTGATATCTGCAAGAGCCAAATCGAATTTTTTCAAACGCGCATACGCTTCTGCTCTTAACAAGTAAGTCTCTGCCAAGCGGAACATGTATTGATCGGTATATGTGCCTCCTGCAGCACTGGCAAGAGCATAAGTAGCTGCATTGGTAAACAAAGCCGATGGATAGACATATAGACCGGTACACTTTGTTTGATAACATGTAAGATAACGAGCCGGGAAAGATGTGGTTACATTATTGTCTCCTGTAAGGAATGTCCATCCGGCAGCCGTATAATCTGCAAGTTTATCAATGTCAATCGTATCGTTTCCAAAGTCAGCTCTCCAGGCAGCCAATTGGGCTGTAGATGTAGTATTGAATTTGAATTTCCGAACAAAGTTGTGGTTGGCATTCCGAATATCTTGTTTAAATTCGGTAGAGCCATATCCACCCCAAACTTCTTTGTCGAAATGATAGGACGGAATGCAAGATCCGATTCCACGACCACCTGTATAGTCTCCGATAGGCCAAGCGAAAGGTGTGTACTGTTTCCCTCCTTTTGACATTCTGAAAAGACCGGTTTGCGGAGCACACATTCTTTCCTGCAAAAAGCTTCCGGGAGAACTCCATATCGAGGCAATGTCGATTCCTCCTGCTGTAGTCCCAAGATTTTCTTCCTGGATCACCCAAATTCCTTCTGTATTGCCACTTGCCCTGTTCTGATTATTGTTCCGGTACAAATCCCAGTATACATCACCCGGAGTTTCGGTCTTTCTCGAACCAAAACGGTTGGTCATCAAGCCGAGGGCAGGATTGCTAATTACCGAAGTAGCAGCATCGACTGCTTTTTGATAGTCCCCATGAGTCAAATAGAGTTCCGATAGCAAATGATATGCCGCAGGTGAACTGATTTCGCCATCTTTTACTGCTTTGATAGCGGGCAAGTTTGCAGCTGCATATTCTACGTCCGAAATGGCCTGCTCTAATGTTTGCGTATAGGTGGCTCTTGTATAATCTATTTTTGGTTTGGCAACCTCTACCAAGGTAATAGGTACACCGAGATTAAGTTTCTGATCTCCGTATAAGTATGCTAAAGTGCGATAGGCAAGTCCTCTGAAAAATCTGGCTTTCGCCAAAAATACGGCCTGATCGGCTGACGGTACCGATGATGACGGTAAACGGTTAATAATTACGTTTGCCTGAGAGATGAGAAGGTATAATTTATCCCAGTGAGCCGAAGCAATCGCCGATGGTGAATTGAAAAGAGAAGATAAATTAGGATTTGCGCTACCACTACTCGCATTCGCAAGCAAATCGGTACCCATAAAATAATCTTGAGCGCTGCGTTCCTGATTACCGTAAAATTCATAACGGGTAAGATAATACAGTTCGTTAGCAGCCTGACTGAAGTCAGCAGCTGTGATATATGAGTTGGATGCACTCATAAAATCTATGGGCTTTTCTTCTAGGAACGTGCTCTCATTACATGCTCCTAAGGATATGGCTCCTAAAACCAATGCTAAATATATTTTTTTCATTGTAGAATCGAATTAAAATGAAACATCAATACCAAATGTGAAACTTTTCATCACAGGGCGACCCTCATAGTCATCACCTGATTTGCCTATTTGTGAGGCAGTTGAATTATACATGGGGGTGATAGTACCATTATTGGCTTCAGGATCCCATCCATGCCATTTTGTAATGGTTAGCAAGTTTTTGCCGCTAACATATAGATTTACGTTGTCTATTCCGATCGTCGAAATTAATTTCTTTGGCAGATTATAGCTAAACGTTACATCTTGCAGACGGATAAAACTCCGATCTTCATATCGGTAAGGAACAATTGCTCCCGCATTGGTTGATGCCGAATAGATCCCAGTAGGATTAGAGGGCGACCATACATTCTTTACAAATTCAGATAGGTGATTGTTTCCCCGAGCGGTATTATCTTGGAGCAAAGTATATGTATTCTCACCTAAATACCCATTCTTCCCACCTTGTATTGAATTAATGAAGAAGGACAATGAAAAGTCTTTATAAGATAGTTTATTCATGATACTGAAACGATAAGCAGGATCGGTTTTGCCCAGAATTGTACGGTCTGCCGTTGTGATGCTTCCATCTCCATTTGCATCATGAATCTTATAATTACCAGTATAATAACCGGCTGGTTTTGTATCATTGACTTGATAAATGCCATCTACCTTATATCCATATATTGCACCAAGTGATTTTCCGATAAAGAGACCACTTGTAAGCAAATCTCCTTTCCCGGTCAATTCCTGGATCTTATTTGCATTGGAAGAAATATTGAAGGTAGTACTCCATTCAAAATCTTTTTTTACAATATTGCGGGTTGTTACTGAAGCCTCAATACCCTGATTCTGTAAACTACCTACATTTGACATCATAGAAGAGAAACCTGTAATGGTCGGAATAGAGACGGCAAATAACAGATCGGTTGTTTTAGTTTTATATACATCTACATTTCCTTGTATCCTGTCATTCAAAAGGTGGAAATCAATACCGGCATTAAAGCCACCTGTTTTTTCCCATTTCAGGTCTTTGTTTTCCATTGAAGTTAATTCCTGTCTGATGACAGCCGTACTACCGTCGCCAAAAATATAGCCTGAACTGGTAGACACTTTTGCTAAAGAGCTATAATTGGCAACGCTGTTACCTGTCATACCATATCCGACACGTACTTTCAAATAATTGATAACCGGCAGTAAATTTTTGAAGAAATTCTCTTCAGATGCAATCCACCCTAAAGCCGCCGAAGGGAATATCGCCGTTTTATGGTTGGCTGCAAATGATGAAGAACCATCCCTTCTTACAGTTGCAGTAAACAGATATCTGTTGTTGTACTTGTAATTCACGCGACCCACCTGGTACAGCGAATGACTGTTGTTTGCATCTGAAAAAACAAACTTGTTTGTTCCTAATTCCAGGCTGTTGTATCCTAATGCCAAGTTAGTAAACTGAGTTGCATCGGCCTTGGTATAAGAGTATTGACCTTCTCCGAGTCCATATACCAAAGTGGCTCCGATATTGTGCAGACCAAAATCTTTTGTGTAATTTACGATGTTATCTATTGTATAATTGTATATAGTCGAAAAATCTTTATAAGCTTCACCCGATAGTGAATTTCCATAAGGATTGGATTGATAATGAGTATTAATGGTGTAGTTGTTGCCATAATTAACCCGATAGGTCAAACCTTTAAGTGGCAACTGGAATTCGGAATAGACATTACCGACAAAATAGGAGTGGCGTTCCCGATCGGTAATATTATTTCCCATCAGTGGATTGCCAGTTGCATTCTGCATTGGAGCAGATGCTAAAGAACCGTCTGCATTATACGGAGTTACCAAAGGATTCATTGTGTATAAAGTCCACAGAGTAGGTTCGGATCCATCCTGATTTACAAACGAACCGGAAGTTTGTACCCCCATTTTCCACCAAGATTTGATCTTTGCATCCAAATTAACACGTACATTGTTTCGTTTGAAATTATCATTTATAAGTAAGTTCTTTTGATTTGTATTCCCATAGGAAATCAGATAAGACACGGCATCAGTTCCGCCCGAAATGCTGATTTTGTTTTCAAAGATTGAAGGCGTTTGTGTTCCTGCTTCCCACCAGTTAAAGTCGGTCGAAGTGATCGTTCCATCCGCATTTTTCATTGTCGTTACCGGCAACTGATCCGCCAGTTTAAAAGTGGGATCATCCACAGTATATCCTGAAGATTCGGTATAAGACTTATTCCACATAATATTTTTGAGGAACGGAAGAAATTCTGACCGTTTCATCAAGGAATAATTGTGGGTAGCACTTTGAGTAGTATAGGATGAAGAGAGGCTGACTCTGGTTTTTCCGGCTTTCCCCTTTTTGGTTGTGACCAGCATAACCCCATTACTTGCCGCAGCCCCATAGACAGCGGTTGAACTGGCATCTTTAAGAATATTGACCGATTCTATATCGGCAGGATTGATAGAGGAGAGATTTCCCGAAACAATGCCATCAATGACAACCAAAATACCGGTATTTCCGCTAATAGTGTTCTTTCCGCGTATTTGAATATCCGGAGTGCTACCGGCACTTGTTGTCTGCCCGATATTCAAACCGGGAACCGAACCCTGTAAAGATTGAACGATGTTCGTATTGGGTGATTTTTCAAAATCTTTAATATTAGCACTTGCAATGGCTCCGGTAAGATCGCTTTTTTTAGCCGTACCATAACCAATTACAACAACTTCATCCATTTGAGTAGCCGAAGGTTGCAGTTGTACTTTTATCTCTTTTGGGGTAGCTACAATGCTTTGTGATTTGTACCCGATAAACGAGATGTCAAGTGTAGATTGAGGTCGAACCTCCAGTCTGAATTTTCCATTTACATCCGTAATTGTTCCGGTATTTGCTCCGTGTACTTTTACATTAGCTCCGATGACCGGAGTTCCGGTTTCATCTAAAACAGTTCCGTGCACAATCGATTGTGCAAAACTGCATAATGAAAACAATAACATCGGTAACATGAGTATTGTTACCTTAAGAAATCGACATTTGTTTTTCATAAGATTGCTTTAGTTTATAATTGAAGATAGTATATGTGTTTTGTGTAAGTTTTTCAGTGTTACAAAATAGAGTGGCGATTATTTTGAGGGGAGCTTATCCGATCATTTCTTTAAAAGCAGAGTTTGAACCAGTGACACATTGTGTTGTTAAAAGGAGTAGAATATTGTATCACAAACAAACTTTTGAAACATAGAGGATGTTTTTCTTCGGATAGAAGAAAAAGTAGGGAATGATGCGTTTTTCATGTGAGTAAAAGTTAACGGTGTAATGGCATGTCCTTACGAACAGTTTCTCTGACACAAAGATGAATGATTATACTGACTTGGATTTGTCATTTTGAGTTTTTGATTAGCAATTTTAAATCGTTTTTAGTGTCGTTTATACATAAAAAAAGAGTGATATAATTAATTTATATCACTCTTTTTCAATGTTCTGTCTTGAATTCAGTGCGTTTTTTAGGGTTAATCAGCCGAAATATCTGTTGGCGACTTTCCGAAATGTTTCCGGAAGACTTTGCTGAAATAGGCCAGACTTGTGAAGCCGCATAGTTCGCTGACTTCCGTTATAGAATATTTACCAGACTTAAGCAATTCCACTGCATGGTTCAGCCTTATTGTTTTAATGAAATCAACCGGAGACAAATTGGTTAGCGATTTGAGCTTGCGATACAACACCGACGTGCTGACATTCATAGCAGACGCGAATTCATCTTTTCCGAATTCCGATTTAGTCAGGTTTTCGTGGACTATCTCCATCGCCTTTTTGATAAATTTGTCATTGTTCTCATTCTCCACAATAGGATGATTATCCTTCGCGGCAATCAGCTTTAAGGCTTTTTCTCTGATGATTTCACGGTTCCTCACAATGGATTTGATCCGTTGCAATAGAAGCGATACATCAAAAGGTTTTTTCAGATAATCATCGGCTCCCAGTCCGATGCCTTGTAACTCCTCCGCCTGTTCTGACAAGGCGGTAAGCAAGATGATAGGAATATGAGATGTTTGATAGGAAGACTTGAGTAGTTTACACAATTCGAAACCATCCATATTGGGCATCATCACATCGGAGACAACCAAATCTGGCATAGTTTTTTGAATCATTTGCCATGCTTGCTGGCCGTCTTCCGCCATATCGACTTCAAAATCTCTTCCCAATGCCAGTTTGATGAAATTACGCAAATCATAATTATCGTCCACTACCAGAATCTTCATCTTCTTGGATTTGCGATTACTGTCTGCTTCTTGAATATCCGGATCCTCCTCTTCAAATGAATTCTGCATTTGATCTAAAATTTCGGAAGATGCCTGTGTGTCGGTAATCTCTTTATACGGGATCGTTACCTGAAAAGTAGACCCTACATTTTCTTCGCTTTCACAGGTGATATCTCCACCATGTAACAATACATATTGTTTTGCCATCAAAAGGCCTATTCCGGAACCAATTGTTTTGGAATTTATGGCATTTTTATCCCGGTAGAATTCATTAAATAGTTGCTGCTGTCCTTCTTTGCTAATGCCAATACCGTGGTCTTTAATCGTAAATATCCATTTGTCTGGCAGACAGTTTATTTGTAGACTAATTTGTGTGTCAGGATAAGCATATTTAATAGCATTTGATATCAGGTTGCTGATTACTTTTTCCATCATCATTTCGTCTATGTTGCAATCATAGGAGGGTTGATCCGATTGCAAGACAATTTCAATGTTTTTGTTTGCCGCCAACGATTCATACATCATTTTCTGAAGATTAACCATTTTGACTATATCTACCCGTTGGAGCGATAGCTGTTCCTTCCCGATATCTAGTTTTTGGAAATCCATCAATCGTGTCACTACATTCGACAAACGCCTTGCCTGTTCGAGAGCAAGATGCTGGTAATATTTTCGGACCGAAGCGTTGACCGTTCCCTTGTTCAGTTCCTCGATTGGAGCCGTAATCAATGTAAGTGAAGTGCGGATATCGTGCGCTGTGTTGGCAAAAAATTTGATTTTCTCTTCGGCATGCTGTTGTTTCAGATAGTTGACATAATAGCGGAACAGCAAATACAAAATGCTGACGATAATACAAGCCATAAACGAAACAAACCACCATTTCTGCCAAAGAGGAGGCGTGATAGATATAGACAAAGTGCGTTCGGCAATGATATGTGAGGCCGAACTGTCGTACATCCGTATCTTCAAATTGTATTTTCCACTTGGAAGGTTGGTGTAGGTTATTATCCGTTGTCTGACCGGTAGGTGCCATTCCGAATCAAAACCTTCTAATAACCACGAAAATTTAGAATCGGAGGTGTTGATTCCGAGAGACAACAATTCGAGAGTGAGTGTATTTTGGTTGTAGTTCAATGTCAGATTTTGCAAATTATTCAAAGGCGTGGTAAGGTGAAAACCCGCATTGTCTTTGATGGAACGACCCGACACAGACAAGTCCTGAAAATAAATCACCCCTTTCGTTTTGATGTCCCGAATAGCATTGGGATTAAAAAGTACGGCACCATTAACGGTTCCCCACAATAGATTTCCATTCCTTAGACGACAATGCGCGTTCGTGTTGAATGATACGTTTGAAAAAGGAAGAATCGATTCATAGGTAAGCACTTTTTGGTTCTTCGGGTTAAACTTGCATAGCCCTACTTCCGTTCCGAGCCATAAATAGCCATCAACGGACATAATTCCGTTGATGTAATTGGATGGCAGCCCCGATTTCATTGTAAAATAGTGTGTATTTCCACTCTTCAGATCGTATGAAATCAAGCCGTCGCCTTTGGTGCCAGCCCATACTTTTCCATCGCAGACTGCAATGTCGTAGATCAAACAACGACCCAGCAGCAGTCGTTCTTTCCCCGTCTTTTTATCCAAAATGAGCAAGCCGTCTGTACAAGCAATAAGCATTTCCCTAGGGCTCACCTCAACCAGCATATTCAACGATTTTCCGGGATATATCCGGATGGTCTTAGTTTTGACATTCAAACATGTAATCTGACAATAAGTGCCGCCTATCCATATATCGCCCTGCGAATCTTTTTCAATATCGAAAATGAAATTACTATTTATAATCGGATTGTTTCCTTCTGTGTAATGGGCTATTTCTCTGCCTGATTTCTCGTCCAATAAATAAATACCTGAAGCATACGTTCCGGCCCATATTCGGCCCATATTGTCTTCACAGAGAGTCAGAAACACCAGAGCCTGCCCCTCTTTGTTATGGTAGTACGATCTCCATTGGTCGGTTTTTACATTCCACTGACTAATCCCGTTATTGGTAGCAAACCAGATATTCCCTTGCGAGTCTTCTATGATTTTATTAATGTAGTTATCACACAATGAGTTGGGTTTGTTTATAGTGTGGAATATTTGCTGTATGTGTGGTGGCGTTTGCTCATAAAAGGATACTCCGCCACTATAGGTTGCTACCCATACCCGATTATTCTTGTCGCAAATAATGTCGTATACCCCGTTGCCATGCAATGAAAACGGATCGTCGACATCTTTCTTATACACGCTTATCACCTTGTTTTCTGCCTTCTTGTCTATTTTCCAGATGCCTTGCCCGTCGACACCAATCAACAGCGTAGAATCCGAATTGGGCGTGATGGCTAATATGGGTTTATCGGGCAATGTGTTGATCCGGGCTTTGGAAAATAAACCGGTTTTGAATTCGTACTTAAACAATCCATTAGAACTGGTACCTATCCAGAGCTTTTTTTGCAATTTGTCATAGTAAAGTTTGGTGACATTGAAGGGTTTTTCTGCTATATTATTGACAAGGTACTTAAGTTTAAGCGTATTAATATCAAGAAAACTCACACTTTTAGCGTTGGATATGATTAAATGAGTACTATCATACCACAATATTCTAAAAATATCTTTAGAATCTCCGATTCTTTTGGCGACTCCGTTGATGTATTGATATAAACCTAAAGACGTTGCCAACCAAAGACATCCTCGCTTATCCCGTTTTAAGTCATGTATGGATGCAAGATTATTGTGAGTGAGTTGCTGCATGTTCAGCAAAAAAACGAACTTATCTTTAATCGGATTATAATAATATACCTGCCCGTTGAAAGTATAAGCATAAAGATTAGTATTGCTGTATAGCAATTTCACGTTGATAAAACCGGCAGTTTTGAACGGCAAACTATACAGTCGATAATCATTTTCAGTTAGACGTAAGATCTCCGTTTTCGATGCAGTCCAAATGAATCCGTTGTTGTCTTCGCAGATGGAGTAGGTCTCCCGTACCGATATCCCGTATCGTGTATTGATACTGTAAAATTTTGTGTTTGAAGCGAATACTGCCATAAGAGGCAGTATTGCTCCAATAATAAACAACTTGAATCTCATTTGTAAATGTTTTGTCTATAGTCAACTTGAATCTTCCGGACGGGAGAAGCAAAAGATTTTAGAATTGAAAAGTATCTATTTATTCGTCGGATAGTCTCTGTCTTAACTGTGTCATGACGGAAATTAGGACGCAGTTACATAGCCGAATTGACGTTATGGTTAGATAAATGCGGGTGCTAATTTAGAGTTTTTTTGTCAGTGCAATTACATAAAAGCTGTGTGAAGACGTGAATAGTTTTAATTGTGTCATGGTGAATGTACTGCGCATGAGGGTGCATGTGCTTAATAAACAGTATCTTGAGTTTGTGTATCGAGCGATCCATGTTGGTCGATTCTGTTTCTTTGCTATCAGGAAATTCGTACTTTTGTAGTTTCAACGTCATTTTTAAATAGTTGCAAATTGCGCCTAAACCTAATGATTGAATTTTTTTTATTGCTGTGATGTTATAAATGAGTGATAGCTTCGTCATATTATAAAATGAATCCCGAACGATTTAAAGCGGAGGTCGTACCGCTGCGTGAAAAGTTGTTCTTCATAGCATGGAAAATGCTGGAAGAAGAACAAGATGCTGAGGATGCCGTGCAAGAGGTATTTCTCAAGCTGTGGCACGTTCGCGATTCGCTCGACAAATATGACAGCGTACCGGCTTTTGCCACCACGGTGACCAAAAATATCTGTGTTGACAAGATCCGGATTCGGGGAAGGGAGAGCTCGCTCGACGATGAGATATACCGGCAGCCCGGACCCGACAATCCCTACCTGCAGCTGGAACGCAAAAACAGTGATGAGATCATTCGATTTATAATTGACGGACTGCCACCGTTGCAACAGGCAATTATACGAATGAAAGATATTGAAGAATACGAAGTTGAACAAATAGCCGAAATAACCGGCACACAGGTTGAAGCCGTACGGATGAACCTGTCGAGAGCACGAAAAAAAGTGAGAGAGGAGTACTTAAAATGGACAAAATAATGCAATTATTCAGCAAACATAAAACAATCAGCAACACAGAGGCCGATGCGCTTTTGGATAAATACTACGAAGGATTTACTTCGGCTGAGGAAGAGCGGCAGTTGCATCTGTTTTTGTCGCAACTGCATTTGCCCGAGCGGTATGAGGCCGACCGTGCGATGATGGGTTATTTTGCCAGCGAGAAACAAGCGGGAAAACTGAAGCAAAATTCGGTAATTATTCCAATGATTCGATGGGCAAGTGTGGCGGCAGCTTTGATAGGTGGCATCTTTCTGGTAAGATCGATGATGGTGGAAAAACCTCAGTGCTATGCTTATGTAGATGGTGTGAAAGTAACCGATGTGGCTACCGTAAAGGCAGAGGCCATGCAATCGCTTAATGCAATTGCTTCCGATGCCGACGAAGTGGCTCAAACTGCAAAGCAGTTTCAGGCCGAACAAATTGTAAAAGATCAACTATCTGTATTTTCAGAAAACTAATAAAATCAAAATAAAAATGAGACGCTCAACAAAACTTTGTTTTCTTCTGTTCACGCTGATGGCTATGGCTCTGCCACAGCATCTGTCGGCACAGAAGGATTTACAAATCGGTAAAGTGTTCGACCTTTACGGGAAGAAGAGGGGAGTGACGATGGTAGAACTTTCGGGGGAGATGCTGGGAGATTATAATCTCTCTCTCTTCAAAAGTATTGTCATCAACGATGATCCTGCTGCCGGAGATTTTATCCGAAAATGCATAGCCAAAGATCAGGAAGGAGCTAAAAAGGTGAAACAGGTAATCTCAAGCGGTAATCTCTCGACCATCATTCTACAACTGCCTCACAAGGGTCGGCTCAACCGTTTGATATTATACAATGCCACCTCGTCGGGCTATAAACTTACGCTGGTCTATCTGGAGAGTCGCGATGAGGTAGATGATATACTGAATCTGTTGTTGAAAAAGAAATAACACATAAATAAATTATCCTATGAAAAAACTAATTGCATTTATACTGGTATTCCCTTTTGCCGGAGTCTTGCTGAATGCTGCAAATCTGGCTGCCGATACTACCGTACATTTCAACCGCAAAGTGGTTAAAATTGAAGAGGGTAACGATCAGCTGAAAGTAAAAATCTATGATCAGGACAACGACTCTGTGCCATACAAGCAGTTGTACGAAGGAATATTTAGTGATGGGAAAAGTTATGAAAAGTGGACTGTGATAGAAGATGTGGGGATACAGCTTCCTTTCTTTAATAAAAAGCATACAAAAAGAGATCTCCGTCATTACCACATGGAGCCTCACTATGCCGGTTTTGGGTTGGGTTATGCCAATATCACAAACGATGCGCACTCCAAACTGAGTAATGTCAACGGACTGGCAATCAAACCCGACCAATCGACGGAATGGTTTATCAACCTGATTGAACATATTCTGCCTATTTATCGTAACAATCTGGGAATTACAACCGGACTCGGGATGAGTTGGCAAACATTCCGTCTCGACAACAATACCCATCTGGTGGATGTCGATGGAGTGACGGGTGTTTATGGTGCTCCGGCCGGAATAAAGTATCAATATAGCCGCTTGAAAGTGGTTCACCTTACCTTGCCTCTGCTCCTCGAATGGCAGCCGGCGTTCGGCCGCGATCACAAATCGTTCGTTTCGGCAGGGGTGGAAGCCGGAATTAAAACATTTGCTTCTTACAAAGTGAAGTACAACGATGCTGACGGTAATAGCATCAAACGCGTGGAAGATCATGGGTTGAATACAAATCCTTTGTCGGTTAGCCTAATGGCACAGGCCGGGTACGGAGATATAAGTGTATTTGCAAAATACGGATTGGTAAAGATTTTTCAGGATGGAAAAGGGCCGGATGTCAGAGCCGTCTCTTTGGGTTTGATGCTCCATTTTTAAGGCATAATCACTCTTTTTTTCAGGCCGAAATTGTCAAAAAATAGATGATTTCGGCCTTTGTTGTGTTAAAAATTACACAGGTTATATGTTTGTGAGCAGCTTTTTGCGTATTCCGTATTGATAAATTGCTGTTTTTGAAATTAATAGCAAAAAGTATGTTTTACAACATAAAATTGGTCAACCAAAATCGGTACAACTATTGAGATAAAGGATTAATTTTGCTGCCGTTTGCAAACTACAGATTGCAAATTGCGTCATTTTGTGAAAAGTAGAGTTGCCATTTTGAGGAAAAAATCACATGAATTGCACAGAATAGAAACATGTGTGCACCAACAAATGGCATAATGATTGAAAAGCCAATATGATAAACAACCAAGAACCAATACAGGAGTTGCAGCAACACACTGGTGTGAATGTAAACCGCTGTTATCAATGCGGAAAGTGTACTGCCGGTTGTCAGTTAGCCGACGAAATGGATTTTCCTCCCAGTATGGTAATGCACATGTTGCAAACCAAAGACGAGGCGCTGTTTCAGCAACTGTTGAACTCGAAAACGATATGGCTTTGTGTATCGTGTCAGAACTGCATCGAACGTTGCCCGATGTCCATCGACATTCCTCAGATTATGGATTATCTCCGCGAAAAATCGGTCGGCGAACATAAAATCAATCACCAATCGCGCGACATCGTCGCTTTCCATCGCGCCTTCCTCGATTCCATCAAATATACCGGACGTCTTTACGAAATCGGCCTCATCGCCGGTTACAAGACGCGCACCTTCCATCTGACTCAGGATGTGAAGCTGGCTCCGAAAATGTATGCCAAAGGCAAATTGCCGTTGGTACCCGAGATGATTAAAGGAACCCGAAATATCAAAGGAATTTTCTCAAAAACCAAGAATTAACCGCAAAGATCGCTGAGATTTGCGCAGAGATCGCAAAACATATATGAGCATGACTGAAAATGAACTTTCGTCCCGAATAATTGGCCTGGCTATCGATGTCCATAAGGCGTTGGGCCCAGGTTTGTTAGAAAGTGCGTATCAGGAGTGTTTGTGCTATAAATTGAAAGAAGCCGGATTTTTTATAGAAAAAGAGAAGCCAATGCCATTAATTTTTGAAGGAGTTAAATTGGATTGTGGCTATCGGATTGATATTTTAGTTGAAAAGAAAGTTTTATTGGAATTGAAAAGTGTGGATGCCCTTAATGAAGTTCATTTGGCTCAGACACTAACCTATATGAAATTAGGAGGATATAAACTGGGATTGTTGATTAATTTTAATGTCTTGCAATTGAAAGATGGCATTAAAAGAGTGGTAAACCGTTTATAAATCTCTGCGTCCTCTGCGAAGAACTTTGCGTTCTTTGCGGTTAAGAAGTTAAATAGATTAACTATGAAGAAATTAGGATTTTATCCTGGCTGTTCGTTGAAGGGCTCTTCATCGGAATATGCGCAATCGGTGCTGGCGGTGGCAAAAGCTTTCGACATCGAGTTGGAGGAGATCAACGACTGGAACTGTTGCGGTGCTACGGCAGCTCACAATATGAACAAGGAATTGGCGCTCTCCCTCTCGGCCCGCATTTTGGCATTGGCCGAAAAGCAGGGTATGACTGAAGTTGTGGTGCCTTGTGCCGCCTGCTACAACCGCCTGACGGTTACCCAACACGAACTGAATAAAGACGAAGCGCTTAAACAGCGCGTTTGCGACATTATCGAAATGCCGATCAGTGGCAACCTGCAAATATTGAACGTGATGCAGCTGATCGACAAATACGTGGCCGACCGTCTGGAAGAGAAGGTAACGACCCCGTTCGGACATAAAGTAGCCTGTTACTACGGCTGTCTGCTGGTTCGTCCACACAACATACTGAAATTCGATCGTCTGGAAGATCCGCAATCGATGGATATTCTAATGAAACGTTCGGGTGCCGAACCCATCGAATGGGGTTTCAAGACCGAATGCTGCGGAGCCGGATTCTCCGTGTCGCGCACTGACGTGGTGGCAAAATTATCGGGCAACATCGTGAAAGATGCCGCCGATCGTGGCGCTGAAGCCATTATCGTGGCATGCCCCATGTGCCAGTCGAACCTCGATATGCGTCGTCCGCAAATCAACGAATACCTGAAACAGAAAATCGATATACCGGTTATTTATATTACCCAGGCCATCGGGCTTGCCGTGGGCCTGAGCCCGAAAGAGGTCGGTTTGCAGAAACATTTTGTCCCGGTAGAAATCAGATAAAACACAAAGACACGGAGACACAAACTATTTTTGCATTGACAATTATTTTTGTGCCTTAGCGTCTTCGTGTTGAAAAAAAGGAATAATAATTTGGAGAATTTAGTGATTTGAGGGAATGAATAATTGTCGTTCCATTTTCAAATTCCCAAATTTTCAAATTTTCAAATTAGCATCATGTCGAAAATAGGAGTTTTTATTTGCCATTGCGGAGAGAACATCAGCGCTACCGTTGATTGCGAGCGGGTAGCTGCCGAAGCCGGAAAAATGGATGGGGTGGAATTTGCCACCGACTACAAATACATGTGTTCCGATCCGGGGCAAACACTCATCAAAAACGCCATCAAGGAAAAAGGGCTTACCGGTGTTGTGGTGGGCGCCTGCTCGCCACGCATGCACGAACCGACGTTCCGTAAAGCATGTGCTGAAGCGGGATTGAATCCCTATCTCTGCGAAATGTCGAACCTGCGCGAACACTGCTCGTGGGTGCACGAGAAAAACGAACAGACCACCGAAAAGGCGATCGATTTAGTGAAGATGCTGGTAGAGAAGGTGAAGAAGAACAAACCGCTGAATGCGATCAAAGTGCCTATTACCAAAAAAGCGTTGGTGATCGGTGGCGGTATTGCCGGAATCCAGGCCGCGCTAGATATTGCCAATGCTGGCCAACAGGTCATCATGGTGGAGAAAGAGCCTTCAATCGGCGGCCACATGTCGCAGCTCTCCGAAACTTTTCCTACACTCGACTGTTCGCAATGTATCCTTACTCCCCGCATGGTGGAGGTGGCGCAACATCCGAACATTACCCTCTACACCTACGCCGAACTGGAACATCTCGACGGTTTTATCGGTAACTTCAAAGCGACCATTCGCCTGAAAGCGAAAAGCGTGGATTATAAACTGTGTACGGGTTGCGGAGCCTGCACCACCAAATGTCCGAACAAGAAAATTCCCAGCGAATTCAACGAAGGATTAGGAATGCGTACGGCTATTTACACCCCGTTTCCGCAGGCAGTACCCAACAAACCGGTAATCGACCGGACTAATTGTACCTACTACCAAAAAGGCAAATGCAAGGTGTGCGAAAAAGTATGCCCCACAGGCGCCATCCAATACGATCTTCCCGACCAGTTTATTACCGAAGATATCGGAGCTGTGGTGATTGCCACCGGGTTCAACGTGCTGAAAACCGACTTCTTTCCCGAATACGGTTACGGCAAATATGCCGATGTACTTACCGGATTGCAATTCGAGCGTCTGGCTTCAGCCTCGGGCCCGACTCTGGGTGAAATCCGCCGTCCGTCGGATGGTAAAGTGCCCAAGAAGATCGTTTTCATCGCCTGCTCCGGTTCGCGCGATCCGGCAAAAGGAATTCCTTATTGCTCGAAAATATGCTGTATGTACACCGCGAAACATGCCATGCTTTACCAGCACAAGGTACACGACGGCGAATCGTATGTCTTCTACATGGACATCCGTGCAGGCGGTAAAAACTATGAAGAGTTTGTGCGCCGTGCCATCGAAGACGACGGCGTGAACTATATCCGCGGACGGGTAGCCCGCATTTACGAAAAAGACGGCAAATATATCGTGAAAGGTGCCGACACGCTGCTCGGGAGCAAACCGGTGGAGATAGAAGCCGATATGGTGGTGCTTGCCACGGCAGGCGTTGCCAATCTGGGAGCGGAAGAGCTGGCGCAGAAGATGCATGTGTCGTACGACGCCTATAAGTTCTTTGCCGAGGCGCATCCGAAACTGAAACCGGTAGAAACCAATACGGCAGGCATTTTCCTTTGTGGCGCTTGTCAGGCTCCGAAAGATATTCCCGAAACGGTGGGAATGGCCTCGGGTGCCGCTGCCAAGGTGATAGGTCTCTTCTCCAATAACGAACTGACCCGCGAACCGCTGATTGCCGTAGTGAACCGTTCGGCACCTCCGGTATTCTCCACCTGCGTGGGGTGCTTTATGTGCCAGACGGCTTGTCCGTACAACGCCATCGAACGCGAAGAGATCAAAGGGCGCGATGGCAGCGTAATCAAAACCGTGGCGAAAGTGAACCCCGGATTATGCCAGGGATGCGGAACCTGCGTGGCCTTCTGCCGCTCGAAAGCCATCGACATTCAGGGTTTCTCGAATGAACAGATGTTTGCCGAGGTGATGGCGCTGCTGAATGAGTAAATGTGCTAATGTGCCAATGTGAAAATATGCCAATGTGCCAATGAGAATCTGTAAATCTGGAGTTCTTAGCGCAAAACTTAGCGTTCTCTGCGGTTAATGGCAGATTCAAATTGTAAATCGTAAATGAATAAATTGTAAATAAAACCATGTCAGAATTTGAACCGAAGATCGTTGCGTTTGTCTGCAACTGGTGTACCTACGCGGGTGCCGACCTGACGGGGACGAGCCGTATCAAATACGCTTCCAACGTGAAGATTGTCCGTTTCCCGTGTACTGGTCGCATCGACTTCATGTTGCTGCTCAAAGCCTTTGCTGAAGGTGCCGACGGCATTATCGTGTCGGGTTGTCACCCCAACGATTGCCACTACACCTCGGGTAATTTCCACGCGCGTCGTCGCTGGGTGATTTTTCGCGGATTGCTCAACTTCATGGGCATCGACGTGAACCGCATTCAGTTCTCGTGGGTGTCGGCAGCCGAAGGAGCCAAATGGGCCGACGTGGTAAACAGTACCGTGACCGCCGTCCGCGAACTGGGGCCTTACACGCAATACCGCAAGGCAGCCGACTATCTGGCACAACAAGATCAGAGTATTATTGACGGTCAGGAATCACTCATCAAAAGCGTAAGTTCTTTGTGACCTCACAGGATATAAATTTTTGACCACAAAAAAGAAATTTTCAATGGAAGAACTGAGAAAAAAGGCTGCGGAGCTGCTGCAATCGGGCGAAGTACAGATGGTGATCGGTTACGAAGAAGGCACCCGTCATCCGCGCCCCTGCTTTATCTCCTCGGCCGACGATGCCTCCAAACTGATATACGACGATCGTTGCACCGGCAATCTGGCCGTTTACCTGACACACAAAGAGCTGATCGGCGGACAGAAGATCGCTATCACGGCATCTTATTTTGCCCTGCGCAGCATTCTGCGGTTATTGACCGAACATCAGATTCAACTCGACAAGCTGGTTGTCCTCACTGTCTCGGCAGAAAAAGAGCTGATTCAGTTTGCGACCACCGACGATATAACGGCTTACCTGCAAACCGCGCCTCTTCCTGTCCGTGAAAACGATAAAACGTTGATCGAAAAACTCAATGCCATGAGCCGCGAAGAGCGTTGGGAATTCTGGTCGGCCGAACTTTCGAAATGTTTCAAGTGCTACGCCTGCCGGGCGGCCTGTCCGATGTGCTACTGCACTAAATGCATCGTGGAAGAGAATCGTCCGCAATGGATTCAGCCGTGGGCAAGTACGCTGGGCAATATCGAGTGGCATATTAACCGTGCCATGCACATGACCGGCCGTTGTGCTGACTGTGGAGCTTGCGGAGCCGCTTGTCCGTTGGGATTGCCGATCCATTTGCTCAGCCACCAGATTGTACAGGCGGTAACCGATAATTTCGCACTGGATGTCAATCAGGCCGTGTCGGGCGACAATGCGCTCTCGACCTTCAAACCGGAAGATAAGGAGAACTTTATACGGTAGCTGCCCTAGCCCCTATATCCCCCTCAAGGGGGACTTTTAATCTGGGATAGCGAGCAAAATGAATCATTGGAAAGAACTCGAACGGAAATAAAAAACAAGAATCAATTTAAAATACAGATTCTTTAAGTCCCCCTTGAGGGGGATTTAGGGGGTTGTTGATAATATGGAAAAACGTTTCATTACTCAGGCATCGCTTAACCGCTGGCTTACGAAAATTGTCAGCGATGGGAAACATCTCTACGCTCCGGTGAACAAGGGTGCCAAGGTTGACTTCGGTCGTGTGGCTTCGGCCGACGAAATCGTATTCGACCATATCCAGACCACACAATCGGCTAAGTCGGTCGCATTTCCCCGTACCGATGTGCTCTTTTCGTACGAAAAAGAGAAAGGCAAAGTTCAGCTCGAAAATGCCGACCTGACCGCTTATCCCGAAACGGTAGTTTTCGGTCTGCATCCCTGCGATGCTGCCGGATTCAATCCGCTGGGAGCGATCTTTAACTGGGATTACAAAGACGAACTCTATAATGCCCGCCTGCAACGCACCGTGGTGGTGACGCTGGCCTGTACCAAAGCCGATGAGTACTGCTTCTGTACTTCCGTCAACGGTGGCCCGGGCAATACAGCCGGGAGCGACATCCAACTTACGCCTGTCAACGGCGGTTTTCTGGCCGAGATCCTTACCGAAAAGGGCGCAGCTCTGGTGAAAGCCGATGAGGCCGCTTTTGAAGCCGATCGTGGCGATGTAAAGGAGGAATATCTGGTGAAGTTACCGGAGAAATTCGATATAAAAGCTGTTCAGGAGAAGTTGCAGACAGCCTTCGAGAGTCCGATCTGGAAAGCACAATCGCAACGCTGTATCGGCTGCGGAGCGTGTGCGTATGTTTGTCCCACCTGCGCTTGCTTCGACATTCAGGAAGATGCGCACGGCACCAAGGGAAAACGCCTCCGTTGCTGGGACTCGTGCGGATTCGCACTGTTTACCCTGCACACCTCGGGACATAATCCCCGTCAAACGCAGGCACAACGGTGGCGCCAGCGTCTTTTGCACAAATTTTCCTACATGCCCGACCGTCTTTCGGTGCGCGGTTGTACCGGTTGCGGCCGCTGTTCACGCGCTTGCCCGGTGGATATGAATCTGGCAGAACATCTTTCTTCAATTTGAAAATGAGGTAATTTGAAAATGTGCCAATTAAATCTGCAAAGCTATGAGGAATGACACTGAAAATATTATTGTCAATAAATCGTTTCAATTTGCATTAGACATAGTTGAGTTTTGCGAATTGCTGGAGGGGAATAAAAAATTCATTGTCGCAAAACAGTTGCTTCGGGCCGGTACTGCAATTGGAGCAAGTATTCGTGAAGCCCAGAATGCAGAAAGTAAGGCAGATTTTATTCACAAGTTGAAGATAGCCGCCAAAGAAGCCGATGAGGTAGAGTATTGGCTGATGATTTGTAAATGCTCGAAAAATTATCCGTTTACTGATTCATTATTGGAGTCAATCAAAGAAATAATAAAGATCTTATCTAAAATAATAAGTACGTCAAAAAACAGCTAATTATAATTTGAAAATTCGACAATGTGCTAATTTGAAAATTATGCGTTTATTGCTTGAATACAGCAGATTTTAATTGTCACATTTTCAAATTCCCAAATTTTCAAATAAACTACATATGGACGCAACAATAACATCCTCAAATCTGTATCTTCCCTATTTAATGACCGTCGAGAAGGTGACGCAGGAGGCTCCCGGCGTGAAGACTTTCCGTTTGAAGTTTCAGGATGAGGAGGCAGCAGAACAGTTCTCGTTCAAGGCGGGACAATTCGGTGAATACTCCGCTTTCGGCGATGGTGAAAGTACCTTTTGTATCGCTTCGGCACCTACCCGCAAAGGCTATATCGAGTGCACCTTTCGCGAAGCCGGTAAGGTTACCTCATCGCTGGCAAGGCTCGAAGAGGGCGATACCATGGGATTCCGTGGCCCGTTTGGCAACACTTTCCCCATCGATCAGTGGAAAGGCAAGAACCTGCTCTTTATTGCCGGTGGAATCGCGCTTCCTCCCATGCGTTGCGTGATTTGGAATGCGCTCGATACCCGCGAAAACTTTAAGGATGTGAGCATCCTCTACGGCGCCAAATCGGTGGCCGATCTGGTTTACAAACACGAACTGAAAGAGTGGGAAGAACGGTCCGATGTGAAATTAGTAACAACCGTCGATCCCGGGGGCGAAACTCCCGACTGGAAAGGAGAGGTAGGCTTTGTACCGTCGGTACTTGAAAAGATGAATCCATCGAGCGAAAATACCGTGGCGATTGTGTGCGGGCCTCCGGTGATGATTAAGTTTACCTTTCCGGTGCTGGAAAAACTCGGTTTCAAGCCCGAAAATATCTATACCACGCTCGAAAACCGGATGAAATGCGGGGTAGGGAAGTGCGGCCGCTGCAATGTGGGCAAACTGTATGTCTGCAAAGACGGGCCGGTATTTACCGGAGCCGAATTGCAGGCTTTACCTCCTGAATATTAAAACTCTCTCTGTTTAGAGACGCTCTATTTATTATTTATTGTGTTTAGGCCGAGGCTACTGTCGTTTGATGGTGGCCTCGGCTTTTTTGGGACAGTGTCATTTCCAATTGTGCCCATTTTCATTCTCCACCCCAAACCCACTGACGATCTACGATGTCACTACTACAAGCCTGAAGGGGCTTCAATCTGCCTGTTGCTCTTCTCGATCGTTTTATATACTTTTCTGTTTTCACTGACTTAAAGTCCCCTGCAGGGGATTTAGGGGTAAAAACGGCTTTGGTCTTACATCTCTGTTCCTCGTGTGGGCGTAGTCTGCGACTACGTCCTCTTTAGAAAAAAGCTCCTGCTTTTGATGTTGCAAGGCAGGAGCCAGACGTCGAACGCCAATCTGCTTTACATGCTACGGTGAACCGGGGACAGGTCGAGAGGAAAAAAGTCCGGCTGAGTATTTGTTCAACCGGACTTTTTGTTGTCATTCCTGATGTAATATAGTTACATGTGATAGCAGAGCTTGCTTGCAAGATTTAAGCTTGCAGAACTTAACTACTGATTAAATAATCGATCTCCACTTTGATGGTTAAAAGCAGGATGCAAATCAAATCGAACTGCACCAACAATAGCTTTGTCGCCTACAGCTTTGGCAATCATTGCAGTGCCTTCGTTTCCAAAACCGGCGCAGAGTTCGATGGCTGTTATTCCATTGCTAACCAGTTCCAATGCAACATCAACAGCTTCGTTGTAATTCTGAACTCCAATGACAGATAAATTGACTACTGGAGTTTCAATAATGGCCCGATGTTGATGTAAATCATTTTCGGGCGCAATAAAAATAAATGCGGCTTTTACTGACATCTTCTTCTTTTTATAAATTAAAAAACGAATACTATACCTGTAATTATAAATTCGGAGACAAAGAAAGTGTAGTTCTAAGAACTATACAACAAAAAAGCGATGAACAGGGAATATCAGGGGGCGAATAGCGGAGTTTGGCCTTTGCTGCCGCACGAGTCCTCTTGTGTGGCCATGCCCTACTCTGTTCTACATGGTCTGTCTTTCCGTTCAGATTGTTGGGCGTAGTCTGCGACTACGTCCTCTTTAGAAAAAGCTCCTGCTTTTGATGCTGCAAGGCGGAAGCCGAACGTCAATCTGCTTTACACGCTACGGTGAACAGAGAGGCATAGTCAAATTATTAAATCGGATTATTATATACCACTATATTCTTTATTATCATATCCTTAAAGAAATCGTAGTGCTGGCTTACCCATTTTTCTGGAGAAAATTGCCTGATCAATGGTACTATCACTGAATTGGGGATGGGTTTAGTCCAATCAAGGTAAATGTAATAGTCCTTAATCTCATCGTTAATTCCTTTATTATTGTTACGTTTAAGAAACAACATAATATAGGAAACTGTTCCTTCGTTAGAATCTCTAATTACCGCCTCAAATCCAACCGGTTGAATTTCCATCTCTTTCAGTAAATGGGCAAAGGTTTTGCCTACATAAGCACTTTTGCGTTGCTCAAAATTGGCCTTCAGATATGCTTTTACATTACCTTTAAACTGGCTGTAATGTTTATACGTTAACGTTTGGGCGGATGTACTATGAAATACAAGCCCGCATAGAAGAATAGAAAAAATAAATCGTTTCATAAGGGTTATTGTTTAATGATTTAACTACTCCATAGAATTAATTGCTACCAGGGCAGCGTTGCGGTTGATATGTTCCTCTGTTGGCGTAAGTTTAGCTATAGCGTAACTTGTGCCCAAAATCCAAGTGGTTTGTAACCACAAACAATAACCAGCGAAGCTAATCTGCTACCTCTGTATTCTTGCACCAAAAGGAAGAACCCACCTAATTATCAGTTACTCATAAACCTCTCTACAAACATACAATAAATAATTAACATACTAAAAGAGTTTTTTCTGCAAATTGAAAAGATTCCTGTTCTGCCGCGGCTTGAAATTGCAAAGTCAGGGGCGGTATGCGGCGATTATCCGGGCTGTTTACTACCAATACCAGTAGGCGGATATGCCTAAAATATAGTCCTCTCTCTTTGTTTATTCCGCGATAAAATGGTATTTTTACACACAATATCTTATTAACACCAAACTTATGATCAGACGCTCTATTTTTTGCGCGGCGGCTTTTTGTTTCCTGTTTGGAGCTGCAGCTCAAAACAGATTGACCGTGCAGGTCAACAAGCCGACAGCCGACATTCAGCCCACCATGTGGGGCATTTTTTTTGAAGACATCAACCTTGCTGCCGATGGGGGGATTTATGCCGAACTGGTAAAAAACCGCTCTTTTGAATTTTCCAAACCGCTGATGGGGTGGAAAGTGCAGCAGAAAAAGGCGGTGGAAGGCGCCGTGCAGGTGGTAAATCGTCCCGAAAAAGAGGATACCAATCCGCGGTATTTACAGGTCACTTTGCAGCAGGCCACCGGGCACGATCTCGGTCTGACCAACGAGGGTTTCCGCGGCATGGGAATTAAGAAAGATATCACCTATACCTTTTCGGTTCTTTACCGTCAACCATCGGCAACAGGCAAACTGAACATCGAACTGGCCGGTGCACAAAACGAGGTGTTGGGCAGCGCGTCGCTCACTCCCGCTCTTGCCGATAATCAATGGCACAAACAATCGGTCTCTTTCAAGGCGAATGGCACCGATCCGAAAGCCAAACTGAATATCTGGTTCGAAGGCGATGGTAAGATCGATCTGGATATGCTCTCTCTCTTTCCGTCCGATACCTGGAAGAACCGTCCCGGAGGGTTGCGTGCCGATTTGGTGCAGCTGCTTGCCGACCTGAAACCGGGCTTTATCCGTTTCCCGGGAGGATGTATCGTCGAGGGATTCGACTTGGCGCAACGCTACCAGTGGAAAAAGACGGTCGGTGCGGTCGAAGATCGTCATTTGATTATCAACCGTTGGAACACGGAATTTTCCAACCGTTCCACTCCCGACTATTTCCAGAGTTTCGGTCTCGGATTTTTCGAATATTTCCAACTGGCCGAAGATATCGGCGCAGAACCGCTTCCGATCCTCAATTGCGGCATGGCCTGCCAGTTCAACTCGGCCGAGCTGGTTCCGACCGGACAAATCGACCCGTATGTGCAGGACGCCCTCGACCTGATTGAATTTGCGAATGGCTCCACCGATACAAAATGGGGAAAATTGCGTGCCGAGATGGGACATCCCGCTCCATTCAACCTCAAGATGATGGGCGTGGGGAACGAGAACTGGGGTCCGCAGTATGTCGAACGGCTCAAAATATTTACCAAAGCGATCAAAGACAAATATCCCGGCTTTCAATTGGTGAACAGTTCGGGTACCGATCCCAGCGGCGATCGTTTCGACTACCTGAACGGGGAATTGCGTAAGATGAATGCCGACCTTATTGACGAACACTACTACCGCTCGCCCGAATGGTTTCTCTCCAATGCCAGCCGTTACGACAACTATCCGCGTACCGGAAGCAAGGTTTTTGCCGGTGAATACGCTTCGCATTGCGACAATTCGTTTGTGGGAGCCGCTCGCAACAACTGGAAGGCCGCGCTGTCGGAAGCCGCGTTTATGACCGGTCTGGAACGCAACGCCGATGTGGTGAGCATGGCTTCGTATGCACCGTTGTTTGCCCATCTCGAAGGGTGGCAATGGGCTCCCGATCTGATTTGGTACGACAACCTTCATGCGTACGGCACGCCGAGTTACTATGTGCAGAAACTCTATTCCAACAACAAGGGAAACAAAGTGGTTCCAATAACCTTAGGAAAGGACGTGGTAGCCGGGCAGGACAGCATCTATGCCTCCGCGGTGATCGATACCAAAACCAACCAATTGATCGTGAAAATTGTGAATGCTTCGGGCAATAAAGCGGTGAAGGAGATTCAACTGGAGGGAGCGTCCAAACTGGCCAAAGCGGGTACGTTAACTGTGATGCAGAGCGGCGATATGAAACAGGTCAACTCGATTGAAAACCCTGCTGCACTGGCACCCAAAACGCAACCGTTCGCACCGAAAGGAAAAATGATTAAAGCCGAACTGGCTCCCTATTCGTTTGCCGTCTACCGGATCGGATTGCAGTAACTGGCAACAAAGAAACATGAGGGGATTTTCCTAAAAAGAAACCGACAAAAATCAGTTTTTGTCGGTTTTCGTTTTTTAATGACTATCGGATAGTTTGCTTAATGGCTTGAAAAGCCTTATTTTCATAACCGCAGGTCTGTGACCTGTGCGCGAGTAAAGCTTGTACTCATGCGACCTGAAAGGTCGGACGATACTCAAAGTTATGCCTTTCAGGCATATAAGAACGGGGCATTGACAACCCGTAAGCCATTGGCATACGGTTATGAAAATGATGTCTTTCAGACAATATAAAACTCAATTAGGTGACATATCAGATAATCATATTATAAAATCAATATTTTTTTGAGATAGTCTTCTTTTTTTATTTATCTGCTACGATCTCTTTGGTAATAACCGGTTCGTCGGTGGTAATAAAATCGGCACCCAAATCGATCAGTTTCCGGATAACAGCCGGATCGTTTACTGTCCAAGCGTTCACTGTGAGTCCCAACGAATGAGCCTCGGCAATCCATTCGGGATGTTTGGTCAATACGGAATAGTGATAATCCAGACCGGATAGCCCGATTCTTTTCAATTCTGCGGGAGTGAGCGCACCATCTTTTCCGGCTAGATAAGCAATGGGAGCCCCGGCGTTGACCTGTAGGAGCGTTTTGCAGGCATTCATGCTGAACGAGATATATTCCACCGCTTTGTTCATTTTCATCTTCCGCACCAGATCGATCACCGCTTTCACCGTGCGCTGTTCGAGCAACGTATCTTTTTTGTTTTTTATTTCAATAATCAGGCGCATAGTTTTGTCTTTCCGCGTCTGGTTAAGGTACTCTTCCAGTGTCGGCAGCGCTTCTCCGTTCGACAACTTTACCGTTTTCAAAACGGCGAGAGGAGTAGAACTGATGTCGTATCCCTGAATGGTGTCGTCGTGGTTGATGATGATTGTTCCGTCGGCCGTGAGGTGCACGTCGGTTTCCGAACCGTAGATACCCAGTTTTTGGGCATTCGAGAGTGAAGAGATGGAGTTTTTTGCCGATCCTTCGGTTTTCCAATACCCTCTGTGGGCAATGACGCTGGTTTTTGCGAATACGGCGAAGGATAAAAGAAGAGCCAGCCCGACAAGACACGCTTTTGTTATTTTGTTTCTGTTCATACGATTAAAATAGAGTGATGCGGTGCAAATGTAGAGAGATCTGACGGAAATACCTCGCGAATCCGTTATTCGTCATAATTATTTAATTTCTCGAATAATTCTTCTAAATTTGCTTGGAGGAAGGGACTGCCGATCGCTTCTCTTTTTTTGTAAACATAACAGTGAATTCGATTGTATGAAGAAAATTCTGGTGTTGATTCTGGTTGCAATGGCCGGTATTACGGCATGGGCGCAGAAGTATGATTTTGTGGTGGCACAGGATGGTAGTGGCAATTTTACCACTATTCAGGCGGCAATCGATGCCAGTAAAGCGTTTCCCGATGCACCGATCACCATTTTTATCCGGAATGGGGTGTATAAAGAGAAAGTGAAGGTTGCGGCTTGTAATCCGCATCTGCGCCTGATCGGGGAGAGCGTCGACAAAACCATCCTTACCTACGACGACCATTTCAACAAGATCAATCGCGGACGCAACAGCACCTTCTATACTTACACCCTGCTGGTGGAAGCCGATGACTTCCGTGCCGAAAATATGACGATTGAAAACTCTGCCGGACCGGTTGGTCAGGCCGTTGCTTTGCACGTGGAGGGCGATCGTTGCGCGTTTGTCAACTGCCGCCTGCTGGGCAATCAGGATACGGTTTACCTTGCCGGACAAACCAGTCGCGACTATTTTTCCAACTGCTACATCGAGGGCACCACCGATTTTATTTTCGGCGCTGCCACCGCCTATTTCGAGAAGTGTACCCTTCACTGCAAGACCAGTTCGTATGCAACGGCAGCCAGTACCAACAAAGACAAAAAATATGGCTTTGTATTCAACGAATGCACGCTGACAGCCGCCGACGGAGTCGATAAAGCGTATCTGGGGCGTCCCTGGCGCGATTATGCCCGGGTGGTCTACGTTCGTTGCACCATGGGCAAACACATCGCTCCTGCGGGATGGGCCAACTGGGACAAGACTGCCCGCGACAAGACAGCCTACTATGCCGAATTTGAGAGCCGCGGCGAAGGAGCTTCTTCGTCGCAACGGGTAGCCTGGAGCCACCAGCTTACCGCAAAGGAGGCTGCCGCATATACTAAAGAGAAAGTATTAACTGCTGTTCTGCCTTCACCGGAACCCGCGGTGGGCGAATGGGCAAAATAAATTGGATAGAATGAGAAAAATAAGTTTGAATGGGAAACCGGTTGTTGTTGCGGCTGTTGTTTTCCTGGCCATCGGGCTTTCCGGTTGCTTAGGTTTAGTGCCGAATTATCATGTTTACGATGAGTTTACCAATACGCACCGATATACGCTGACAGAGTCGGTACGCAATTCGGAAGGGATAGGCGACATCGGAGATGCCGACATTAAATGCAGTCGGCTTGTTAGTGCCAATGGAGAATCTGTCGCTTTGTATTTTTCAATAGAGAGAGGCGCTACCAGTTTTGGTCCCGAACCGAGGGGATTTATGAAGGCCAATGACAAACAGTTTGAGATCCAGTTGTCCGATATCCTCGACGAAGAGCGGAGCAGGGAGCGGACGACCATTACCAAAGACTCTACAGTGACCGGTAAGCAGCGGAAAACCATATCGACTTCGCGTCAGAACTGGATTGTTACCAACTTTGTGGTTCCCGTTACACCGGAGATGTTGGCCGCTATCCGCTCGGGGAAAAACATGATGTTCCGCTTCTATTTCGGACCCGACTTGGCAACCTATAAAATAACCCGCTTCTCTTCTCTCTTTTATCAGATTCTCGAAAAAGATCCGTGGAAGAAATAACACTGTCAAAAGAAAAATAAGGGTCGGTGCAGCGAATAATTCGTGCACCGACCCTTTTTCTATCTAACTAATTCAATTCTCCATCAGAACTTAACGGTGATCCCTGCCAGACAGTTGAATCCTGCCTGCGGCGAGTAGCGCAGGTCGTTCACACGTTTGCTGCCCACGTAAGAGCTGTACCATACATACCCGTTCGACGAATATTGTTCATTGAAGAGGTTGTTCAGTGCCAGGCTGAACCCGATCTCTTTCAAAGAGAGTACGTTTTGCAGCGCATAGTTGATTCGGAGGTTATTCACGAAATAGGCGGCCAGCGAGCGGTCGTTGCTGGAGGTATTGTCGATGTATTGCTTGCCCACATACGACGATTGCAGCGCCATTTCGATATTTCTGAAAGACACGGTTACCAAACTGTTTCCGATAGTAGTGGGAGAGTAGGCAATATTGGTGGTACCCAAATCGTTATTCTGCGCATTGACCCATTTACCTGCGGCATCGTACATATCCACCTCGTATTCGGTAAAGTTCTTGATCTTGTTGCGGCTCAGGGTGAGGTTACCGTCCCATTTCAGCCAGTCGGTGATCTTCACTCCGGCGGTCAACTCAATACCCGAACGGTAACTATCGGGAATGTTTGAAGTCAGCGCTTCGCCGATATCGCTCATTTTACCGGTCAAAACCAGCTGATCTTTGTAGTACATGTAATAGAGGTTTGCACCGAGGTTGAGGTTCCGGCTCTTGAACTGATAGCCCATTTCGTAATCGTACAGCGCCTCCGAGGTCGGTTTCTCGCTGCTACCTGCATTGGTGTAGTTGGTGCGGGTCGGTTCGCGGTGTGCCAGGGCAAACGAAGCGAAGAGTTCGTTCCGGCTGTCGGGACGATAGAAGAGCCCGGCCTTCGGATTGAAGAAGTTGAATTGCTTGTCGAGATCGAGCGGTTGCATCCCGTTCTTCGAACTTTCCCACTTGTCGTTGGTACCATTCAGCGCGTAAGTCACGCGACGGTACTGCAGGTCGCCATACACATTCACCTTCGGAAGAAGTTCGTAGTTGGCCTTCAGGTAGACATTCCCATCCCATTTGCTGACGGTGCTGCGGTAGTATTCGAGGTCGGGCAGAATGTTCCCGACATAATTCTTCACCCAAATAACATTGCCCCAATGGCTGCCCCAGTAGCGGTTGATGCCGCCGCCCAACTGTGCCGACAGTTTCTCCTTGGCGTAGTTGAGCGAGAAAACACCCCCGGCAAAGTCGTTGCCCATCTCTTTGCGGCGCACCAAATCGCTCGAACTATAGCTCGTTCCGTTGATCGTGTAGGGCGACAAGGCATATTTTTTCAGCGACTGGTCTTGCTTGTACTCCTCGTAGTAACCGTCGCCACGGGTATAGTGGAGCCCTGCGTTCAGCGAAAGTTCCGGTGAAAAGCTGTGAACGCCCAGCAGCTGGTAGTTGGTCTGCGTGTAGTCGTCGACTTGATTTTTGTAATAGAGCGGCTTTCCGTTGGCATCGAAACCCATAAACCCGCATTCGTTGTAGGTGCGGTTGGTCTTGAGCGAATCGCCCGATACACCGTTCCAGGCGTGGTAGGTTTTCTCCTTTCCACCGAAGGTAACGAACTTCAGGGTGCTCTTTTCGCCGTAATAACCGGCCTGGAGGAAGTACGACTTCATGTTTACCGATGCGCGGTCGATGTAGCCGTCGGAACTTACCGACGATAGACGGGTGTCAATGGCCCAGTGGTTATTCATCAGTCCCGAGCTTGCTTTGGCCGTCATCTTGGAGGAGTTGAACGAGCCGTACGACATGCTCACCTCGCCCGATGCTTTCGGCGCGTAGTTTTCGGTCTGCATATTGATGTTGGCACCAAAGGCGCCCGATCCGTTGGTAGAGGTTCCCACGCCACGCTGCACCTGCAGGTTTTCTACCGACGAGGTGAGGTCGGGAGCATCCACCCAGAAGGTGCTTTGCTCGTCGGCATCGTTGTAGGGAATGCCGTTGATGGTGACGTTGATACGGGTGGCATCGGTACCGCGGATGCGGAAGTTGGTGTAGCCTATCCCGGTTCCGGCATCCGACGACGGGACAAACGACGGAGTCATCGAGAGCAGGTAGGGAACATCCTGTCCCAGATTGCTCTTGCTCAACGTCTCTTTGCCGATATTGGTGTAGGCCACCGGCGATTTATCGGTAGCCCGGGTCGACAGTACGGTCACTTCGTCCATCTGCCGGGCAGTTTTCTGTAGTTTGATCTCGCCGCTGAAGGGAATCTTTACGGTTTGCTCCACCGTGGCAAAACCCACGAAGGATACTTTCAGCGTGGCCGATTTCCCGGCGACCGCTTTGAAATGAAACGCGCCGTTGGCATCGGTACTCTGCCCCTGCGCGCCGATCGTCACCGAAGCGCCCGGAAGCGGCAGGCCGGTGTCGTCTGTTACTCGCCCTTTCACTACGCTTTGTGCCGAAAGGGATAGCACCAAAAGCTGCAACCATGCAGCCAGCATAAATTTTCTCATAACATTCTGTTTTTTTGAGTTTAACGAAATGTGATGAGGGCTTAAAAAACGATGAGGTAAATGCTCATTCCCTTTCCGGAATTACCCGGACAGGTTCAAAGGGTATAATCTCAGCCCGTTATGATAAGGCACCCCAATAAAGGATATGTTTCGGAAAACGACGGTCGCGTTGTACACCCGCATCCTCTTTTTCCAGGTGCAAAGTTACGTCAATTTTTGAAAATTCTTCGCATCACCCCCAAAAGATATGGGGGGAGGCTCCGGGAAAGGGAGTGAAACGAGGCAGGAGTGGGGAGAAATAGAGGCGAATTGCCGTCTGCTTTAGCTGACGGAAAAATGAGAAAGACTCTTCGGGGCTTCAGCCCAATAACCTTTCGGCTAAAGCCGGGAATTGGTTTATTTGTCGCTATCCGTCGGTTGAAACCGACGGCAATGAACCGGATACTTCTGGTACATCCGCCGAGATTGGTCCGCTGGGGGACTAACTTATTCTATTTTCTCTCTCATAGAAAAGAACATAGATTGAAAATTGTAAACATTTTTATCAAGCGAAATATCTCCAAGTCCTATCCATGTATTTGCGTTCAGCTGGTCTAATTTATATGAGCAATACTGATGTAGTTTAAAATCTAACTCCATCTTATTAGTTCCTGTCATAAAGGTTATTCCAATGCCTCCTAATGTATGAGTATAAATTGAACAATCGTGAAATCTTTTATCTTCGGCAAATAATTTCTTTATTTTTTTTATGTAAGACATTAGTTGCTTAATGGATTCTTTATTGACTTCCAACATCAAGAGTGACATACGCACTCTATGAGGCATTCTTGAACTGTCAAATTGGAGAAGCAAGTTGTTGAATTCTTTTGAAATAAAGGACTTTGGCTTTTCAGTAAATTTTGTTTTATATCCGAACTTATACATGTAGTAATCATTTATTTCATCAGTGTCAGGCATAAACTCAATCCAACTTGCATTTTGTTCTTTCGCATCTCTCAGAATGTGCTCGATATTAAGTCCATTTGATAGAAAATAAGAGACCAAATCTAATTCTTCGTAAGTTGAAAGAATTTTGTGACTTAAGAATTTCTTTCTCCGTTTTATGTAGTGAATGAGCAGAATAGGATTTTCAAACAAGTCAGCTAAAACGACTAAATCGTAAAGACTAATTATCCAAGGGAAATGTTCATCTTGAAAATATCCAATGTCGTTAGTAGCTTTAATGGACATTGTCAAATTGCCTACTGGTTCTAAAGCTAGTGAAACAATAATAATTTCATTAAAATCTTTACGGTTAATCAGAACTTGTTCTCCATATTTAGTTTTAAACTTTGCACTGTCGCTTTGCTCAATGTACTTAAGCGTTCTAAGACCTTGTTCGTATGATTCTTGAATAATTTCCTCTAAATGTTTTTCTGTTCTGTCGGTAAAACCTTTTCTTGCTCTTGGAGTTATCCTATGCCCTTTCGCTTCAATAATGAAAAGAACCTGATCATAAATAATAAGTCCATCTGTTTCGCATCTCTTATCATTTACATTGTAAAATAAATTAGGTTGAAACACTTTCGCAGTCGGGAGAATTGTTTTGAAATATTCTATGCCTTGGTTAAGAACAAATTCGTGTTTTATATCATGGTATTTATCATTTAGTTTTGATTTTTGTTTGATTGCCATTTCAACTACATCTTCCACAGCCCAAATCATGAGGGGGAAAGAGGGTATTAAAAATCTTCCTTCATGTTCAATAATTGGTTTTGTCTTAAGAATAGTAACTGGCTCATAAATTTTATTTTCTGCTTTGAGAGAGGGAAACTTGCATGAAAAGGTCTTTAGAAATGCTTTCACAGCATCTAATTCAACCTTTGTAAATTCTGATAATTCCTCTGCTGTGAAAGTGTATATGTTGCCAAATGTGTAATATAGTTCGTTCAGAAAATGAACTTGTAACCATTGTTTGATTTTCTTATCCGAATCTTTAGAAAATTTTTCAAGTTGCTCTTTCGTAAATACACTGCTATGTTCAACAGTTTTTCTTTTTCTGTATTGAATTATTTCTTTCGCATGTTTCTTTGCGTTGTCTAGTGCTTCATCAATTACAGTTCTACACTTCAGGTTAATCATTCTTGATAATTTATTTCTGATAATAATCGAATCGGAAATAGAAAAACCAAAGATGGATTTTACTTCATTTTTTATCGGTTCAAAAAGTTTTTCGGTAAAAATTAAATGATGTTGGGGCAATCCTGGATTTCTAATGTGCATGGCTTCTCGTGAGAGTATGTTAGCAATGTCAGAAATTACATTTTTTCCTATTGGCTTGTACTCTCTTTGCATCTGCATCGCATCAATCCGTCCACAATAATTCAACACAGTCTGCTGCATTTCCATTATTAATGTCATATAATCATCCTTTGAAATGGAACTTTGATTTATAAAGTCACTCTTTAAACATAAGAGAGCAATTACTTCAGATACAAAGAAATTTTTATCACCTCTGAAATCAGAATAGTGTTCGCTGTTATGCAGATGATTATAGAAGGAGAAATATGAAAGTAAGTCAAAGGTTTGGAATTTCTTTACATTTTCCAATAGGAATGAATAAGACTGGTCGATTTCAGTTGGTAGATTACTGAGCCATTCGTCTATTTCTTTTTGTTTTTCATCTGGGGTCATTTAAAATAGTGTTTAGATGGTATTAATCAAAAATGCGAGAAACAAGATGTTTTGCGTGTCCCGTCGGATTTGTAAGCCGACGACGGAATCGAGTGGAAGGATTTGTAATCCGATCCGCTTAACCCGCCTATATACTGCCTTTTGGCACTCACTATTTACGTTCCAAAGCTACAAATTTATTTTTGCAAAACAAGATTTAGCTTAATTAATGTGTTTGCTTGTTTGGTGGCCCATTCCACCGCACTTTGGTGGTCGTTGCTCCCGGTAAAATCGTTTACCGGTTGGTACAGGTAGTTCAAGAGGTGACCGGGTATGGCCGGAAACCATTTCGTATGGCTTTGCCAGTGCAACATTAAGTCCATTACATGCAGCACGGCTCCTCCCTACATGCAGAAGAGTAAAAACGAAGTAAAAGGTTTGTTATAAGACACATATATTATTGTCTGTGACAAAATAGGGGGGTCTCCTTATCGTTCCGGGCTTTTCTACAGAAGTTTCGTATTTAAATACGAGAGTTTGGTATTTAAATACGAAAGTCTTGTATTGAAGCCCCGGTGTCTGTTATTTAAATACAAATGTTTGGGGCTTAAGCCCGGAAGTTCGGTAGAGCAATACGGAACTCTCGTATAAAAGCCCGTATAAGCGGTATTTAAATACGGATATTCTGTAGAGCATCCCGGAAGTTTGGTATTTAAATACGAAAGCTTCGGGTTAAAGCCCGAAAGTCCGGTAGAACAATACGGAACTTCGGGTGGAGATCAAAAAGGCATGAATAAGAAACACGAAACGGGATTGCAGATTGGCCTGACAGGAGGGAGGGTTTGCTTGCCGCTATCCGTCGGTTTCAACCGACGGATAGAAGTTGAAGAGTTGTTTCGGCATTTATAAAGGTGTACTGGAATGTGCCTCTATATCCACACTATCCGAAGATAATGCAGTGCCGGGATACTTTATTTTGCGATAGACTTTACGTTTACTACACGCACGTGGGTAGAATCATTTTCGATGCTGGTGACATCGCTTTTACAGTTCGTGAAATAGATAAAATGGCCATTATCCTGAAAGCGGTACACTTTGCATCCGTCGTGTTCGAATAAGTATTGTACATCGTAAGTTTTGTTATTGTCGGCTTTCGTGTATGCCAACGGTTTTCCCATTGAACAAGAATAGCCTCCCAGCATAAGGATGGCTAACAGGGATATGCTGATTGCTTTTTTCATCTTTTGAAAAATCTTCTTTTGATTATTTACTGTGTAATGCTTCCAGTTGATTGACCAGCGGATAGGCGTACATCTCCAGCAGTTTGAAGCGGAGAAATGCTTCGTCTTTATCGGGTAAATCTATTTTGGCAATGCGTTCGTCGATGTATTTCAAAAATGCAGCTTCGGCTTCCGGGGTATATCCGCCCACTTTCTTGTCGGCATAGAGCTGATCGTAGGCCACGCGGTTGCTGTCGTAAATCTCGTAGTTGCTGTGAATCATCCGGTCGATAAGGCCGGCAATGGCGCTAAACTGTTCGGCTCGGGGTAGTGCCGGCATGGCTTTGATGCGGTCGGCAATGTTCCCTGCAAGGCGATACATAATCTTTCCCTTATACCCCATAATACCGGTTTGCATGTTGAGCAAGTCGTCTGCGGGGCTTTTTTTGTATTCGGGGTTATCCCGTTTTTGTTGAAACTCTTTTGCTTTCAGGTAGTCGCACGGATCGTACTCGTACGAGATGGTAAGCGGGCAGATGTTGAGGCTGCTCAGGTTATCGGTGATGGAGCCTTCGCCCGACATATTGAGCATTTTCAAAAGGCTCTCCTGGGTACGGTCGTTGCCGTCTTTGGCGCGTCCTTCGCGTTGGGCCAACCAGATGGACTGGTGCTTTTCGCTAAGCACGTAGCGCATATATTCCGACAGGTGTTGCGAGGCCAGCAACTGGCTTCGCCCGCTCACTCCCCGGCGAACAACAAAGCTCTTGTTGAGGCGCACCAGGGTTTCGATCCAGGGATAAATAAGCAGGTTGTCGCCGATAGCGATTTCCACGGTATCGAAGCCTGCATCGATCAGTTCTATACACAGAAAAGCCGAATCGAGAACAATATCCCGGTGGTTCGAGATGAAGAGTTGGCAGATCGATCTGTCGAGCTTCTCTGCTCCTTCCAGTTTGATCCCTTTGCTGGCTCTCGCTTCGAGTTTTCGCAAAAAAGGATAATCGATCTTACGCTGAAAATCGTCTACCGTCCGGACGCTTTGAAAAAGAGCCTTCACCTCTTCGATCGGTAAGTTGGGGAAGAGATAAGCCAGCACCGCCACAAAACGGGGTTCTGACAATAGACTGTTGACAGCATCGGGTACCTGCTCGCTGTGGAGCGGACAAATATCGTTGAATTGTTCCGGATTCGTTTCCATTATCGGGGGATAAATTTTTATGCTATGCAAAGATACAAATTATATGCCCATTCCCGAACGTGGAAATGCACTCATTGACCCCAACCCCCTAAATGGGCAGGGCTGTTAAGTTTTACGTTTGCGTCTATTATTCAACGAATCATAGAGGGACGATAAAGTTACCAAGAAATATACCATTAAGAAATTAAGCTCATTAAGAGTGGTTGTCTTCATTTTCTTCATTCCTTAATGGTTTGAATTTTGCTGTTTTTCGTCTCGAAAAATCAGAATTTAACAGCCCTGCCTAAATGGAGGCTATAGCATTGCAAAAATTAGATCGATTCATACCTCTATCTCCCTGCGGGTGCTTTAGCTGACGCTGACCGTTGGTTCCCCAGAGGGGAAAGAAATAGAAACTTCTTTTGTTTGCAAGGAGGAACACGGCAGTAACACAATGAGATAAAACTCATTAATGCAGATGTAAAGCCCCTCTCTTTGGGAGAGGGGTTGGGTCTGACGATAAATATCAGACTCCGATACGAAGTCGTCGTGAGGAGAGGTCTAATTGCTTACTGAATATGACCCCTTAATTCCGGCTATTCATTCAAAAAATAGTAACTTTGCATCGATTCTCGCGCAAGATCCGGTGACAGGCTCTTCACGGTACAAATTTTTCGCTTTTAGTATTAAATAGTATGGATATCACAATTTTAGGCATAGAGTCTTCCTGCGACGATACTTCCGCCGCAATTATTCAAAACGGAGTAATGCTGTCGAACGTGACGGCCAATCAGGATGTTCACAAAGCATATGGAGGGGTAGTGCCCGAACTGGCATCGCGGGCGCATCAGCAAAACATCATTCCGGTGGTGCACGAAGCGCTGAACCGGGCAGGCATTAAACGCGAAGATTTGAGCGCGGTAGCCTTTACCCGCGGCCCCGGATTGATGGGTTCGTTGCTGGTAGGCACTTCGTTTGCCAAAGGATTTTCGCAGTCGCTGGGCATTCCGTTGGTGGATGTAAACCACCTGCAGGGACACGTGTTGGCTCATTTTATTCAGGAAAAGGATGTGCCGTTCAATCCGCCGAAATTCCCGTTTCTCTGCCTGCTGGTGTCGGGCGGTAACTCGCAAATTGTGCTGGTAAAATCGCATTTCGAGATGGAGGTGATCGGACAGACTATTGACGACGCGGCCGGTGAGGCCTTCGACAAGTGTGCCAAGGTGATGGGGCTTCCTTACCCCGGCGGACCGGTAATAGACCGGTTGGCAAAAGAGGGCGATCCGAAAGCCTTTACACTCAACAAACCATCGATAGCAGGTTACAATTATAGCTTCAGCGGATTGAAAACTTCTTTTCTGTACATGATTCGCGACGAACTGAAGAAGAATCCGGATTTTATCGAAGAGCGGAAAAACGACCTGTGTGCCGTGTTGCAAAGCACTGTGGTGGATATTTTGATGCAGAAACTACGCAAAGCCGCTAAAGATTTACGGATTAACGAAGTGGCGGTGGCCGGAGGTGTTTCGGCCAATTCGGCACTGCGCAACGCTTTTGTGGAACACGGAGAAAAATACGGTTGGAATGTCTATGTGCCCAAGTTCTCTTTCACCACCGACAACGCGGCGATGATTGCCATCACGGGATATTATAAGTTTCAGAAAGGAGAATATTGCGATATTGCTCTTCCTCCTTTTGCCAAAGCTGTGATCGGGTAAAATTCGCCGGACAAACGCTTTTAGAATATCAAATAGCTATTTGTGAGTCTATGAAGCTATGTCAGATTGGGAACGGCCTTGTCCGGTGAACCAAAAAACAAGTGAGGTAAGTGTAAAATTGCCCACTGTTTGAAGCTCCTGACGATAGGAAGGAACAAGTTTGGGCAATTTAGCTTGACGAACGCCCGTTTTTTGAGTGAAGCGGGCACAGCTTTGACTTTTTTGCTTTCTTTTTGCGTCAAGGCAATTGAAGCGAAGCGAAAATCACCGACACACAAAATATAATTTCTTTTGAGGTAAAAAGAAAGTCGGGGTTACAGGGGCGGAAGCCCCTCCTTCAATCTCAAACGCATTTTCCCTGAAATTCGCCCGGCTGCCGCAGCGAACGCCTGTTTTGTTCTTATATTTGCATTAAACGGTAAATACTAAGGATATGGAACAGACTATTATTCACAACGAACAAAAGAGCCGTTTCGAACTTTCGGTAGAAGGTCATCTGGCTCATCTCGATTACCTGCGCGGTGATGGAGTTCTGGATATGAATCACACGCTGGTTCCGAAGGCACTCGAAGGACGCGGTATCGGCTCGGCACTGGCACGGTTTGCGCTCGACTACGCGGTGGCAAACGAATTGAAGGTGATACCGACCTGCCCGTTTGTAAAAGTCTTTATCGACCGGCATCCGGTCTATCAACCACTCACCGATTTATCAAACGAAGACTAACTGATTCCGGATGGCGTTATTAGACGTTACAGCTCATTTTTTTTCGAACATCACGCTCGATAATATACTGTTAATCGGGTCGATCTTGCTTTTTGTCAGTTTGCTGGCGAGCAAGACAACCCGATTTGGCATTCCTACTCTTCTCCTCTTTCTGTTGGTGGGGATGCTGGCCGGGCAGGATGGTCCGGGAGGAATCGTGTTCAATGATCCGAAAATCACCAAATTCGTCGGTGCCATCGCCCTCAGTTTCATTCTTTTTTCGGGCGGTCTCGAAACCCGCAAAGCCGACATCAAACCGATTGTCTGGCAAGGGCTCACACTCTCCACGCTGGGAGTTATTCTTACGGCCGTGGTCGTCGGCTGGTTTGTCTCGTGGGTCACCGGGTGGTCGCTGGGCGAGGGATTGCTGATCGGCGCCATCGTTTCGTCGACCGATGCGGCAGCCGTATTCTCAATACTTCGTTCGCGCAGTATCGGGCTGAAGGGGAATCTGAAACCGTTGCTGGAGTTGGAGAGCGGTAGCAACGACCCGATGGCTTATATTCTCACCATTTCGTTTACCTACCTGTTGACCGCCGAAGATGCCAACTGGATGGTGTTGATTGCCGTTTTCTTCAAACAGATGATTCTGGGAGGAGTCGTGGGCTACGCGGCCGGATTGGGCATGCAGCGCATTCTTAACTGGGTAAAACTCGAGTTCGAGGGCCTCTATTCGGTGCTGTTGTTGACGATGGTACTGCTCATCTTCTCGTTTACCGATTTTATCGGAGGCAATGCCTTCCTGGCGGTCTACCTATCGGCCTACGTGTTGGGCAATACCGATTTCATTCACAAAAAGAGTTTGATCAAACATTTCGACGGACAGGCGTGGTTGATGCAGATCATTATGTTTATTACGCTGGGTTTGCTGGTGATCCCCAGTCAGATCAAACCGCTGATTGGAATCGGTTTGCTGGTTTCGGCCTTTCTGATCTTTATTGCCCGCCCTTTGAGCGTTTTTATCACGCTCCATTTTTTCAAGATCAACATACGCGAAAAACTCTTCGTTTCGTGGGTGGGGTTGCGCGGCGCCGTGCCCATTGTGTTGGCCACCTATCCCATGATTGCAGCGGTAGATAAATCGAACGGCATCTTTCATCTGGTCTTTTTCATTTCCGCCACGTCGGTACTCATTCAGGGCACCAGCCTGCCCTTGGTGGCAAAGTGGCTGAAACTGACCGTGCCGGTGAGCAGCAAAAAGAAATCGGTACTTGACTTGGAGCAGGCATGGGAAACCAAATCGGTCTACAAAGCCATTCCTATCGCGCCCCATTTCAACTGCATCGGTCACTCCATTGTCGAACTGAAGCTTCCTCCGACCATTATTGTTGCCCTGGTGGAACGGAGAAACAAATTCTTTATCTCCGACGGTGCCACCCGCCTCCATGCCGGCGACGTAATCTACGTCATGGCCGACGATGCACAATCGATCGATGAACTGACGGCATGTTTCAACACTCCCAAAGAGAAATAAATAAGAGAAGGAAGCTAAGTTGTGTTTCTATAGTTGACCTCTCCTCACGACGACTTCGTGTCGGAGTCTGATATTTATCGTCAGACCCAACCCCTCTCCCCAAGAGAGGGGCAGAATCTGCAAAACGAATTGAATTCTAAATATCTCACTGTTTTGCTCCTCCTCTCAGGCTCTTTTCCCGCGCAATTGCTTTCGGGTGCAATAAATTGTTTTCGAGGTGGATGTGCTGCTGAATATTTTCAAACAACGCTTTTAACAGCTTGTAAAGCAGCTCGAACGAAGTACAGGCATCGGCCGGCGGCGTAAAGTTGTTGGACAAATCGCGAATAGAGAACAGCATCTTTCCGGTAGCCACATGGTCCGATTCCATTGTGGCAATGGGGTTGGCTACTGTACCAAAGCATGAATCGTTGCTTATCTGCCCGCTATCCAGCGTTTTGATGTAAGGGAACAAAATCATCTCTTCCTTGTGCTGATGGATGGGCAATTCGCCCAGTATCGATTTGGTCAGGTATTTGATCTGAGCCAGTTCCGGGTGGTTTGCTCCGTGTCGGTCATACACTTTATCCAATACCGACAAAATATATTCGCTCGATTTGTAGATATATTCGTGGTGGTAGCTCAGAATATGGTCGATCAATTGTGACAGGCTCATCGCTTCGTAGTTGACGGTTTTCTCCTCTCCTGCAACGGATAGTTCTGCTACTTGCTTTTTTACTACTTCGGTGTCTATGTTTGCTTTGCGGGCGGCTTCGTCCAGTAAGTCGTGACCGTTGCAGCAGAAATCGATGCCCAAACGGGTAAACAGTTCTGCTAATTTTGGATTTTGGCGAACCATTTCGCCTACTGTTGTTGCCATAATATTTTTAAATTTTACTTCTGACCTCTCCCCAACCCCTCTCCCGAAGAGAGGGGCTTTATATCTGCATTAATGAGTTTTATCTCATAGGGTTACTATCGTGTTCCTCCTCGCCTTCGGAGAGGAGGTTAGGAGGAGAGGTCCGGTGAAAAGATATACACAATTAATTTACATAGTATCTAAAAAATGGGGCGCGACTTGCGCCGCACCCCGGGAAAAGGATTTGGTTAGTTGTTAATCCAGTTCTGCATATCGTTTTCGACGGTAGAGATACCTCTAATCCCGAAATTGTTTATCAGTACGTTGGCAACATTGGGAGAGAGGAATGCCGGCAAGGTTGGGCCGAGGCCGATATTTTTCACTCCGAGGTAGAGCAGAGCCAGCAGCACAATCACCGCTTTCTGTTCGTACCATGCAATGTTGTAAACAATCGGCAATTCGTTAATATCTTCCAGCCCGAACACCTCTTTCAGTTTCAGTGCGATCACAACCAGCGAGTAACTGTCGTTACACTGTCCGGCATCGAGTACGCGGGGAATGCCACCGATATCACCCAGTTGCAGTTTGTTGTAGCGGTATTTGGCACAACCGGCAGTCAGAATCACAGTGTCATTCGGCAGTTGTTGTGCAAAGTCGCTGTAATATCCGCGAGACGACATACGTCCGTCGCAACCGGCCATTACCACAAATTTCTTGATAGCGCCTGTTTTTACGGCATCCACCACTTTATCGGCCAATGCAATTGCCTGATTGTGTGCAAATCCACCGACGATTTCACCCTTTTCGATCTCCTGAGGAGGAGCGCATTTCTTGGCATGTTCGATGATGACCGAGAAATCTTTTTGTCCACCCTCTTCGCGGTCGGCAATGTGCGTTGCTCCCGGTAGGCCGGCCGAACCGGTAGTGTAGATGCGGTCGCTGTACGTCGCTTTCGACGAAGGAGGAACAATACAGTTGGTCGTAAAGAGCACCGGACCGTTGAAGGTTTCGAACTCGTCTTTCTGTTTCCACCAAGCATTACCGTAGTTGCCCACAAAGTGTTTGTATTTCTTGAATGCCGGGTAATAGTGAGCCGGAAGCATCTCGCTGTGGGTGTACACATCCACGCCGGTACCGTCGGTCTGAGCCAGCAACTCTTCGATATCTTTCAGGTCGTGGCCGCTGATGAGGATTCCTGGGTTGGTACCTACCCCGATGTTTACTTTGGTAATTTCGGGATTGCCATAATGCGAGGTGTTGGCCGCGTCGAGGAGTGCCATTCCCTTTACGCCGTATTCACCGGTCTGAAGAGTAAGCGAAACCAATGCGTCGACACTATTGTCGGTTCTTGAAATCTGAGCCAACGCATTCGACATAAAGGTATAGATCGATTCGTCTTCGCTGCCAAGATTCAGGGCGTGATGAGCATAGGCTGCAAGGCCTTTCATACCATACATCACCAGCTCTTTCAACGAGCGGATATCTTCATTCTCTTCTTTGAGAACACCTACCGAAGGAGCAAAAGATTCGTATTGATCGGGAGTAAGCTGCACACTTACCTGCGGATATTCGTCGAAATCGACCGGACAGCTCTCGGTCTCTTTCAGAAGTTCGTCTCTCAATTGCAGTCCTTTGGCAATGCGTTCTTTAATCGCTTCTTTGTCGAAATTGGCGTTAGTGATAGTCGAAAACAAAGCGTCGAGAATAAAACGATCGGCTTTGGCGGTATCGGCCGAACAGTTTTTCATTTCGCTGTTGATAACGGCGATTCCTTTGGTGACGTAAATCAGTACGTCCATCAAACCGGCGAGCTGGTCGTCTTTTCCACATACACCTTTCAGCGTACATCCTTTGCCGCCTGCGGCTTCCTGACATTGATAACAAAACATTGACATAATTGAATGATTTATAGTTTTAATATGTACGATTGACTATTAGATTTCATTGTTTTTGTACGACAAAGGTATTGCGGGCAGGCAGGCAAAATTTGTAACCTATGTTACAACTCCGAATTTTAATCGGGTAAATAGTTCACTTGAGTATAAAAAAGCGTATTTTTGTCGCTCATCCAACACTGAAACAATGAAGGATATAGCCGCAATCGTTCAGGAGAGTCCACTGTTTAAAGGCTTAAGCAAAGAAGATCTGACAGAGATTCTGGACGGCCACTACAAGGAAGTTCATTATGCAAAAGGCGATTTGGTGGCTTTGCAGGGTGATCCGTGTCGTTCGCTGATGATGATTCTGGAGGGAACTGTCCGGAGCGACATGACCAATCCGGCAGGCAAATTAGTAACGATTGCCACACTTACGGCCTCCGATATTCTGGCTCCGGCCTTTCTATATGCCGCGCGCAACGAGTTTCCGGTCGATATTACGGCCACTACCGATCTGACGCTACTGGTGATTGGGCGGGAGAGTTTCAGTAAATTGCTGCAGCAGCACATCACCGTGTTGAACAACTTTTTGCGGATGATCTCCGACCAAACTCAATTCCTCACCCAAAAGATACGCTTCCTGCAATTCGGAACGATGAAAAAGAAACTGGCCTCCTATTTTGTTGAGAAGCTGGCATCTGTTCCCGGCATCGAATTTCCGATGGAAGAGAGCCAGCAAGCACTTGCCGATCGTTTCGGAGTGACGCGCCCTGCTCTGGCCCGTGCCATCGGTGAGATGGTGAGCGATGGCATTATCCATGTCGAAAAGAAAAAAATCACGGTTGTAAATGCCGTTGCCCTGAAGCACATGGCGGCTCAGGAAGGTTAAACCGACACTAAATTACTACAATAAAAGAATGAGACTTGTTATTCAGAGAGTGAAACGCGCATCGGTCACCGTTGAAGGAAAAATTACAGGAGAGATTGGCGAAGGATTGTTGGTTTTGGTGGGCATCGAAGATAGCGACACGGCAGACGACAGCCAGTGGCTGGCCGGTAAGCTGGTCAACCTGCGTATTTTCGACGATGAAAACTGTGTGATGAATCGCTCGGTGGCGGATGTTGATGGAAATATTCTGATTGTAAGTCAGTTCACCCTGATGGCCTCTACCAAAAAAGGCAATCGTCCCTCCTATATCCGGGCCTCCAAACACGATTTTGCCATCCCGATGTACGAACAATTTTGCAGGAATGTAAGTTCGCTTTTGGGTAAAGCGGTACAAACCGGCATCTTTGGCGCCGATATGCAGGTAGAACTGCTCAACAACGGGCCGGTAACCATTTTCATCGACTCTCACCTGCGGGAGTAGGGTAAAATCCGTTCTTTTTGAGAAATGTTAAGAGAGCGTTGATTAAAAATTGCTTGTAACATCCTCTTTCTTTTGTACTTTTGCAACTTGTTCCGATTTACAGTCGTTGAACAATCATAAATAAAATAATATTCTTGGCATGGAACAATCCCTTAAACAATGGATTAAATTCGGTGTTGCAGCACTAATGTGCATTTTGTTCACTATCTGGATCGGTTGGTGGCCGATTTTACTGCTGCTTCCTTTCATTTTCGACGTTTACATTACCAAAAAAATTCCCTGGACCTGGTGGCGCGAAAGTAAAAACCCGACGGTCAGAGCCGTGATGAGCTGGGTGGATGCCATCGTTTTTGCCTTGGTGGCCGTTTATATCATCAACCTCTTCTTTTTTCAGAATTATCAGATTCCCACTTCTTCGCTCGAAAAGTCGTTGATGGTCGGCGATTTTCTGTTCGTGTCGAAAGTAGCTTACGGTCCGCGCGTGCCTAACACACCGTTTTCGTTTCCGTTGGTACAAAACACTTTGCCGATCTTAAACTGTAAATCGTATCTGGAACATCCGCAACTGGATTACAGACGATTGCTGGGGACGGGACATGTAAAACGGGGCGACATTGTGGTGTTTAACTTCCCTGCCGGAGACACCATTACCATTTTGCAGCAAAATCCTGATTATTATACCAATTGCTATCAGGAGGGACTTGCTTTTCTGAAACAGCAAGCGCCCGATACGAAACCGACACCCGAAATGTGTTATCGTTTTGGTCGCGATATTGTGAAAGCTAAAGAATCGTTTTATGGAAAAATGATGTATCGCCCTGTCGATAAGCGCGAGAACTATGTGAAACGCTGTGTCGGCCTTCCCGGCGAAACGCTGAAGATTGTCAATAATCAGGTCTATATCGATGGCAAAATTGTGTACGACCATCCGGGTGTGCAGTACACCTACTGGATACAAACCGATGGCAGTGCTCTCTCCGACGACCAGTTTGAAGAGTTGGGCATCAGCAACGAAGACCGCATACTTCTGAACCAGGCTTACGGAGACGACGCGTTGCATCAGTTAGGCTACAAGTATAATACAGTGGGTAAGGTCAATCCTGTTTATTGTTTACCGCTGACTCATGAAAAATATCTGTTGCTGAAGAAATACCGCAATATTTCATCGATTTTAACCGAACCTTCGATTGCAGGTGGTGATGTTTTCCCATTGGGAAATACCTGGGGATGGAATCGCGACAATTACGGTCCGCTCTGGATACCGAAGAAAGGGGCGACCATCCAGTTGACTCCCAACAATCTGTTGACATACAGTCGGATTATCGAAGCCTACGAGCACAATAAGCTACAGGTGGTAAATGGAGTAGCTTATATCAACGGGAAAGTGGCTAAAACCTATACCTTCAAGATGGACTACTACTGGATGATGGGCGATAATCGCCACAAGTCGGCCGATTCGCGCTTCTGGGGTTTTGTCCCCGAAGACCATGTCGTAGGCCAGCCGCTGTTTGTATGGCTCTCGCTCGACAAGGATAAAACCTTCCTGGGAAAAATCCGTTGGAACCGGTTCTTTAAGTTAGCCACACACTAAATATGATCAGGGAAGCCTCAGAAGAGGACATTCCGCAATTGAAACAGCTTTTCAAGGTCTGTTTCAGCGACACGGATGCTTTTCTGGATCTTTTCTTTTCCGAATATTCTCAAACTACTACCTGCATGGTGGCAGTCCGCGATCAGCGGATTGTCTCCATGCTTTTTTTGTGCCCTGCAAAGATGAAGGCCGAAGAATCTCTCAGGCGGATCTACTACGTCTATGCATGTGCCACACTCCCCGAATACCGTCGGCTTGGTATTATGGATCAGTTGCTGCAGGTAAGTCATGCTTTTGCCAAACAGGAGGATGTCTGGGGGCTGTTATTGGTTCCGGCAAACGACCATTTGGCAGCATATTATGCTCGCCTTGGTTTTCTCCCTTTCTCCTATTCGGTAAAGGAGAAAATGACTCCGATCACTTACGACGAAGAGATGGAAATATTGAAACCCTGCGAACTCTCGTTGAAGCAGATTGTATACATTCGCAACCGGCAATTTAAGGGAGAGTATCAGGTTCGTTGGAGCCAGCATCACATTGCTTTTACCATAGCTCTGTTGCAGCAGCAGGGGGGCGGCAGTCTCGGTCTGCAGTGGAACAACGGCCGCAAAGACTATATCTTCTACGAAAAGAGGAAAGGAGAGTTGCTTGTGCGGGAGACCAGCGTGGAGGAGAATATTCTGCCGTGGCTCACTCCACTTTTGTGTAGGCACTTTGCTGTCACTTCCGTAAAATATTTCGTACCCGCAACCGAAGGCGATCTCTTCGCCATGGTAAAACCCATCGATCCATTTCGGTTACCGGAAGGGACGATGCCCTACTTCAACCTGGAGATGGCGTAAGTTGGAGGGGATTGTTCCAAAATGAATATTCGTGACTCTTATAATCTGAAGTGGAAGAGAAAATTTCAAACATTGATTTTAAAAACTAACATCAATGTTATCTAAACTTTGAATTAAGTTAGGGAGATGTATGCATTCAATCTCAAGTATTTGACAAATTGAAGGTATTTTCTTGAACGCTTTATTGTCATTGTTATTTGGTGTCTCTTCAGTAACTACAACAATCTCAGAGCTTAGTTTCTTTTGGTTGATTGCATAAAGTAATATTTTCGAATCAGCAGATTCTAAAAATATTGATTTTCGCGATTCGAATTCAATATCACTTAATTTTCTTCTGATTGCGGCATTCATAAATTGATTTTCCAACATATTGAAGAAAGACTTGTTAGGGAATAATTCTGAAGTTTTTGTCTGATTCTTCTTGTTACACAAAAATGGTAATGCTTCAAGAATAATTCCTCCTGCAAGATACATTGACTCTTCTGCAACTTTATCTAAGATGATGATTTTACCTGATTCAACTTGGGTTTGGATTGTTTGAATCAGTTTGGAATCTCTATCAAATGGCAAATAGTAACGAACCAGAGATAAGAGAGAGCTAGTGTCGATTACTATTTTCATTGGATGTACTGTTGGAGCTTTTCCGCAGGTATATTTAGGGTCTTGCAAAAATCATATTCATTTACAATTCCCTCATAGTATGCTGTTTGAAGCGTGGATATCAACAGCGGAGATTGAATTGGTTTAGGTGCCCTACCATCTGGTTTAATGCCATGCAATTTATTCAATTCCCTTTGCCTCTTAATCTGCTCTTCTTTTTGTCTAAATTCATCATCAAAATCTTGTTTTATATTTAGATAGTTTTGATGAGATATTTTTCTGTTTAATAATAGTTGAGTATATAATGCGAGTCTACTCAAGTGAGTCTTTTTGGATATGTTGCTAATAAGATCTAAGTGATAATCATTGGATGAATTGGCATAATCAAGATTTTCAATCACACTTGCAAATTCGCCTGCTAAAAAATGAAATGCAAAATTGTTACACCAATGTTCAGTAGCAGATTCATTACCACTGAGCAAATCAGCATAATCCAGACTCTCAATTTCCTCTTCATTTAAGAGATAATGTCCAAGCTCGTGTGCAAGAGTAAAGATTTCCCTACGTAAAGCGTTTTGTTGTCGTTTCAGGACGATGAGATTGGGAGACAGAAAAAAGCCATCAATATTTGCCTTGTCCTTTTTATTCCATGTTTCTACAAATTCAGAGACCAATATGTTTGATTCTGCTAGTGAGTTGATAAATGATTTTAAAAAATCTCTTTTCTCTAAATGAAATTCAGGATAAAGGATTGATCGAACATCAGCCGCGACATCAGATGGGCGTCGTGATTGCGAAAATACATCTATCTTTCGGGATATTTGAATATCAGATAATTTCGTTATCGCCGAAAAGTTTATTTTGAATTCTTCAAAATGATTGACTATTTTTCTAGAGCCTATGTTCAGTTCTGAATTAAATCTCTCTTTTCTAAAGAATATGCTTGATTCTTTAGATTTTTCTGGAATCTTGGGATCGAGGTAGAAGCTAATTCCTTTTTTAAATAGTGAATCTATTTTATTGAGTATGCTAAGCTTAATTTCGTCTACTTCAATTTCATTTTTGTCAATAGGAACTTTTCTTCCATTATTTATAAATGTAAGCAGCTCATCTATAGACATTTTATACATGTCTAGCAGATAATAAAGACGTGATACGTTGTATTCTATAGTCAATGAGTTATTTTTTACAAAGATAGGGAAAGTTTCAACAATGTGATAAGATGTGTAATTAGAAGAAGTGATAATAAGGTAGAAAGATCATTTCTCTAACAGTTTCTATCGTTTACAAATCACCGTAAACGGACAGTATTTGCACTTGCCACTGTCTTGGGTCTGGGTGAAGGGTAGAGCCGGGTCGAAAATATCGTCGAGGCACTGCGCGAAAGCTGTAGAGAACTCTTCCTTGTAGTCGTTGAAGTCGTTAACCGGAATGTTCTGGCGTTCAGGTTTACAACTAAGTTTTGTATCCGCTTCCTTGAAAAGTGAACGGATAATGACAACTCCCGGTTCGACGGTGCAATCGCCCTCCTGCTGTTGGTAGAGCATGGCATACATAAACGTCTGCATCACCGCTTTGGGACGCTTCTTCTCTTCCTTGTCGAATAGTTGCGCGATGCCGGAGAAAACGGTCAGGTCGTGACTGCCGGTTTTGTAGTCGAGAATGCGGGTAACTCCCTCTTTGCGGTCGATGCGGTCGATAAAGCCCTTGAGGTTGACACTTTTCCCCGAGGGTAGTACAAACCGTTCGTCGAAACGGAATTCCGAAGCCACGTATTCGAATGGGGTTAACTTCTTGTCGTTGCGCAACAACTGCTCGATGTATTTTTGAATAATGCCTGTGGTGAGCAGGTGTTGTCCTTCGGGATAGACAATACCCTCTTCCTTCTTCAAGAAACTGCGGGTAAATGCCAGCGCCACGGCATCGTTGATGGCCGTCGGACTCTTCAGCAGGCTGTCGATGGCTTCGGCCGTCACCATGCGCCCCTTCATGGTGTTGTACAACTCTTCCATTGCTCCGTGAAAAATAGAGCCGAAGGTGCTGGCAGCAATGGTCTCCTCCACGTCGTCGCTCTCCTGCAAACCTTCTACCGTGCTGAGGTAAAACTTTAGCGGACAGTCGAGATAGGTGTTGATAGCGCTTGCCGAAAGCGCCCGGCGGCTTCCTTCGGTCAGGAAAGGGATCAGTTTTCGCTGGATGGCTTCGGTTTTGGCAATTTCCACCGTTTCGGGTTTGCTGAAACTGATGTCGAACGAGGCGATCTTTTCGGTGATCGGTTGCCGATAATGGTACTTCAATTGGTGGATGTAGCGGCTTACTTCGCCCGATTGCAGCCCTTCCGAACGGGTGTCGTAGGTGCAGATCACTTTCTTGGCTCGGTGGATGAGGCGGTAGAAATGGTACGCGAAGATGGCATCCTGGTGTTCGCCGGTGGGCAGTCCGAAGCCTTTCCGCAGGTGATAGGGGATAAACGATGGAGCCGATTGTTTTTGCGGGAAAACACCCTCGTTGAGCGAAGTGATGATTACATTCTCGAAATCGAGGCCGCGCGTTTCGAGCAGACCCATGATTTGCAATCCGGCCAGCGGTTCGCCCTCGAACGGGATAGATACGGCCGAAATAAGCTGTTTCATCAGTCGGGCGAAAGTCTCGTTGGTAAGTTCAATTTCAGTGTTTTGCAATAATCCTTCAATACGGTTCACCGCCGTGTAGCAATGGTATAAAAACTCCTGTTCCAGATGAACAGGGGGAGTGTTTTCTCCCGTTTCCTGGAGCCGTTGCAGCAGCATGCGGAATAGTTTCGTCAGGTAGGTTGCCATCTGCCGTGGCAATTCGTTGCTCACGAACAGCGCTGCTAAAAGCTCATTATCGGCAAACTCTTCGGCCGGAATGTATATTTTGTTGTATTGCGCGATGCTGTCGGAGATGGCTTTGGCCTCTTTCCCGGCCAGTTGCAGCAGGTAGGGGTGCTGCAGAATAATCTGTACGTTGCGGTAGTAAAACAGCGTTTGTGAACCCTTTTGCCGGATGGTTCGCTGCAGGGCAAAGAGGTTGTCGATAAGCGTGGCGGCCGGCGTGATGGAGAGCGGGTAACCCATCGTCACGTTCACCTTATCCAACTCTTGCGGAACGGAGTGCAGCATTGGCAGCAGCAGGTTTTCGTCGGAGAGGATTACCACCGTTTTCATCAACTCTTCCGAGGTGTATTCTTCCTTGTTGCCGGGATAGAGTTCGCGCAACAGCTGATGCACATACTTGGCCTGCCCAACAGCCGAAGGGATGCCGGTCAGTTCGATGGTGCGTTCGCGGGTTCCTTCGCCGGTCAGTTCGTAGCGCGGTTTGAATTGTTCGAGGTTGGTTTGACGGAAGTCGCTGCCGCGATTGGCGGAGTCTTCCAGCTCTTCGATATCGTAGTCCCAGTAAAAATCGGCCAGTCCGTTGTTGCGGAAGTAGGTAAACAGCTTCTCTTCGGCCGGTGTGAGTGCGTTGAAACCCACAAACACGATGCGGCTCCACTCCACCGGAAGCTCTTCGCGGCGTTGCATCCGTTCGGCCACTTCGCGGAAAATCATTCCTTCATACCCTTCGCCCGAGGCAAGCAGCTCAGCGTGCAGTTTCTCGTACACCGGATAAAGAATTTCCCAGGTGGCGCGGAAATCTTTCTGTTTGGCACTTTCGGAGGTGGGCACAAAGCTTGACCAGAAGCGGCGGATAGCCTCGATCTGGTTTTCGGAAAGGTAGTCGAACAGCGAATCGATCTGTTTTAGTTCGGTGACGTTGGTAAAGAGCTGCCGGGCATCGGCCAGGTATTTATCCACATCGTCGAAGTCGTTGAGCAGCATTTCGCCCCAGTAAGCAAACTTGTCGAAGGTCTCCTCCTTCTTGCTCAGCGATTGGTAGATGGCGTAAAGGCGGAAAAGCAGGCTAATCCGGTCGGAGGTTTGCAGATTCGAGAGGCGTGCAAACAGTTCGTTCACTGTCATCGTTTCGGGTGCAAACAGCGGTCGGTCGATCATTTTCGACAGGTAGTTGAGGAAAAAGAGCCCTGCCCGCCGGTTGGGGAAGACAAAGAGCATATTGCCCAGCTCCTGCTCATGCTCGCGCAGGTAGACGGAGGCTATTTGTTGCAACAGAGGTTTCACGTTCGACTGGGATTATACTGGCGTTAGAATGGATAACCGATGGAAAAGAACATCTCCATGTTTTTGGTAATATTTTTCAACGGGCGTATCCATCGGTCGGTTCCGCTACTGGCGGGGTTATAGAGTTTATGCCCGAAATCGAGTCTGAATATAAAATAGTTGAAGTTCATGCGTAAGCCAAGGCCATAACTCCAGGCAATTTGTTTGTAGAATTCGGAAAACTGAAATTTTCCCTGTGGCTGGAAGTCATAGTTCTTAATTGTCCAGATATTTCCGGCATCGGTAAAGGCCGCTCCTTCAAACTTCCAGAACATTTTGAAGCGATATTCCAGGTTAGCAACTAGGTTGATGTCTCCCGTTTTGTTTACAAAGTCGATTTTGCCGTCGGTGTCTTTGTTATAATACGATCCGGGACCAAGGGTGTATGACGACCATCCCCTTACGCCGTTGGCTCCACCTCCGTAGTAGCGCTCCTCGAAAGGGATAATTTCGGCATTCCCCAACGGACATGCCACTCCGGCCGCAAAATGGTAAACCAAGTGGTTGTCTTTGGTAATTTCCTGATTGTAGGAGATGTCGAAATCGCCTTTTACGTATTGGGCAAACCGTATGTTGAAAATCCGGTAATTGCTGTCCGGATCTTTCCGGACGTTGAAGAGGTTACACACGGAATTGAGCAGATTGCCCGCTTCTGTGATCCCGATACGCCAATTGAAGATGTCGCCGCTGATGTTCTTTTTGCCCCGCTGACTATTGTAATTGATGTTGATGCCGGATCGAACAATCATTTGATCTTCATAGCTGTATCGCAATGGCGAAGAGTTGTTGAGATAGTTGGCAGAAAAGGCAGGATCTTTATACGGCAGATAGATATAGTTGAAGTTGATAAGGTCGAATGAATAGAAAAGATTCTTTCGGTTCCAGGCATACTTTATGCCAACATTGGCAAGGTTCCGCGTGAACTCGGGACGAACCTGATAGTTGTATCCGATGGTAAATGCGGTTGATGCGTTAATGCCCCTTTTGAACTCTTTGCCAAGGAACGGGAAAAGAAAGGTCGGATATTTTACCGAAACGTCGGTGGCCAGTTCGGTAGCGTTGCGCGAAAAAATGTTGGAGATGTTACCAAACGACTCAAACGAATAACGGGTATGAAACTTAAAAAGCTGGGCTCCTTTGAATATATTTCGATGCTGATAGGAGAAATCACCTGCCACACCGAAGTTACCACCGGAGTTGGTGCCCTCCAGATCTACCGTGAAGGATTGATTTTTGTCCGGGGTAATTACAATAATACAATCCAGGAAATCGTTCGAACGTTCGCGAAACGTCACGTTGACATACTTTACCGGAGGCAGCGCGTTGAGCGCCGCGTAGGTATCTTCCACGATCTTATCGTTGTAGTATGTGTTCGGGAAAATGAAAGTGTTGGAGATTAAAGATTTACACGATATTGTTAGTTTGTTGTTGAATAAAAAACGATAGCCGTCGTACCACAAAGAGTCCATCTTTTCTCTGGTTTCGCGCGGAGCGCCAGCAGCATAAGCTTGTGTGCGTTCCGTCGTTGTCATCAGAAAAGTAATATTTCTGATTTTTTTCCGGCTGAAAACTCTGTTTGCAATCGAATCGTTTCCGCTTATCTCCGATCGAACTTTGAGAATCACGTTCGCCTGCAGGTTGCTGGTAGTGGTGTCGACCTGAAAGCGAAAATTTTCTTTTGCCAAATTGTAAAATCCGCGTTGCTTTAGAAATGCGGTCAGGTCTGTTCTCTCTTTTTCAAGCGAATTAATGTCGAAATTCATGCCTTGCTTTACCGATGGAACGTACGGATCTTTGGGCGCATTGATTGTTTTCAGAAGAGAATCGTTGGAAATTCCAATCTTGAAGGTGCTGATTTTATACGGTTCGCCCGTTTTGATACGGTAAGTGATATTGATTTTTTTCTTGTGTGTTTCGGTAAAGGCCTCAACCGTAGCCTTTGCAAACCCACGGTTAATGAGCTCCTTGTTCAATTCAGTACGCGAAAGTTCGGTTTCCGCTTCATCGTAAATCACGGGTTTTTCACCCACTTTTTTGTGGGTTAGGTTATAAACGCCTAACTGTAGCTTGAAAGCGCCAAATACTTTTTGGTTGGGCGTTTGACGAATATAGGACTTTAGAGTCTCTTTGTTGATGCTTTTGTTGTCGGATATTATTTTAAACTTGTTGAGCAAATACTGGCCGTCGGGTACATATTTCGTGCTGCTGCAACCGACTACCAATAACGCTAAGGCAATTGTATATAACCACTGACATTTCATTCGTATCAAAATAAAGACGTTACTTCCTAAAATAAAGAGGGTGGAGTTTTATTTGTCAATGGGAAAAATCCCATTGACAAAATTAGCAAAAATATATCGTTTCGGATACTTTAGTATCGTTTTACGAGTTCGGCTCCTTTGAAGTAGTGCAAAAGAATCTGGTCGTAGGCGTATCCTTTTGCGCTCATCACTGCAGCTCCTATTTGGCAAAGTCCTACGCCGTGTCCCCATCCGGCACCGATAAGGGTAAAGCTTTCGGGAACGCCATTGACCTCTGCCCCCTTGTCTACTACGAAAGCAGAGCTGTAAAGGTGCGATGTGGAAAGGGTTTTGCGTATTTCGAGCTCTTTCCCGATGGTCATAGTTCGTTTGGTTCCTACAATTTTCAGACGGATCAGGCGCCCCGAAGTTCCTCTTTCAACCGGAATGAGGTCGATAATGTTGCCGAAGTCGATGCCCGATCGTTTGGCGATCAGTTCCGACAGCTCCTGTTGGGTGTAAGTTACACGCCAACGGTAAAAATCCATTGTCTCCTGATCGTAGTCGTTCAAAACCTGCGACAAGATCTCTTTGTCGTGCGTGTTACAAAAGGCAGGAGGATCGGTACGGATCCACTTTTCGGCCGTGGCTTCATCCGTCAGATCTTCAAAATCATTCTCTGCGGAACTGTCGCGCAGCACCGTCAGGTAGTCATGTGCAACCGGTTCCCAGCAAGTTTCGAATTTCTCGGTTACGCCGCCGCACGACTTGGAGAAACGTGCATCGCAAATTTTTCCGTTATACTCCAGCACCGTACCCCGTGTGGACTCGATAGCAAGGGAGACTGCTTCGTTTTGGCGGATAATGCCCTGATAACGCTGACAATGGTCATCGGCACACACATCAAACAGCGTGTGATCTTCGCGGTCGTACCAGCGAATCAACTCGTCGTCGCTCCGAAAGGTCGACTGGTAATGCGCCGAAGCTTCCAACGCTTTGTTTTTGTCGATCTGCGCCAGCAACCAGCTGCGCGAAATAACGGCATGAGCTTTCAGCAACCCGGCCGAACTGGTGGCGCTCATCTCCGACGAGATGACACTTGTGAGATACGATTCCACTCCGATTTGATTAATCGCGGTAAGTTTTTTATTCTCGACGATCAGCTTCAAACCTCCTTTGAATCGCTGATTCTCTTTCCTTTCCCAGTGGAAGTTGATGCCAATCACCACATTTTTCAACTCCACGTAGTCGGTATCGTCATTCGATGGCTCAAATACCAATTCGTCAAACAGCTGGTTTTCATAGCGAATTTTTCCTTCATCGAAGGAGGCTGTGTGTATACCGGACAATATCGTCCCGGTCGAGACACAACGGTATTCACCCTGAAACTCGAAGCTGATGACTTTCTCGAATAAGATGCCGACATTCACTATTGGCTCTTTCATAGGTAGAAATAAATTAAAATTACAAGGCAAAGGTAACCATTTTTACGACCGTAGCACGAGTTCAGAAGAAGAAAACGGTGTGGCTATTTTAGTAAATTGTCTCGATAACGTCGATTTTTTGCCTTCCGTTTTCCGGCGGTTGTAGTAACAGACGAAAAGAATAGAAATATTCTGATTTGAATGCGATATTGAAATGACAAAAGGAGACTAAAATATGTTTTTCAAGAAAAATATGACGTTTTAAATGAGCTTATTACGACTAAAAAGACACATAAATGGGAATAAATATATCAAAAAGCATAATTTTAATGTGCCTTTGGAAAAATATTTATCGATATAATGTGATTGTAAAAGCCCTATGAATAAAGCATAAAGACATTGTTATGAGAATTTGAATGACATTATGATATTTAAAATAACAAATAACTATCAAAATGTTTTGTTTATTCCGAAATCATCTTTATTTTTGCAATGTCATTAATCTATGAGAATAACCAGTAACGGTTAAGAGCCATTCATAAATAACAAGAGATGGCGTACTGATTTTTTAGGTAAAAAGAATGAAGCGCAAAAAATGATTGTGTAGAAATTTAACAAGACTTGTAGCTTGATTGTGTGAAGATGAATTGAGAGAAGTGGAAGATGCAGATGAAATTTGACTCGACCGGATGTAAGGATCCGCACCGGTCGGAGTTTGAAGAGTATTTTGAATCGTCAGGCAAAATGAGATGTAAACACGTAGTATTAATTCTTCAAAACAAAATTGCATTATGAAAGTATCTTACAAAACAATGGCAAAATGCCTTTTGGGTGCAGTGTTGACAACAGTTGTAGTCTCTGCCTCTGCCCAGGATTCTAAAGGTGGAAGTTTCAGCGTAGGCGCTGATTTGGTTAGTTCATATGTTTGGCGTGGTGTTGCCCAGGAAGGCTCGCGTGGAGGTTCTCCCAATATTCAGCCTACCGTTTCGTACACCAATGGTGCTTTCAGTATTGGAGCGTGGGGTTCGTATGCATTTTCAGGAAATGTGAAGGAGGTCGACTTGTATGCCACTTTATCGTTGCCCAGCGCCCTCTCTTTTACTATTACCGATTATAACTGGAACAACGGTAACGACGGTAGTGGCCCCCGTTACTTCAATTATAAAAAGGCAGAAACCGGACATGTATTTGAAGGCACGTTGGCTTACGGAGGAACGAAATCGTTTCCTTTATCGATAGCCTGGAATACCATCTTTGCCGGTGCCGACAAAAAAGCCAACGGCGATAATGCCTTTTCAACCTATGTGGAACTCGGCTATCCGGTTGCATCCAATGTAAAAGCATTCCTGGGAGCTTCTCTTTTTGACAGCCCGGGTATCTATGGCAACGCCGGATTCTCGGTAATCAATATCGGACTTAAGGTATCGAAAGAGATCAAGTTCTCCGATTCTTTCAGCCTCCCGGTTTACGGAATTGTCGGAGCTAACCCTCAGGCCGAAAAAGCCTTTTTTGTAGCAGGGATTACCCTGTAATTAAAGATATTGCCGGAGCCTGATGCCCGTTGGGCTCCGACAGTAAAATCAAATTTTTAATTTTTGAACGTATGAAAAAAATTGAAGCAGTTATCCGGAAGTCAAGATTTGACGATGTAAAGCAAGCATTGTATGATGCCGGGATTGAATGGTTCTCTTACTGGGATATTACCGGTTTGGGTAAATCTACGGAAGAGCAGATCGTGAGAGGGCAGGTTTTTCAGTCGAGCTACATCCAACGTCGCATGTTGTCCATTGTTGTACGTGATCAAAATGTAGAGAAAACAGTCAATGCTATTATTAACTCTGGTCGTACGGGCGAGATGGGTGACGGCAAAATCTTTGTTTCCGACATCGAAGCAACCTACCGTATCCGTACCGCCGAAAGCGGCCCCGAAGCATTGTATAACAAAGAAAACGGACACTAAATGAGACATGAAGCCTAAAAGTTGGTTATGCCTTCTTGTTGGGTTTATATAGTATAAAAATCAAAAATATCACAGCATGAAAAAGATAATTCTATCGCTGACAGCTTTTCTGACGTTGTTTAGTTTTCCTGCCTTAGCACAAGGTGCTGCCGCAGTTTCTGCTCCGAAAGTAGATTCGGGAGATACCGCCTGGCTTATTGTGGCCACCGCGTTGGTAATGTTAATGACTATTCCGGGACTTGCTCTTTTCTACGGAGGGTTGGTTCGTCGTAAAAATATTCTAAGTGTATTGATGCAGTGTTTTATTATTACTGCCGTAATCAGTATTGAGTGGGTTGTGGTTGGATACAGTTGGGCCTTCGGTAGTTCAAAAGGAGCTTTGGCTCCTTTTATCGGAGGTTTCGACTGGTCTTTCTTGCATGGAATTAAAGTGAGCGACCTTAGTCCCTATTTTATTTCTCATTCTCAACCCACCGGTAATATAGTGAATGGAGCACCTGAGATGGTAGGAACCATTCCTCATTTGGTGTTCATCATGTTCCAGTGTATGTTTGCCGTTATTACTCCGGCGTTGATTATCGGGGCATTTGCCGAACGTATCAAATTCAAAGGCTTCCTTGTTTTTACGGTGCTTTGGGCTTTGTTCATTTACAATCCGGTTGCTCACTGGGTTTGGTCGGCCGACGGATGGTTGTTCAAATTGGGCGCTCTAGACTTTGCCGGTGGTACCGTTGTGCATATCAATGCCGGTATTGCAGCTTTGGTTACAGCTTTAATGTTGGGTCGTCGTCGCGACTATCAGGGTCACGCGCTTCCTCCTCACAATATTCCTTTCGTTGCAATTGGAGCTGCCCTGCTTTGGTTCGGATGGTTTGGGTTCAATGCAGGTAGCGGACTGGCTGCCGATGGGTTGGCCGGTAGTGCATTCTTGGTTACGAACCTTGCAACAGCAACTGCTGCATTTGTGTGGGCTATTTTGGATTGGTTTGTCGGCAAAAAGGCGACAGTGGTTGGCATCTGCACGGGCGCTGTTGGAGGTTTGGTTGCCATTACGCCTGCTGCCGGGTTTGTTGATGTAACCGGCGCCTTTGCAATCGGTCTGGCAGTGGCTCTCGTTTGCTACTTTATGGTAGCCTTCGTAAAACCGAAACTTGGATACGACGATGCTCTCGATGCATTCGGAGTTCACGGTATCGGTGGTATCCTGGGAGCGTTGTGTACCGGTTTGTTTGCAACTCCGTTTATTCAGCCGGCATACAGCGGTGCATTCTACGGTAACGCTCATCAGTTCCTTATTCAGTTGGTTGCCGTTGGTTCGACCATTGCTTATACGGCTATCGGAACCTTTATCCTGTTCAAGATTGTTCAGGTTACCATTGGTGTTCGTGCAACTGAAAAAGAAGAGGCTATTGGTCTGGACGAAACACAACACGCAGAAACAGGTTATACCTATTTCGACTGATAATAAACGCATTTACAAAATCTTTTTCCCGGCAGAGCGCCGGGATAAAAGATCTCAAAGGCATCTCATCGATTGGTGGGATGCCTTTTGTTTTATAAGGCCGGATAATTGCCATTCTGAGGCTGCATAGATTTTGTATATCTACAACTAACGACTGATTGTATAGCTCTATTTAGCAAAAATCGCAATGTTTTGCAATGTCGAGATGACAAATTCGGAAAAAAGGTACTATCTTTGTCCTTCAAAATTTTGGATGTGGAAGCTCTTTTCAGAACCCATAAGTACTTGGTGGAACATGTAGAATCGCCCGTGCAACGTCAGTTGATGGACGAGATAGACTGGAACCATCGTCTGATAGGCATTAAGGGGAGCCGCGGAGTGGGGAAAACCACTTTTTTGCTCGAGTATGCCAAGCAGCGTTTTGGAGCTGACGATCGTTCCTGTCTCTATATCAATCTCAACAATTTCTACTTCACTACCTGTTCGTTATACGATTTTGCCGATGAGTTTTGCAAAGTCGGAGGGCGTACGCTTTTGATCGATCAGGTGTTCAAACTGCCCAATTGGTCGGAGGATTTGCGGGAGTGTTACGACAAGATACCGGATCTGAACATTGTCTTTTCGGGTTCGTCGGTGATGCGGCTCAAAGAGGAGAATCCGTTGCTGCGCGACTGCGTGAAATCGTATAACCTTCGCGGATTTTCGTTTCGGGAATACCTGAACCTGATGGCCGATACGCATTTTAAGTCGTACACTCTCGACGATATTCTGAAAAACCACGTTGAAATAGCTTCTGAAATCGTTTCGAAAGTAAAGCCGCTGGCCTATTTTCAAAATTATCTGCATCACGGTTTTGCTCCCTTTTTCCTCGAAAAACGTAATTTCTCGGAAAACCTGTTGAAGACGATGAACATGATGCTTGAGGTGGATGTGCTGTTTATCAAACAGATAGAACTAAAATATCTACCTAAGATTCGTAAGTTGCTTTATCTGATAGCCAGTACAGCTCCCAGTGTGCCCAATGTGAGCCAGCTCAGTACTGAAATTAATATATCGCGCGCTACGGTAATGAACTATATCAAATACCTGAGCGAAGCCCGTTTGTTCAACCTCTTGTATGCCGAAGGAGATGAATTTCCCAAGAAACCGGCGATGGTTTACATGCAGAATAGTAATCTGATGCACGCCATAACACCGGGAAATGTAGACCCGCAGGCACAGCGCGAAACGTTCTTTTATAATGTGTTGTACAAAGATCATAAACTGAATAAAGGCAATCGTGATGCCCAGTTTCTGGTAGATCATGCCTATCAGTTTGTTATTGCCGACAGCGATAATAAAATGAAGTTTAAGTCCGATTACTACTATGCAATCGATAAGATTGAAGTGGGGTCGAAGAAGGTGATTCCTTTGTGGCTGTTCGGATTTTTGTACTGATCACTTTGTCTTTTTTACGGACGGAGTGATTTGTTCGTTTTTTAGTGAAGACGAACCTTTTTTTGACCTTAGAACGATACTGGACCATATTTTTATATTAAACTCAATCACATTCATATCTAATTAATTCACAATTATGGCAAAAGACAAGAAATTTTTGACTTGTGACGGTAATCAGGCCGCAGCCCATGTCGCTTATATGTTTAGCGAAGTGGCCGCAATTTACCCGATTACGCCATCGTCAACAATGGCCGAATATGTTGACGAATGGTCTGCCGCTGGCAGAAAAAACATTTTCGGTGAAACCGTATTAGTAGAAGAAATGCAATCGGAAGCAGGTGCTGCCGGTGCCGTTCACGGTTCGTTGCAAGCCGGTGCGCTTACAACCACCTTTACCGCATCTCAGGGTCTTCTGTTGATGATTCCGAATATGTACAAGATTGCCGGTGAATTTCTTCCTTCCGTATTTCACGTTTCTGCCCGTACTCTGGCTTCGCATGCACTTTGTATCTTTGGTGACCACCAGGATGTGATGGCTTGCCGTCAGACCGGTTTTGCTATGTTGTGCGAAGGCTCGGTACAGGAAGTGATGGATCTTTCCGGCGTATCTCACCTGGCAACCCTGAAATCACGTGTTCCTTTCGTGAACTTCTTCGACGGATTCCGTACTTCTCACGAAATACAAAAGATTGAAACGTTGGCTAACGAAGATCTTGCTCCGCTGATCGACCAGAAATCGTTGGCCGAATTCCGTGCCCGTGCACTCAACCCCAGCGCTCCAGTTGCCCGTGGTATGGCCGAAAACCCCGACCACTTCTTCCAACACCGCGAATCGGCAAATAGCTTCTACGATGCAGTTCCTGCTATTGTGGAAGAATATATGAACGAAATTTACAAAATCACAGGCCGTAAATACGGTTTGTTCGATTACTACGGTGCTCCCGATGCTGATCGCGTAATTATCGCAATGGGTTCTGTAACCGAAGCTATCCGCGAGACCATCGATCACCTCACCGCTAAAGGCGAGAAAGTAGGTTTGGTAGCTGTTCACCTCTACCGTCCGTTCTCTGCGAAACATTTCTTGGCTGCCGTTCCCAAAACAGCAAAACGTATCGCTGTATTGGATCGTACCAAAGAACCGGGCGCTACCGGCGAACCTTTGTATCTCGACGTAAAAGATTGTTTCTACGGTGCTGCTGATGCTCCGCTTGTTGTTGGCGGTCGTTACGGTTTGGGCTCGAAAGATACTACTCCTGCTCAGGTATTGGCTGTTTACGACAACCTGGCTTTGCCGGAACCCAAAAATCAATTCACTATCGGTATTGTCGACGACGTTACCTTTACCTCACTTCCTCAGGAAGAAGAGATTGCTGTGGGCGGCGAAAGCTTGTTCGAAGCTAAATTCTTTGGCTTGGGTGCCGACGGTACTGTAGGGGCTAACAAAAACTCGGTAAAGATTATCGGTGATAACACCAATAAATATTGTCAGGCTTATTTTGCTTACGACTCTAAGAAATCGGGTGGTTTCACCTGCTCTCACCTTCGTTTCGGCGACGATCCTATTCGTTCAACCTACTTGGTAAATACACCGAATTTTGTGGCTTGCCACGTACAGGCTTACCTGCACATGTACGATGTAACTCGTGGTTTGCGTAAAAACGGTACCTTCCTGTTGAACACCATCTGGAACGGCGAAGAGCTGGCTAAGAACTTGCCTGCTAAAGTGAAGAAATACTTTGCTAAAAATAATATTTCCGTTTACTACATCAACGCTACCGAAATCGCTCAACAGATCGGTTTGGGTAACCGTACCAACACCATTCTTCAATCAGCTTTCTTCCGTATCACGGGTGTTATTCCTGTTGAACTGGCGGTAGAACAGATGAAGAAATTTATCGTAAAATCGTACGGTAAAAAAGGCGAAGACGTTGTAAACAAAAACTACGCTGCGGTTGACCGTGGTGGCGAATACAAACAATTAGCCGTTGATGCTGCTTGGGCTAACCTGGCTGATGATGCAGCTGCTACAAACAGTGATCCTGCCTTTATCAACGAAGTGGTTCGTCCTATCAATGCTCAAGACGGCGACTTGCTACCGGTTTCTTCGTTCAAAGGTATCGAAGACGGTACGTGGTATCAGGGAACTTCTAAGTACGAAAAACGCGGTGTTGCTGCTTTCGTTCCCGAATGGAACCCCGAAAACTGTATTCAGTGTAACAAATGTGCTTATGTTTGTCCTCACGCTTCTATCCGTCCGTTCGTGCTTGATGCCGAAGAACAGAAAGGCGCTAAGTTCGACTCTCTGAAAGCTACCGGTAAGGCATTCGAAGGAATGACATTCCGTATTCAGGTTGACGTTCTCGACTGTATGGATTGCGGTAACTGCGTCGACGTTTGTCCGGGCAATCCGAAGAAAGGTGGCAAAGCGTTGGCCATGAAGCACCTCGAAAGCCAACTGGGCGAAGTAGAAAACTGGAACTATCTTACTGAAAATGTAAAGAGCAAACAGCACCTGGTTGATGTGAAGGCCAACGTGAAGAACTCTCAGTTTGCAACTCCGCTGTTCGAATTCTCAGGCGCTTGCTCGGGTTGTGGTGAAACTCCGTATGTGAAACTGATTACTCAGTTGTATGGCGATCGCGAAATGGTTGCTAATGCTACCGGTTGTTCTTCTATCTACTCTGGTTCTGTGCCTTCAACTCCTTATACAACCAATGCAAAAGGTCAGGGTCCGGCTTGGGCTAACTCCTTGTTCGAAGACTTCTGCGAATTCGGTTTGGGTATGGAATTGGCCAACCTGAAAATGCGCGAACGTCTCACTCAGGTTATGACCGATGCGATTGCTTCCGAATGTACTCCTGCAGAAGCGAAAGCTCTGTTCCAGGAATGGATCGATAACAAGCTGGATGCTGAAAAGACCAAAGTATTGGCCGAACAGATTATTCCGGTTGTTGAAGCCGCTAAAGACAAATGCGATTTCAGCAAACAAATTGTTGAACTGAAACATTATTTGGTAAAACGCAGCCAGTGGATTATTGGTGGTGACGGTGCTTCTTACGATATCGGTTACGGTGGTCTCGACCATGTAATCTCTACCGGTAAAGATGTAAATATCCTCGTTTTGGATACCGAAGTTTACTCCAATACTGGTGGTCAGTCTTCAAAATCTACTCCGGTAGGCGCTATTGCGAAATTTGCTGCAGCAGGTAAACGTGTACGCAAAAAAGACCTTGGCTTGATGGCTACCACTTACGGTTACGTTTATGTAGCTCAAATTGCAATGGGTGCCGACCAGGCTCAAACCATGAAGGCTATCCGCGAAGCAGAAGCTTATCCCGGACCATCGCTTATCATTGCTTACTCTCCCTGTATCAATCACGGTTTGAAAGCGGGTATGGGTAAAGCTCAGGCTGAAGAAGAGAGAGCTGTAGAATGCGGCTACTGGCACTTGTGGCGTTTCAATCCACAGCTGGAAGCAGAAGGTAAGAATCCGTTCCTGCTCGACTCTAAAGAGCCGCAATGGGATAAATTCCAGGACTTCCTTAAGGGTGAAGTACGTTACTCCTCGCTGCAGAAACAGTATCCTGCCGAAGCAGCCGAACTGTTCCAGGCAGCCGAAGACAACGCTAAATGGCGTTACAAAGGCTACAAACGCCTTGCTTCTGCCGAATAAGATCCTTTGATTCCTGAAAAGGAACGATAATAAAAAGCCGGTCGTCACAATTGAGTGACGACCGGCTTTCTTTTTAGTTGTCCTTTCCTGTTTGTAAGTATAAGCAGGGAACCAGAATTCCATTTGGCCGTGCGCTGGTTATAATTGGCTTGCGAGCCGAGTTTTAATTGCCGTCTGCTTTAGCTGACGGTAAAAGAGTCACTCGCCTTGCAGGGCTTTAGCCCAACATCTTTTCGGCTAAAGCCGGTTCAGTTTCATTGCCTTTATCCGTCGGTTGAAACCGACGGCAATTGACAGAGCCTGACAATCGCTTTGTGGCGTGATTAAGGGTCTCTCGTGGCTTCACTCTTTTTCTGGAGTAGTGGGGGCAGGTGAGTGAACTGCCCCCCAAAAGTTGGACGGATTAATAAAAAGGAATTACTGGGACTGAGTTCGGAAATTAACCGGGCTTAGTCCTTTTAGT
>Ga0183099_1000036_pt1 | contig 153274 bp, 131 predicted proteins | sample Biomet1_FD_127788 | JGI IMG/M metagenome (GOLD analysis project Ga0183099, IMG submission 127788) | Microbial communities from bioreactor (seeded with anoxic lake sediment) at LBNL, California, USA - Biofuel metagenome 1 | ecosystem: Engineered > Bioreactor > Anaerobic > Unclassified ...
CCCGCTGTAAAACCAAAGTTAGTACCACCGTGCACCATGCATAAGTTAAAGCTCACACCACCATCCAGGTACTTCTTTGTTTGCTTCACCACTTTGTCTGCAGATATCTTCTGGAACGGCTCACCCCAGTGGTCCAGCCATCCGGGATAGAACTCCGCCACCATGTACGGACCCTTTCCACCGTTGAACTCATCCACCACCTTCTTCAGGTTCTTTACGTTATCCTCGCCGTTTGCAGTAGGCAGGGCACCTTCAATGGCACCACCATTGAACAGCCAGCTACCGTCTGATGTAAACATGGGAATGTCAAATCCCGCGTCAATCAGTTGCTTACGGATGGATGCACTGTACTTTTTATGAGTTTCCAGAGGAATGTCCGGACGCTGAGACACGTAAGAACCAAACTCATTCTCCGCCTGAACCATTATCACCGGACCCCCCTTGGTTATTTGCAGGTCACGTACCTGATTGGCCAGGTTGTTTATGTACACCTTGCATGAATCAAGGAACAGCTTGTTGTCAGTGCGTATCACCAGTCCGTTGGTCTTTTGCAACCACCAGGGATAACCCCCAAATTCCCATTCCGCGCAGGCATACGGACCCGGTCGCAGAATCACCATCAACCCCTCTTCACCTGCAGTCTTAATAAACTCGCGTATGTTGCGGTTCTCAGATTTAAAATCCCATACCCCCGGAGCCGTTTCGTGATAGTTCCAGAATACATACGTGGCCACCGCGTTCAGTCCCATGGCCTTCATCATCTGCAGTCTGTGGCGCCAGTAAGGAGCAGGCACACGCGCAAAGTGCATCTCGCCGGAGTGAATCTCAACAGGCTTGCCGTCGTACAAAAAGTTTCCGTCCTTTATGGCAAAAGAGTGCTTTGCTGTTTGTGCTAAAGCAGCTCCGCTTATAAGCATCAGTGTAATAAGTAAAGCCGATAGTTGTTTTCTCATAATATGGTTAGTCGTTATTGAGTAATAGTAAGTTCTATATCCTGCAAAAATACTTTTTTTAAATTAATTTGCAAACGTTATTAAATATACTTAATAACTTTAACCCTTAAATTAAATCAAGAAGTTTTAAATTGGCTATGTTCTAATATGTTATTTTAATAAAAAACTTTTGAACAAAAGAACGAAAACGAGTGTTTTATTGGTGATTATATATTTTCTCTGATTACAACATGAAGACAAAATTAGAAAACATACAGATTGCAGCTATAACTTCTTATCTCCCTACTGAAAGTTTAGAGATGAGCTTATTAGCTGGTGAGTTTGGTGAGCGGGAAGTAAAAAATATCATAGAAGCCACCGGTATAGAAAGAGTACGCATAGCCCCCGAAGACCAGACCTCTTCCGATTTATGTTTCTTTGCTGCCAGGCATCTTATTGAACAGGAGAAACTCCTTTGTTCCGAGGTCGATGGACTTGTCTTTGTTTCTCAAACCCCGGATTACATCCTTCCGGCCACCTCTATTCTGTTACAGGATCGGTTGGGCCTTAGCAAAGACACTGTGTGTGTTGACATTCATTACGGTTGCACGGGTTATATCTATGGTCTTTTTCAGGCAGCCCTGTGGATCAGTTCCAATGCCTGTAAAAACGTATTGGTCCTTGCCGGCGATACCACCTCTAAAATGATTCATCCTAAAGATAAATCCCTGCGGATGGTCTTTGGCGATTGCGGAACTGCCACACTGGTTACCAGAGGGCATTCCAGCCTTGGATTTTCCATTTGTTCAGATGGTAGTGAGTATGACAAGCTTATTGTTCCTGCCGGCGGCTTCCGTACTCCCCGGTCTGTGGAAACTAAAAAGGAGGTTGCAGATAAAGACGGGAATGTTCGCACAGCCGAGAATCTGTATATGAACGGCATGGCAATCTTTGATTTTGCTATTAATAATGTACATATCAACATCAATGAACTCCTTGAATATATGCAATGGGAAAAAAATGCTGTTGATTTGTTTGCATTACATCAGGCCAATAACTTTATGGTAACTTATATCCGTAAGAAGCTAAAAGTCCCTCCCGAAAAAGTCCCTATGAACGTTACCAATTACGGTAACACAGGTCCGGCTACCATTCCATTGCTCCTCTCAGACCTCTATTCAGAAGCGGAAGACAATGTTTCAGCTTCACTGAGTAAAGTCATCATGAGCGGATTTGGGGTAGGGCTCTCCTGGGGCAGCATAGCAGCCGATTTAAGTAAAACCCGGTTCTATAAACCAATAAATAAGTAATATCATGGAGGATAAAATATTGGATATTATTAATTACATAAGGATAAGCAAGAGCCTCGAACCCTTGCAAAAAATCTTGCCCACTGATAATTTGCGAAACGATATCGGCTTCACATCTTTTGACCTGGCCGAGCTCACAGTTCGTGTGGAAGATCAGTTTGATATAGATATTTTTGAAAACGGATTAGTGGCCACCATAGGTGAAATTTACGATAAACTAAGATAATGGAAACCTTTTTAATAGATAGAGATACAGCTTATAGCTATGACACCTTATTAACAGATATCAATGGTTCAACCACTTACTGTCCGTTATATAAGGCCCATGACCTGTATCATTATTTTTTAAATCTCATACAGGCCATCGTCTCCGGCAAACCATTGGTCCTTGTTGATTCCGATGCCGGCATGTCCCATCCGGAAGAACTATCCTGGCAACTCAATATCCCGGTTCCTATCCTCCGGCTAAATTTCACGTCTATGAGTCAGGTACTTTCCTGTATGCGGCAATCCGCGTCACAAATTTCCATATACACCTCCGGCACCACCGGTCAGCCTAAAAAGGTGATGCACTCCATTGAGAACCTCACGCGCTCCGTTCGTGTGGCTCCCCGTTACAGTGACCAGGTGTGGGCCTTTGCCTATAACCCCACCCACATGGCCGGTTTGCAAGTCTTCTTTCAGGCCTTTCAGAATGGTAACACACTCATCAATGTGTTCAACTTCCCCCGTCAGGAAGTCTATCAGGCAATAAGTAAATACCACATTACCCATATCTCAGCCACCCCCACCTTCTATCGGCTGCTAATGCCGGTAGAGAACACTTTTCCATTTGTACAACATGTAACTCTGGGCGGAGAGCGGTCCGATCCTAAACTGTATGATTCCATTTTAAAGATATTCCCGCTTGCCCGGCTCACCAATATATATGCATCCACAGAAGCCGGCTCCCTGTTTGCCGCCAATGGAGACTCTTTTCATATCCCCGCATCCATTGCCGATAAGATTAAGGTCGATGAGGATGAACTGCTCATTCATAAATCCCTGCTGGGCACTTCCCCTCACTTTGTGTTTAGTGAAGACTATTACCGCACCGGCGATCTGGTAGAGTGGGTAGACAAAGACCAGGGACTGTTCCGTTTCAAGAGCAGGAAGAACGAACTGATCAATGTGGGCGGTTATAAAGTCAATCCATCCGAGGTGGAAACCATGATACTCCAGCTCCCGGATATCCTTCAAACTACAGTCTATGGAAAGCAGAACTCCGTTTTGGGGAACATACTCTGTGCTGAAGTCCGGCTCACCGAAGGCAGTAACCTCACCGAGCATGACATCCGCAGCTTCCTCGCACCCCGGTTGCAGGATTTCAAGATACCGCGTAGAATCAATTTTGTAGAAACCTTTTCATTAACCCGGACCGGTAAAACCAAAAGAGTATGAATATATTAGTAACAGGAGCATCCCGGGGAGTAGGCCTCGCAATATGTAAAACCTTGCTGCAGCAGGGCCACACTGTCTATTGCCTGAGCAGAACCTATACCGACGATTTAAAAGAGTTGCAGAGTCAGTATCCCGGCACTCTTCATTATAAATGCGTCGACCTTTCCAATGCACAGGATGCCCACCGCCTTGTGTTCAAGGAATTTGTTACCAACAGCATCGTGCTCCATGGGTTTGTCAATAATGCCGCTATTGCCTATGATGATATTATAACCAACCTCAACCTTACCCGGCTCCAGGCCATGTATGCGGTCAACGTGTTCACCCCCATGATTCTTACCAAGTACGCCATTCGCAACATGCTGCTCCATCACACCCCGGGATCCATTGTCCACATCTCCTCCATCAGTGTGCACACCGGTTACAAAGGACTGGCCATGTATGCCTCCGGCAAAGGAGCGCTCGAGGCCTTTTCAAAGAACACTGCCCGTGAGTGGGGTCCTGTAGGCATTCGCAGCAACGTGGTGGTACCCGGGTTTATGGAGACCGCCATGAGCTCTTCGCTCACCATGCAGCAGAAAGAAAAAATATACAGTCGCACATCCCTTAAGCAACCCACGGACATTGCCTCCGTGGCCCATACCGTTGCTTTCCTGCTGTCCGTTGAATCAAAATCCATCACCGGGCAACGTGTTCATGTAGATTCGGGAACCATATAAAAATAAACTAATATACCAGTAATGATGATAAACACACAAAAACTCATGAGAAATCCCTATTGTTTATGCTTGTTGTTATTAACAGCAATGCTCTTCTCTTCGTGTTCATCCACCAGGAATGTAACCTATCTTCAGGGAGTGGAAAACTTTTCCGAAGCACAACTGCAAAAAAATACATCGCAGTTCAGTGCAGTCATAAAACCCAATGATCTGCTTCGCATCATAGTGAGTGGAGCCGAAGATGCAGATACCTATATGCCTTTCAATCTCACTGCAGCAATGCCTTCTGATAACGGTACAACTTTTGCCACCGTCACTCTTCAAAATTACCTGGTAGATAGCAATGGAACCATTGATTTTCCTGTGCTGGGCAGGCTTCGTGTGGCCAACTCCACTACAGATCAGTTAAAACAGTTTATTACCGATAGGTTGAAAACATACCTTAAAGGCGACGTGGTGGTTACCGTGCGGTTTGCCAATTATAAAATCTCCGTGCTGGGCGAAGTGACTACCCCCGGAGTCTATGCAGTGACCGATGAAAAAATAAATATCCTGCAAGCCCTCTCCCGTGCAGGAGACCTCACCCTTTATGGCCGTCGTGATGTGGTAAAAATCCTTCGCGAGGATCCCAATGGGAAAAAAACTGTCACCACACTCAATCTAAACGATAAAAATCTCATCTTCTCACCTTATTACAATCTTCAGCAGGGCGATGTGGTCTATGTAGAGCCCAATAAAACCAAGGCTAAAGGTGCCAGTATAGGTAGTGCCACCAATATAGTGTTCTCCGTAGTTTCCGTAGTTATCGGCGTAGCATCACTGATAGTTACAATAGCCAGATAAAACTATAAAGAAAAACTCACCACGCACAAATAAGGCTACTCTAAAAAGGGTAGCCTTATTTGTGCGTTATTTTTATGTTTTATATAAAAAAGTTGCAGGTTTAAATAATTAGTTATTAACTTATTGTCTATGTAAAATGGTCTATTCACATTCATAAAGTTAAAAGAATATATGTTATTTAACATATTTATGCGTTAAAAAGGATTCCTATAATAAAAAAAAAGATTACCTTTGCCGCTGTTAAAAAAAATCAAATCGTTGCTAAACCCGTGTTAGTGACGAACTTTCTTGCGCAGTAACCCCATTTGATCGCATAAATATATGAACATACAAAAACTCCCTTACTTATTACTTTTTTCAGTAATAATACTCTTTTCTGCATGTAAATCCACAAATAATATCACCTATCTTCAGGGAGTAGAATCACTGTCTACACAACAGTTGTCTCAAAGCAAACAGCAGTTCAGTGCAAAGATTAAACCAAACGATCTTTTAAGGATTGTAGTCAGCGGTTCTGAAGATGCGGACACATATATGCCTTTTAATATACTTTCGGCAGTTCCTGCAAATTCAAACGAAACCTATTCTCAAACTCAGCTTCAAAATTACCTAGTAGATTCTAAAGGACAAATCAATTTCCCTGTTCTTGGTAAATTACAGGTTACAGATCTAAACACAGAAGCCTTGGCTAAAATTATAACCGAAAAACTTCGTCCATACCTCAAAGGCGATATAGTGGTCACTGTCCGTTTTGCAAATTATAAAATATCTGTATTGGGTGAAGTCACCACTCCAGGCTTGTATACCGTGAAAGACGAAAAAATAAACATTCTTCAGGCTCTTTCCATGGCCGGAGACTTAACCATTTATGGTCGTAGAGATGTAGTAAAAATCCTTCGCGAAGGACCTGATGGTCAGAAGAGCATTACTACACTTAATCTGAATGATAAGAATCTTATCTTCTCTCCCTGTTTTTATCTGCAACAGGGCGATGTGGTCTATGTAGAGCCTAATAAGGCTAAGGCAAAAGGTGCCGATATAGGAAGTGCTACCAATGTCGTGTTCTCAGTTGTTTCTATTGTAATTGGGGTAGCCTCTTTAATTATTACAGTAGCTAAATAGTTTTATTATTATATACAAAGCATTCTTTTGGTGTTTTACATTATGTGCCATATATTCCTTCTTTTTCTACGTTTAGCTGATAAAATGTGCAATATGTCTTCTTTTTAATAGAAATTTAATACAAAATTAATACCTGTAATGGCTGTTGTATTTTTTTTTATTGAAAAATAATATTTACCTTTGCACTGTAAAAAAGAAAAAAGTTACTAAATATGTTAGTGACGAACTTCTTTATGTCGTTCCCGGTTTATTAAGTACAATTTACTTAACCTATGAGAAAAGACGAATTTTACCAATCAAAAGTAAAGCAATTTAATGACAACTCGTTGCCTATTAAATTTATAGTCCTTACCGGCGACTTAATCTTTTTAACAGGTATTATTGTGATGCTGTATCACCTCTTTGCAGCATTTGATCCCGAAGCCAGAATTAAAACCCCGCTGCTTACACTGGTTGTAATAGATATACTCTGTTACATCCCTTGTATCATGCGTGTTCCTATCATTGTGCACTATCGATTTGTGCACCTCAGTCGCGTTGTGAGACGCACCACCATTTTGTGTCTCTATTTCGCACTGTTCAACATTTCAGTGCTCACATTGACTCATTTATTGCCCGATTCCCGGGCATTCCTTTTGTCTTGCTATATCCTTCTTTTTCTTGTTATAGTAGTCTGGCGCATTATGGCCCGTAAACTTATCCGTGCCGTTCGTGCCCACAACTGCAACACCAAGAGCGTACTCTTTGTAGGTTGTAGCAGTAATAACTACGAGCTCTATTATGAAATGAAACAAAGCCCCGATAGCGGTTACCGTGTACTGGGGTTTGTAGGTGGCAATCCCGGAGACGATTTTCCAAAGACCGCCACATATCTGGGCGATCTTGCACTTTTGCACAATTTGCTTGATAGTGAACACCCCGAGCAAGTGTTCTGCAGCCTCCCTTCTGATAAGCACGAACAAATCATCCGTCTTATCAACTATTGCGAGAACAACCTTATCCGCTTCTATAGCGTACCCAATGTGCGTCGCTATTTGAAGCGTAAAATGAATATGGAACTTTTTGGTGATGTTCCCGTGCTATATGTGCGCGATGAGCCACTCAATTACCCTGCAAACCGTATACTGAAGCGTGGTTTCGATTTTTTCTGTTCCACCCTCTTCCTTTGCACCATCTATCCGTTTATGTATATTATAATAGGCATCATTATCAAAATCACCTCCCCGGGCCCTGTCTATTTCAAGCAGCTGCGTAGTGGAGAGAATGGCCAGGAGTTCTGGTGTTATAAATTCCGCTCCATGAAGGTGAATAAAGACAGTGACAAAGTGCAGGCTACAAAGGACGATCCCCGTAAAACCCGCTTTGGTGATTTTCTCCGCAAGAGTAATCTCGACGAATTTCCCCAGCTCATCAATGTGTGGAAAGGCGAGATGTCTATGGTAGGCCCTCGTCCACACATGTTGAAACATACCGATGAATATTCTCAGCTTATCAATAAATACATGGTTCGTCATTTTGCTAAACCCGGAGTTACCGGTTGGGCACAGGTCACTGGATATCGTGGTGAAACTAATGAACTTAGTCAGATGGAAGGACGTGTAAAGCGTGATATTTGGTATATAGAGAATTGGTCGTTTTGGTTGGATCTTCGTATTATATTTTTGACAGTTTATAATATGACTAGAGGAGATAAGTGTGCTTATTAAAAACACCCCGCGCGCCATTTGTAAAAATATACTAGACAAGGGCGAAATTATATAACCCACGTTCAATTTGGACGTTTACAAACTATATGATATTTTATTAATTGAAATTTACTTTCATATGTATGGCAAAATCAGTTAAGGCTAACTATTTATTCAACCTGTTGAATTCAGGTTCTCAACTCTTATTTCCTCTTATAACCTTCCCGTATGCTTCCCGTATAATGATGGCGGACGGTATAGGACAAGTTAACTTCTTTTCTTCCATTATTTCTTATATTAGTCTTTTTACATGCCTAGGAATACCGATGTATGCAATACGAGAAGTTGCAAAGGTTCGAGATGATGTTGCAGAAGTCACAAAGACAACGGTAGAAATATTGTTACTTCATGCATTTCTTACAATCATAGGATATATTAGTGTTGCAATAATATATATGACAGTTGCTAAAGTTCAAACAGATATACCGTTATTCTTAATTTTAAGTGCAACAATATTCTTTACGGCTATAGGATGTGAATGGTTTTATCAAGGTATGGAGGATTTTAAATATGTTGCAATACGTGGATTTGTATTTAAGATTATATCAGTAGTTCTCTTATTTATGTTAGTAAAGAGTAAGGAAGATATTTTATGGTATGGAGCTTATACTGTATTTGGGGTCCTCGGTGGAAATATATTTAATTTCTTTCGTCTTAGAAAATATATCCACACGAGAATGATAGACTTCCATTCTTTAAAGCCCTTCAAGCATCTAAAACCAGCACTGCATGTATTTGTATTTGGTGTCATAGTGAGCATTTATCTTCAGTTAAATAACTTATTGTTGGGATTTATTAAAAATGAAGAAGCTGTAGGCTATTTTACTGCAGCCACCAAGATACTTGCGATAGCCATGAGTCTTACTAGTTCATTGGGTACTGTGATGATGCCACGCACGACCAATTTAATAGCGGAAAATAAAATGGATGAATTTAGGGACTTAATTCAGAAATCATACGATTTTGTCCTGGCTCTCACCATACCTTTAACCGTTGGCTTGATTTTTACAAGTACCAGTGCTATTTTAATCTTGTGTGGTAATGGTTTTTCCCCTTCTATCTTAGCTTCCCAGATTGTTGCACTTAATATTCTAATGGTGGGGATATCTGGTGTGATGGGAATGCAGGTGCTTTATCCGATTGGTAAGATAAATATTGTCATTCTTAGCACATTTGTCGGGGCTGTGACAAATCTACTTTTCAATGTTTTGTTGATTCCTCGTTTCGGTCATTACGGTACAGCAACTGCTTATATGTTAGCAGAAGTATTTGTAACGATTTCTATGTTTTTTATGGGACGCAAATATATTCCTATTAAGTTCTTTAAGAAACAGCATTTTAATTATATTGTAGGAAGTATTATAATGGGTCTCTGCTTATATTTTATAGCGTCTCTTAATCTCAGCAATATCGCCACATTAATTTTCATGGTGGTAGTAGGAGTGATAGTATATGCCGTTACACTTTTGTTACTGAAAGACCCTATAGAAATAATGATAATGGAGTTGCTGAAGACGAGATTGGTGAGAAAATAAACGAAATAATTATTGGGAGATTCAGATGGAAGCAAGAAAACAAAGATTTCATGATATAGATTTTCTTAAAACTATTTTTGTTTGTGGAATGATCATTGTTCATGTATATCAATTATGTTGCGTTGAAACAAACAAATTGATGGATCTGTTTAGCTTATATATTAACGTTATAACTTTTAGCGGCTTTTTCTTTGTTTTTGGATACTTATTTAATAATATATACTTCAAAAAAGAAAAGGGGGAAAGTTTTGCCAAGTTTGAAAAGAAATTGCATAAAATTATTGTCTTATTTTTACATATCAGCTTTTTTATGGGGACTCTTATTTGAGCAGGCATACACTCCCATGAAGTTTTTTTAAATATTATTTCTTTGGCATATACCGGGGTATTCGGAATTTTTGCTTGCATTCTTGATGTTAAACATTATATGTTTATTTGCATTCAAATATTTGCGTGATATACTAAATATAAACGTATTGTCAATATTTGTGGGAGCGTCGCTTCTTTCTACGTTTATTCCTTATGAATATTTCCAATACCGATTATAGGTTCGCTAATAGGATGTTGTAAGTACGCATGCTTTCCTGTACTTCAGCATTTTGCTCTGTTTATCATTGGTGGAAAAGCAAAAGAAGGTAATTAGTATATTTTAACATTTATCATATTCTTATTGTCTGCTGTGGCAATTACGTATACAGCTTTTAAAGGAGTTCCGAATCGTTTTCCGCCAAGCTCTTGCGTGGGTATGCCTTCCATGGGAATAATATGGAGCTATTACCTTGCTTGTTGTAATATTGCCAGTAAGTTTCCTTCTCCTATAATAGGATATATTACCATGTGTGGTAAACATACGATCGATTTCCTTATTATAATTATAATATTCAGTATTAAGTTTTTGCAAATATGGCATTACGTGGAATGGTTTAATGCCTATTTCTGCATACTTGTCGGATTAGTTATAATAGCTTTCATATCGGGTTACGAAATATTAGAGAAAAGAATTAATATTCAACAAAATAAGTAATATGTCTCCACATTACGATTATCTTATAGTAGGCTCCGGTCTTTTCGGAGCCACTTTTGCCCACCTTGCACACAAGCAGGGAAAGAGATGCTTAGTGATAGAAAAACGTCCGCATTTAGGAGGCAATATCTATTGCGAAAAAATAAAAGGGATTAACATACATAAATATGGTGCTCACATATTCCATACATCAAATAAGGAAGTCTGGGATTTTGTCAATTCTATTGTAGAGTTTAACCAATACACAAACTCGCCTGTTGCCAACTACAAAGGTAAACTTTATAATTTGCCTTTTAACATGAATACATTCTATCAGATGTGGGGTGTGACAACACCAGCCGAGGCAAAGGTGAAGATAGCAGAACAAAAAGTTGAAGCTATTGCAAGGATGAAAGCTGAAGGTATAGATGAGCCTCGCAATCTTGAGGAACAGGCACTAGTGCTTATTGGTAGAGACATCTATGAGAAACTCATAAAGGGGTATACCGAGAAGCAATGGGGACGCAAATGCACTGAACTTCCGGCTTTTATTATCAAGCGTCTACCAGTTCGCTTTGTGTTTGATAATAACTATTTTAATGACAAATATCAAGGTATTCCTGTTGGTGGATATAACAAGCTTATTGATGGATTGTTGGATGGCATAGAGACCATGGTTAATGTAGATTTCTTTGAAAGCCGTGTCTATTGGGAGTCTGTTGCCGACAAGATTGTATTCACAGGCAAGATTGACGAATACTATGGCTATCGCTTTGGCAAGTTGGAATATCGTACAGTTAGCTTTGAACAAGAGATCCATGACTGTGCCAACTATCAGGGAAACGCTGTGATAAACTATACAGAGCGGGAAGTACCATATACCCGCGTGATAGAGCATAAGCATTTCGAGATGTTCGGAGCTGATGTGGAGAAATGTACTAAGACTGTCATATCCAAGGAGTATTCTACAGAGTGGGCGCCAGAAATGGAACCTTATTATCCTGTAAACAATGGGCATAACAATGCTATAGCGCAACAGTATCGTGACTTTGGAGAGCGTGAAGAAAACGTAATTTTTGGGGGGCGCTTGGCTGAATATATGTATTATGACATGGCACCGATTGTGGAGAAGGTGTTGAAAATATTTTTAAAATAAATTGTTTGTTATGGCAAAATTTAAAAAAATCTACATGATAGCACCTTATAACTTTGCCACAGGTGGTGTGGAGTTAGCTCATCAATTAGTAGACTATTTACGAAACATTGGAGAAAATGCCTTCATCGTTTATGTAAGAGATAACGAGATTATAAATGATGAGCGAGTAACTGAAGCATATGTAAAGTATAATATACTCGTTTCTACAGATATAGATGATGATCCTCTCAATATACTTGTACTTCCAGAAACTGAGTTTGACTGGATTTACAAGTATAGTCATATACAATTAGGATGCTGGTGGATGTCAGTAGACAATCGTTATAATTCTTGCTGTTTCAGAGATGCTCTTGTGTTTAGAAAAGGGTTAATTAATAAGGCAAGATTTATTAAAGGATATTTTATTTATGGTTCTTGTCATTTTAAAAACTCAATATCAATGCTTCGGAAAGAAGAACATAGAATAACCCACTATTATCAGTCCAGATATGCTCAATATTCTATCTATTCTTTGGGCTTTTCCAAAGTGCTGCCTCTCTCCGATTTCTTGAATACTGAATTGCTTAATAATCAGTATAAGAGTAATGAAAAAGAGGATATAGTTCTTTATAATCCTAAAAAAGGATATGTGTTTACAAAGCAAATAATCGATCAACTTCCAGATGTGAAATTTATACCAATGGAAGGACTTTCTCGTAAAGAACTAAACATCCTTTTTGGTAAAGCAAAACTCTATATTGACTTTGGGCATTTCCCAGGTAAAGATCGTATGCCACGTGAAGCCGTAATCAATGGCTGTTGTATAATGACAGGAAAGTTGGGAGCATCATATTTTTATGAAGATGTTGCAATCTCTGAAAAGTACAAGTTTGATATAAAGAGTAGAAATATTCCTTTGATAATGGATAAGATTAAATTTATTTTAGGACATTACGATGAATGCTGCCCTGATTTTGATTTCTACAGAAAACGAATTAGAGAAGAAGAAAGAATCTTTGATAAGGAAATAGAAGATATTTTCTTGTAATTAACAATAACCATTCATTTAGACTTCTTCCAAACTCAAAAATGAATACCTATCTTTACTAGGTCAAAAACATTAGGTAATGTATCTTTTTTTTATTCACTAATATCCACTAAAAACGAATGGATATCTTTGTAATTTATTTAAATATATATTTAAGAGAAAATTATTTTTGATGAAGATTTGAAATGGCTACATTTGCATATCAATGGTAAACTCGCCGAACGATAATTAGAAATCCTCTTAAAGGATAAATGAATATCTTTCAGCTGACTCTAAAAGGACGTTCAATCAGCAACAGAAACGTTATTTGTTATAAGCTACATTAATAGGGCCGTTCTGGATCTGATTTATCCCAATTAAGCAATGAGAAGAATATGTAAATTCGATGTTTTGCTCAAAAACAAGGTAAGCGTTTAATATTCGGCTCTTGATTCGCCTTTCCTGAACTTGTTTTTTGTGGTATACTAATAAACCAATTATTTATGCCCAAATGAGAAGATTTACTGGATTGAAAGCATGATTAAACTCAAGCAGCTACGGTTACTTATGCACTCACTCTCTGGAAACTGACCACTCTGTATATAGAGCATGGTGATTGGAATATAGATAACGATACGGGAGAACGGAGCATGCGTTCCTTAGCTGTTGGCAGAAAAAACTTTGTATTGTTTGGTTTCCATCAAAGAGCTAACCTTGGAGCATGTGTCTATGGTAGTAGAGACTTGCAAACTCAATACGATCTCTACTTACGAATATATAAAGAAGGTGCTAACTCTGATTGGAGATGAAAAGGAAGATACGAATGACTACTTCGCTCTGCTTCCGAGTGTTTTGACTGTTAAATAATAACAAATAAATTAAGAGGTGTTAGATTAAAAAGTTGTTTCCCGGCTTTCTAATGGAGGCATGCCGAATATTAAACGCTTACAAAACCAAGATAGCTTTCAACAGCACGTTCAACTACAAGATTAAAAGTGAATCGAAAACTTAAGATATTCTGTTCTTTATATGAGACAAATAAGTGAGAAGGAAATCAAATTAATATTTAGAAATCATTAGTATATAATGAAAAATAATATTTGCATTAGTGTAATTATGCCAGTATACAACTCTGGTATATATTTAAGAAAAGCAGTAGATAGCATATTATGCCAAAGTTTGAAGGATATCGAATTAATCCTTGTTGACGATGGTTCTACAGATGGTAGTGGAGAAGTTTGTGATAAATATGCAAAACAAGATACTCGCGTGAAGGTAATTCATGAAAAGAATTGTGGAATATGTGTAGCACGTAATAATGGAATGCAAATTGCAAGTGGAAATTATATTGCTTTTAGTGATCATGATGATGAATATATGCCAGGTCTATTGGAGAACACGTATAGCGAAGCCAAGAAATATAATTTAGATATTGTTAAGTTCCAAAGGAAAGAATTAGTTATAAAGGGAGATAAGTTAATAGATATAATGCCAAGTGAAGGTGATAATATTCAATATAGTAAAAAAGGAATTATTGATCATTTTTTTGAGTTGGAGGCCATCGGTACTTTTGAAAGATTATGGGATGGCATCTACCGCAGACAATTATTAATAGAAAATAATGTTAAGTTTGACGTTTCATTCAAAAAAGGTGGTGAGGACATTATTTTTATGTACGATTTGTTACCTTATATCGATAGTATAGCAATACTTAAAGAGACATATTATCTACATTATATACGTATTGGGTTCTCAACTTCTTCCAAAATTAATATGGATGATACTATAACAGACATTAAGCATATATATGATATTAGTTGTAGAAGGATTAGGAAGCTTGGAGTGGACGTTGATGGTTTGGAGAAGTTCAACTTTGCTTGTTATCTATTTAATAGATATATAATATATACATCAGGTCTTTATTTTGAGCACTATAGATCTATGGGATTGTCAAAAAAAGAATTACGAAATAATTTAAACTCGCTTAAATATGCTGCTTTTATACCTCAAGATTTTTTTAATTACAGCATAATTTCTTTTTGGAAACAATCTCGCAGAATGGGTATCTCTTATCTTGAATTTAAATATAATTTAATTGAGATACATTTTATTGTTTCTTGGTTGCGATCCATAAAAAAACATTTATTACTATGTTTCGGGTTAAATTAAAGTTGGATATTATTATATTGTATCTTACAGGTATGATGATTTGATTATATATTTAAAGTTAATAGGATAATAATTAAAAATTGTAATGAAGACTTGGAATGTAAATATCGAGATGCTCCATGCAGTGATGATGTTGCTCATTATTATGTCAAATCTCAAGGGAGAACTATTCGGTGTGAAAGTTCTTTCCAATGAGGCGAAATCATCATCAGCTTCTTCCACTTTTGCAATACCGTTCCATCTGCTTTCTAGGGGTCTAAGTTTTTGTTCTCATCTCTGTATCTTTGAAATATTAACAGGTGGGGATTAAAATTTCAACTCTTTACTTTATCTTAAAGATGATATATAACTATGTAAATCCTGTTTCAATGTGCCTAGGTATGATTTGATATCGTTCTTAATGTCTATAACATCAGGTTTATGTCGGTCTTTCAGTGATTACATGCTGTTAATGTTGTTCGCACCGCTAATATGTGTAGGGCTAGAAAAGCTTGGTAAAAGAAATTTTCAGTTTACGATTTTTACAATCATGATATTGTGTTATGGCGGGTCGTTTATCTATCAGCATAATGGCACTACGTTCTTATGTTTCTGAACATATATGGTAGGACGATATTTGAGGATATACCCCATTCAGATCAACTTTTCTGTGCATCGGTATTCATCAACGGCACTTAATTCTTTTTTGCGAGTTATTGTTAATTAAGTGATAGACTGTTTCTGAAACTGCGATCCAATAATCACAATCCGTTGCTCATCATTGCATCAGCTTCATTGTTTCTATATTTGTAAAAATTGAAAGCTGAAAGCTTTATGTCGAGAAGCATTGCAAAACTGGCAACATACTGTTTGCTGTTTATGTGGCTCATGTTTACTTGCTCTATATTAAAGTTGTGGATTTCAACTCAATGATATTTTTAATTCTTTTTTGTTGTTAATTATTTACTTTTTAAGTATTATGTTGGTATTCGTTGTGGCAGACATTTCCGTATGTTATTCTTAAGTAAATTGGAGACAAAATATTAGATTACGTAATTATAAAGATATAATATGAACATTTTATATGTAATGCGATATTGGCCTGTTTATGGTGGAGGTGAGACCGTTACAGTAACACTAGCCAATGAATTCGTGAAACGCGGTCATAATGTGTTTGTGGTCTATAAGCACGAGAACTTTTGTACGCCTATGCCTTATGAAGTTGATAACAGGGTATGCGCTGAAAAAATGTACACCATAGAGCACTATACTATTGATGATGTGAACAGACTGCATAGGTTTATAATAAAACATAACATAGATGTTATGATCAATCAGTGGGGAGATACTTCACTTTGTGCCAAAGCAAAGATTGGCTCCAATTGCAAGCTGATAACCTGTTGCCATAGCAGCGTTATCCGCAAAGCCTGCAATAATTTAGTTGGCAGGGCTAAACTTATTAGGAGGTGCCTAGGCGAAGCGCTGTCTCAAAAGTATTTTGCATGGAAACAGATTAAAAATCACAACTTCAACTACAAACTAAGCGACAAATATATATTTTTGTCTCCATTTTTCGTTAATGATTATATATCTGTTTCCGGTATCAAAGACAAGGCTCACAAGCTCGGTGCAATATCCAATCCGTTGACCTATGAATATACATATGATGTTAGCCAATATCTATCAAAGCAGAAGAAAGCTTTGTTTGTTGGTCGCATCTTAGAATATCCCAAACGCTTGTCGTATGTATTGAAGATTTGGAAGAAGATAGAAGATGATACAAAATTTGATGATTGGTCGCTGACTATAGTTGGCGATGGCCCAGACATGCAGGCTACTAAAGAACTTGCATCATCATTAGCGCTTCACAAAGTTTTTTTTGAAGGATTCAAGAATCCTCGCCCTTATTATGAAGAGGCTTCAGTATTTATGATGACTTCTGCCTTTGAAGGCTTTGGCATGACGTTGGTGGAAGCACAACAGTATGCTACTGTGCCAGTGGTGATGGATACTTATGGCAGCCTTCATGATATAATAGTGGATGGCAAGAATGGCATAATAATACCTGATAACGATTTGGACGGATGTGCTGAAGCGATGAAGAAACTGATGTCAGAAGCGGACTACCGTGAACGTTTAGCTAAGGATGGATTGCAGAGTTGTAAAAAATTTGCCATATCGACTATCTGTGACAAGTGGATAAATCTATTTAAAGAGATAAAGAAATGAAGGAAAAAGCGGTTGTAATAGATATACACACAAATGGTTCTCAGCATGAAGTAATCAATAGCTCTTTATTGATTATGATTTTAAATGATTATAAGAATATTGAATACTATGCTAAAATAAGTGCAATTAATAATATTAGAAAAATTTTAAATGAATTAGATATAGAATATAATAACGTCTTGTTTAAGCCAATTAAACAATATAAAATAGAAAGTAGCAAGAAAATAATGAGGCCTATTAATGAATTAATTGCTACAATCTATTTAATAATGATATTTTTATCAGTAAGAGGGAAAAGAGATGTTTTTTTTAATTACAATTTAAATTTAGCAATATTACCAATAAGTCTTCTTCTCTTTTTATTAAATAAAGTATATGTATATGATATTTGTCATAATGAAATGGAATTGTTCTTAAGTAAAGAAAAAATAGAAGGACCGATATCAAAAATTTTTAGATTGAATTACAAATTATGTTTTTCATATTTAGAATTAAATAAGAGACTACACCTAATTTTGTTAGGTGATTATATGCTTAACAATATAAAAAGTTTGATTAAAAAAGATAATTATAAAAATTTTAGTACTATAGATCATGCTTATATTAGGCCTAATAGGGTGATGAATAATTATGATAAGATCAAAGAAACTAAATTAAAAATAGGAATTCCTTGTTTCTTGACAGATAAAAGAGGTCTTAAAGAATTAAACTATCTACTAAGAAAACTTACTAATATAGATCGAATATCATTATATACTCTTAGTCAGATTGATGGTAACATAGCAAGAACATCTATATTGAAAACCTTAAATAAAAACAATAGTTTAATGCCTTTTGAATTATATGCAGGATACTGTCAACAAATGGATTATTTTTTAATTTTATATCAAACAAATACATATAAAATGACAGCTAGTGGGTCTGTCTTGGAAGCAATATGGCAATGTAAACCTATTATATCATTAGGAAACGAATATGTAAGATATATAACAGAAAAGTATGGAGAAATTGGTTTTGTATGTGAAACTGTTGATGAAATAGTTGAACTTTTAAATAATCCTGTTAAATTGAATAATAATAAAGATATGTTTATAAAAAGAATGCGATGCGTAAAGGAAAAAATATCTCCTTTTTCTTTAAAAGAAGCATTTAATTCAATAACAATTCATGGTTAATATATTTATAGCATCAATATAGGACCAATTTATGTAGTTACTCACGATTTATTTTGCCTATAGTGCTGTTGGGTGCTTACTAATATATTATATAATAATATTAAATAATAGTTGCGAATGATTTTTATAATAATTGGACTTGCAATATTGCTCTATGGCTTTTCTAATGTTAAGAAGGCATTTTTGATTTTCTTAATTTTCAAAATGTTCTTGGTTACTAACATAACAATGGTGTCAATACCAGGTGTGCCATTGCTTACATTGGATCTATTCATGACTATCTGTTTTTCTTTGCTTATTTATTTTAGGCGGAGAAAAATCAAATTAGACAGGACTGCGTTCCCTTATTGGAAGCCATTTAAATGGTTGATGATATCATGGTTCTTTTCTACAGTATTTGCTTATGTTGGCTTTGGCACAGCTGTTTCTGCTTTTGTAAAAGATCTCTTTTTGCTTATTGTTACCCCGTACTTGATGTGGCTAATGATAACTGATAAAAAAGATATCCTTTTTTTGTTGAAGTGGATCGCTATTGTTATGATACCAATATGTATATATGGTATTTATGAATATACCATACAGTCAAATCCTTTGGCTGAATACGAAACTACATTGATTTCAGATAAAAGTAAGGCTATTAATTTTAGTTATGGTACAGACGATTTCAGAGGTTACCGCGTTCAGTCTGTTTTTGAACACGCTATTGGTGCAGGTATCAACTGGGGTATGTTCATAGTACTATATTTTACGTTGAAAATTAAATTGAAATTCCCTATTGGCCGGAATGTTGGCAAACTTTCTATTTGCGCTATTTTACTTTCAATGCCATGTGTTATATTTTCAAACTCTCGTGCACCTCTTGTTTTTATTATGATATCTAGTTTAGCATTTATTAATCTGAGGAGTAAAAAGTTCTATCGGTATATCTTTATTGCTGCATTGTTAGGAATAATTGTACTACCATATTTTTCAGATTATGCAAATAATCTTTTGAGTATTTTTAATTCCAGTGCCAGAGAAAAAGTCGGTGGTAGTACTTCAGAAATGCGTTTTGAACAATTAGGAGCGGCGTTCGCTCTTATGATGAAATCTCCCTTATTCGGCTTGGGTTATAAATTTCTCACAGTGATAGATAACAGTTTGACCGATGCAATCTTAGGTATGGAGAGTACGTGGTTTCAAATTCTCACTACTTTTGGTATGTTAGGTGTTGTATCTAATATTGTATATGTTTATTTCTCGTTAGTTGTCATTCCGAAGAAGTATGGCTCGTTGCCAGTTCTTTTTATATCTCTTGCATATTGGATGACGGCTTCTATGACTTCTGTCCCTGGCATGCTTATGTACTTCTATTTTTTGATAATAATTTGTTTTATTAAGCTATCTCCTAAATATAATTCTCAAGTCTGTACATCTTTCAACTCAAAATAACTGGTCTCTATAACTTCCGTGACATAGACATCGATTTCTGTGATGGCGAACGTCATCATTAGGTATAACAATATGGGGAAAAGTAGCTTGCTTAGGCATTGCTATTTCTCCTTTACGGTCATTGTCATAGTCGAGAGGTGAAGATCTTTTAGAATGAAGAAAGGGCATAGAATATCTTCTTAATTCCTGATCTTTTTGAGAATGAAGACCATCGCGCGTATCATTGTAGTGTTGAACCGAGCAATTCATAAACTTTTCAGTAAGCGTCCAATTTCCACGTCTTGCCATTAGTCAATAGTCTAGGTACTTTTGCATAGTCATCAAAAAAATGAGATTATGTATAGTAGTGAAGATTTAGAAAAGCTCTGGTTCCTCTACAAGTTGGAGGGTCAACCGAAAAATCTATCGATAGAATCGTTCTGCACTCAGCAGGGTGTTTCTTATCAAGCATTTTACAATTGGTTCTCTAAACGCAAGAAAGCCATCGTTCCGGTGGAGATTGTTGGTATGCCGACAGAGCAGTTATCGGAAGAAGAACAGCAAAAAGAAGATTCACCTTGTCAGGAAATCATCTGTAAGTGTGCCATACAAACGGTAGTAATTTCCTTGGAGAATGGCGTTCAACTATCCAAGAAGAATCTAAGCTATCAGGAGTTGCTCCGATTGGTAGAGAAATTGGAGGTTTTATGCTGACAGTCTCCGGTTTGAAGAATTTCTACTACTTACCGCATTTTTACGATATGCGTTGTGGTTATGCCCGGATCATGGAAGTTGTCCGAATGAGTTATCATCGAAACCCTTATAAAGGTGATGTTTTTTTCTTTATGTCCAAGAACGAACGCAGTGTTCGCATGGTAATGTACGATAAGCACGCCTTCAATGTTCATACCTGTACCTTTGCTAAGGGATATCGCTTTATGAAGATAAGGTTTGAAGAAGAAAAAAGCATTTATCAAGTGGATTGGAAAGATATCATTTCTATCCTTGAAAGTCCTGTTGTAAGGGAGATTAGAGTTAAAGATAAAAATAGTTAAATGTAGTTTTAATAATCTGATAATCAGATAAATAAGTGTTTTATTCTTTGGTTTTTTGAAGTATTTTTACTACCTTTGAAGCAAAGAAAAGAACATGGATTTAGAGGAAGTACTACGTAGGAAATTCTATAGAGAACAGCTGGAGCAGTCTGATGACGAAACTCCTGTCTGTCTTCCAATTTCATGTAATGATATGAGTGATACCGAGAAAAATTCTTTTATTCAGTTTTTGGCAGCTGAGTCTCATAGGAAGGACCAGCAGAACAGTCGTCTTCAAAAAACGATAGATGATCAAGGTGAAAGGCTGAGCGCCATGCAACTCACTTTGGATAAAATTGAAAGTGCTCAGCATGCCACTCGTGAAGAAAATATCAAACTGAATGCTCAATTATCCGGCCAAGGTGCTAGTCTGAAGTCTATGCAGTCTGAATTGAAGAAATCTCTTCGTGAGACAGCTAAATACCGGAGTCTCTATGAAGTGCTTCGAGATGAGAAGTTTGTAGGCACTAGTCAGAAGAAAAGGAAGTCACCACCTGCATCAGGACGTGATGACGACAAAGACGACTGGGATGGCACAGGCAATAACGGGCATGATGAATTTAGCTCTGATACAGTATCTGCTACGGAACCCGAAACAGGCAAAGAGAACTCAGAATACTCCTGTTCAGATAGCGCCAAAACTGATTCAGTGGAAGAACCTAAAAAGAAAGAGCGTCCTTATCGTCAGGGTTTGAAGTATAACACCATGAAGGCTGAAGCCACGATTCTGCACAAATGTGATCTTACTCGCATCCCTGCGGATGCAACGATTGTCAAGACTGAAATAAGAAGCTCTTTTCATTTTATAAGCCGCATTGAAGAGCATCAACAGGAATACGTGACCTATCGCACCAAAGACGGTCGCCTGGTAACCTCCTTTTACCCCATGAAGAAACCGGCTCAAGGTTCAGTATCAGAAACACTTTCGGAGGATGTCCATACGGATAATACGGGGGCATACGATGAAGAAGGGCAGATACTGAAGAACTTTCCCGGTACCCATGCTACTGTAGATATGCTTGTGGAATTGGTATTCAATGCCTATATGCTGGAGACTCCTGTTTATCGGGATATGATCCGCTTGTTTGAATTGAAGTTCAAAGTTTCCCGTCAAACCATTTTGAATTGGTTGTCAAAAGGATCCGCTGCCTTAAAGAAACTGCTTCCTGTATTGAAAGCACAGGCTTTGGAGAAAGATTCCATTATCAACTGCGATGAAACTTGGTGCCGTGTAAAAATGCAAGATAAGTATAAAAAGGCTTATATCTGGTGTTTGGTTAATAAAGCAGCCGGCATTGTGATCTTCTTTTACGATGAAGGCAGTCGTAGCCGTAAAGTGCTGACTGACTTTATTGAAGATGCTGATATAGCTGCTTTACAATCGGATGCTTACAACGTTTATAAATATTTGGATGGCGAATTAAGTGAGGTAGAGCATATTTGCTGCATGGCGCATGTAAGGGCTCGATTCCAAAAAGCCTTATTGCAAGGTAAGGATGAACTGGCAAGACCTTTTATGAAGTGGATTGGCCGGTTATATGATTTTGAACGCGGTTACAGTAATGATGACCTTGCGCCCGATGAAATAAAGAGGCGAAGGAACGGATCAGAAACCACCGAAATAGTAGGTTCCATTTGGATGGAGTTAACCCGTCTGCTTGACGACCCTTTACCCAAAGGTGACCTGATAACTAAGGCACTCCATTATTTGAGGAATGCATGGACTCCCGTTATGGCTTATCGCAATAACGGTCGGTATTCTATTGATAATTCTATAGCGGAACGCTCAATTCGTACCCTGACGATTGAGCGCAAGAACAAAATGGCTTTTGGTAGTCATAAAGGTGCTGAAACCTCGACGGTTTATCATACCTTTATTGGCACTTGTAAAATGGGTGCACTGTCATTCTACCAATTCTTGAAGCAGTATTTAACTGCTTTTATGGAAGGACGTACGGATTTTGAGAATCTGACCCCTGCCATACTGGGCAAAATCAATTAAAAAAAACTAAAATTTAATGACCTTTATTTGTCTCGTGCGTGCAAACGTGCGGAGAATAAAGAGCTTTCAAATAACTAACGTGAGAATTGGACGCTTACAACTTTTCATATTAGTCACTATGCTGACGGACGCCAATAAGCGTGCATTGAGACTTTGCCTATAAGTACAGAAGATGTAGAGGTTGTTAAATAGTATAACATAACCAATATTTATGATAAAAGTTAGTATCGTGATTGTTTGCATGAACAATCTGAAAAATCTCTATCCATGTTTGGATAGCATAAAGAAATACACCTCGGTGTCTTACGAAACACTTGTGGTGGCGTATCTTTTTTCCAAAGAGAATTTGAAGAAGTTGCGGAAGGATTATCCATGGATTATCGTCATAGAAAGCAAAGAAATCCGTGGGTTCTCGGAGAATAATAATCTGGCGTTAAGACAGGCTAAAGGGGAATATTGCTTCGTGGTAAATGATGATACGGAGATGAAGATGTCTGTAGTGGATAGACTCGTTTCCGATTTCGACAAGGTTTCGCCCGAAGTGGCGGTAATCAGTCCGAAGACGGTATTCGGTGATGGAAGATTACAGAGCTGCGGTCGTCCTAAAATGACAACTTTTGATTACGTTAAGGGAACTTTTGGACTGTGGAAGGAGTTTGGCTCAAAATCAGAGTATACAAATAAAGAGGGGTTGTTCCAGTCTTATACTTTGGTAGGTGCTGCTTTCTTGATTAAGAGAGACGTGTTCGAAAAAATGGGATTGTTTGACGAGAAATTTTTCTTTTGCCCTGAAGACGTCGCGTTGGGGAATCTATTGAACGAAAGAAGATATAAATGCTATGTGGATGCAGATGTGGTGTTGCACCATTATGAAGGGCAGACGGCAAAGAGAACTATGTTGGCGACTTCTCCATCAGGCATGAAAGGGTCATTGATTTACTATTCCAAGAATTCAACTTCTAGATACCTGTTGTTGTCTATATTAGTTCAGATGGGATGTGTGTTGCGTGTGGTTTATCATTTTGGAAAGTCATTATCTGGTAGTCAAAGAGAAAAACTTCTGTACAAGGCAAATGTTAATTGTATAAAGGCTATCTTTATGCCTAAAACGCCAAAGGAGATATTCATTCACTTCTATACAAAATTAAAGGTACGTCCAACATGAAAAGAATTGCTTATGCTACTAATCTTTACTCTTCGTTTTTATTTCGTGCAAATCACTTGCAAAATTTGAAAAGCAATATGATTGTTATAGTTTTCTGATAGCCTATAATTTGAACTATAATTAGGAAAACGATTGGCTGAATCCTATAATTAAGCCTGCTGCTTTTTATGAATAATATTAAGTAAAATGAATATATGAAAATAGCTGTAATTGGTGCTGGCGTGGCCGGCCTTACAGTCGCTCATCTGTTGAAAGACAATAATGATGTGATTGTATATGAGAGTTGTTCTCGCCCTGGCGGATTGATAAAGTGTGATCGCGTGAATGGTCATCTGTATCATCTTACCGGAGGACATGTGTTTAACACGAAACGTCAGGATGTTCTTGACTTCTTTTGGAGTTTATTTGACAGAGACAAGGAATATCAAAAAGCAAATAGAAATTCTGTAGTTTCCATAGGCAATGATCTATTAATCCCTTATCCAATAGAAAATCATGTTTATTGCTTTGATGATGAGGTGGTTTCATTATTTATCAATGACCTGATTGGATTATCGAAAAATACTCAATCAAACGAAATCAAGAATTTTGAGGAATTCTTGATTAACTGTTTTGGTAATACGTTGTATGAGCTTTACTTTAAACCATACAATGAAAAGGTGTGGCGTAGAGACTTGACTAAAGTTCCCATCTCATGGTTGGAAGGTAAGTTGCCTATGCCTACTGTTGAAGAAATATTCTTTAACAACATCAAGAAGGTGGAGGAAAAGAAGTTCGTTCACAGTTCTTTCTATTATGCCAAACAAGGTGGCAGTCAGTTTTTGGCTAACCGTATGGCAGTAGGTCTGAATATTGAATACAATCATAACGTTCAGACAGTAAAGATGCTTGATTCGGCTTGGCTTGTTGATGGCGTTAGTTATGATAAAGTGGTTTTCTGCGGGAATATAAAACAACTGCCAGAATTGATATTGGAACAGCTAAAAGGAGATGAAATCTCTATGATTAGCGGTTTGGAATCTCATGGTACAACATCCGTGCTGTGTGAGATTGAAGACAATCCTTACAGTTGGATATATATGCCAAGCAGAAAACATTGTTCTCATCGAATAATCTGCACAGGTAATTTTGCAGAAAGCAATAAGGGTAACGGTAAAATGTCAGCTACAATAGAGTTTACTGACTATATAGAGAAGAATGATATTTTGAATAATCTTAAGGAGATACCTTTTTCGCCCAAGTACTTGGCTCATCACTACGAAAAGCATACTTATCCTATTCAGGATGTTAACACTCGTAATAATATTAAAGCATTGAAAGAAGAACTGGCCAAAAAAGGATTTTACTTGTGCGGACGCTTAGCAGAATGGGAATATTTCAATATGGATGCGGCCATGGGTTCTGCAATTGACTTATGTAAAACAATAAAATAATTCAAATATGAAAACCATAGTAAGAATGTCTGCCGGCTTGGCCAACAGAATGTTCCAATATAGTTATTATCTGTTTCTCAAAAAGAATGGCATAGATGCCTATGTCGACAATAATTATAAAGCCACGAAGTATAAAATGGAAGATATTGATTGGGGGAGAATATTCCCTCAAGCAAAAATAAAACAAGCTCCTGATAGTTTGATATTTAGATTAGGTGGAGGGTATAATCTATTGTCAAAAATCAGAAGACATTATCTGACGTTATTTAGTAACGTACAAATTATGCCGTCTGCTTTCAATTACTTAAAGCCCGATGAAATTCAAGGTAATAAATATTTGATTGGTGTGTTTCAAACAGCTGAAATGGTGAAAAATGTGGAGAAAGAAGTTCAGAGCATGTTTAAGTTTAGTGATTTTACTGACGACCGCAACTTGTCTCTCGCAAAACAGATGAGCAGTGAAAATTCTGTTGCTATTCATATAAGGAAGGGAGAAGACTATTTACTGAGGCCTGATTATAAGGGTACGTGTCCTGTTGAATATTACCAGAAGGCTGTAGAATGTATCAAATCTAAGATAGATAATCCTTACTTTTATGTGTTTACTGATAATCCTGAATGGGTTAAACAGAATATTACAGGTATAGAGTATAAATTGGTAGAAGGAAATCCTCCAGTTGGATGGGGTAACCATTTCGATATGCAGCTGATGTCATTTTGTAAGCATAACATCATTTCAAATAGTACATATAGCTGGTGGAGCGCTTTTCTGAATACTAACCCCAATAAAATAGTGATAGGACCTGCTATATGGTTCAATCCGGAGATGAAAAAGTACGAAGAGGTAAACAATGTTACGATATCTGATGATTGGATAAGAATGTAGAACTTTAAAATGAATACCTACTGTACATGATTAAAAATAGTTGATCATGCATAGTCGTCAAGAATTACTCAAAGCTATCGAGAAAAAGCATACCGTCATAGGTATTTTAAAAATGCAAGCTATCGGTATGTCTTTTTTTTAAATTGCTAAATAAAATTACAATGAACAATATATTATTCATAGGCGGAGCCGGTTTTATAGGCTCAAACCTGCTAAGGAGGTTTGTAGAGGATGTAGAATACAATGTATTCGTATATGAACCATCTTTTGCAAATGTACAGCGTCTTGACGTATATGGAGACAGTGTAAGATTGATACGTGGAACATTGGGTGAATTCGATTTGATTTGTTTGATGATAGAGACTCATAAGATAGATACGATAGTACACTTGGTTTCAACACTTGTTCCTGGAAGTTCATATGAAGACTATATAAATGAATTTAAGAATGTGGTATTTCCTACGGTACGTCTTCTGACATATTGTGCTGACAACAACATTAAGTTTATTTACTTCTCTTCTGGCGGTACCATATATGGAAACAGCATAGGTGAAAAATTTGTTGAAAAAGATGCTCCTGCTCCTATTTCTTATTACGGTCTTACAAAACAGTCACTCGAAAACAGCATATGCTTTGAGCACCGAAGAAATAATCTGCGCTATCTGATCATTCGACCTTCAAATCCTTATGGTCGTGGTCAGGACCTTCATGGTAATCAAGGGTTCATTGCTGTTGCCTTGGGGAAAGTTCTTGCAGGAGATAGTATTGAGATATGGGGCAATGGTTCTTCCATTCGTGACTATATCTATATTGATGATCTTGGCGAAGCCTTTTACAAGCTGATTAAACAGAATATAGAGAATGAAATATTCAATGTAGGTTGTGGCAAGGGGTATACGCTTACAGAGATTCTTTCCGTGATGGAAAAGGTGGTAACTGAGCCTACCAATGTCGTGTATAAGCCTAGCCGTTCGGTGGATGTAAATGCGATGGTGTTGGATGTTACAAAACTGAAAACTGCAATTGGATTCCATCATACTCGATTACAAGATGGATTACGAATTTTTTATGAAGAAGTGAAAAAGAAAATAGAAAAATAGTCTCATTATTTTAAATAAGAAGAAGGTCTAGAAATAACCGCAAAGCGGTATCTGGAAAATCAGCAGTGGATGGATAATATTACTTCTGGTGACTACCAGTCCTATATTATGAATCAATGTATACGAATAAATAATTAGTTTTATAAATAACATATGAGAGTACTTTTAGTTCATAAATTTTTCAATTATAACGGTGGTGCTGATGTGTTCTTCTTTGAGGTAGGCCGAGTGCTGAAAGAGAATGGTCACGAAGTGGCTTACTTTTCAACCAATAATGAAAGGAATAAGACGTCGGAATGGGCAAGGTATTTTGTGGATGCTCCAAATTTTAAGAGTAGTTCGCCCGTGAAAAAGTTAAAGGCTATAACAGAAATTCCCTATAATCTGCGTATAAAAAAGGCTTTTATTAAGTTGATAGATTCATTCAAACCAGACTTGGTACATTGCTTCAATATTATGACACAGATTTCACCCTCAATTATTGTGGCTGCACATGAACGTAATATCCCAGTAGTGATTTCACTTAATGACTATAAGCATATTTGTCCCAATTACAAACTCTATCACCACGGACATCTTTGTGAGGACTGTAAAGGTGGTAAGTTCTATAAGTGTTTTACCAATAAATGTGCTCATAATTCTATGACCTTCAGCCTTGCCAGTTCATTGGAATCGTATGTTCACTTACGGATGGGTATATATGAAAAATATATCACAATGTTCACATTTTCAAGCGATTTTATGGCTGATAAGACTGAGGATTTTTGGGGGCGTAAGCTGATCCGCGTAAAGATGATGAATCCTTTCAAATTCTCTGCAAGGGTCACAGATACGAGTCGTGAATATGGTTTGTATTTTGGTCGCTTGATTGATGAGAAAGGAGTTGATATTCTGGTGAGAGCTTTAGCTGAGTGCAGCCCCAATGTGAAGTTCAAAATTATCGGCAATGGTCCTGATGAGGAAATGTTACAAGAATTAGCCAAAAAGCTTAATATAGAGAATCTGGAGTTCTGTGGACCAAAGTGGGGCATTGAACTTGATGAGTATCTTAAACGTGCCAAGTATGTGGTGGTTCCTTCGACATGGCATGAAAATTTTCCGTATGTAATCCTGCAGGCTTTCAACTTCTGCAAAGCTGTAATTGGTTCGGATCGAGGAGGTATACCTGAAATGTTGGCAAACGGTCGCGGCTTACTCTACGAAGCAAATGACCCCAAGCAGTTGACAGAAAAAATTATGTATATGGAAAGTCATAATGAAGAGGCTATTGCAATGGGCGAGAATGGACGAAAATACGTGGAGGATAAATTCACGGATGAAGTGTTCTACACTGCATTGCTGAGAGGATATGAGAAGGCTCTAACAGCTGAAAAATTAATGTAAAATACTAAATTTTCGCAAGTATCTATTGGTTTAGAATATATCCACTTGCGAAACTTTAGGATAATGATAAAAAAACGATAAAATATGGCAAACAATAACATTCCGTGTCCTACGGACGCTAGTATCATTTTAACTTATCGTTGCCCGATGAAGTGCAAGATGTGTAATATCTGGTTTAACCCGACAAACAAGCAGGAGGAGATAAAGACTGCCGACTTGAAGTCGCTACCCAAGCTGAAGTTCATCAACCTCACGGGTGGTGAGCCTTTTATTCGTGAAGACTTGGCCGAAATTGTTGAGGAGTGCTACAAGCATTCAGACCGCATTGTGATTTCCACTTCGGGCTGGTTTGAGGATAAGGTTGTGGCGCTGGCAAAGAAGTTTCCGAACATAGGTATTCGTATCTCCATTGAGGGATTGAGCAGCAAGAATGATGAGCTGCGTGGTCATCAGGGTGGTTTCGACAAGGGATTGCGCACGTTACTCACTTTGAAGCATATGGGACTGAAAGATATCGGTTTCGGTTGTACCGTGAGCAACAGCAACTCTAAAGATATGTTGTCACTTTATCAGTTGTCGCAATCGCTAGGGATGGAGTTTGCCACGGCTGCATTCCACAACTCCTATTACTTCCACAAGGACGACAACGTGATAACCAACAAGGAGGAGGTGTGCAACAACTTCAAACAGCTCATTGAGTGGCAGCTTCAGGAGAAGCATCCGAAGAGCTGGTTTCGTGCGTGGTTTAACATGGGATTGATTAACTACATCGAAGGTGGTAGACGTATGTTGCCTTGTGAGGCTGGAAGCGCCAACTTTTTCATCGACCCATGGGGCGAGGTTTATCCTTGCAACGGTATGGAGGAGAAGTATTGGAAGAAGAGCATGGGTAACATTCGTGAAACCCATGATTTTAAAGAAATATGGGAAGGTGAACAGGCACAAAAAGTACGCGAAATGGTGCGTAAATGCCCTAAGAACTGTTGGATGGTAGGTACTGCTTCTCCTGTGATGCACAAGTACATTAAACATCCAATGAAATGGGCCTTAAAAAATAAATTACGCAGTATGAAAGGTAATAATGTATGCTTGGATAAAAGTTGGTATGATGTAGGCCAAGATCCTATTCAAGGTGATTTAAGAGATAAATTTTAAATGAAAATTGTTGTAACAGGTACACGTGGTATCCCTAATATTTTAGGCGGTGTAGAAACTCATTGTGAGGAATTGTTTCCCCGTATTGTTGCTAAAGGGTATGATGTAACAGTTATACGTCGAAAGAGTTATTTACAGGATGAGCTTAAAGAGTATAAAGGGGTGAAACTTGAGGATATAGAGACTCCTAAAAAAAAATCACTTGAGGCAATAATACATACTTTTCGGGCAATTTGTAAAGCTAAGAGACTTGGAGCTGATGTTGTTCACATTCATGCTATAGGTCCTGCTTTATTTACTCCTTTTGCACGTCTACTTGGCATGAAAGTTGTTTTTACACATCATGGTCCTGATTATGATCGTGTAAAATGGAACTTTCTTGCAAAAACAATGCTCAAATTGGGTGAACGCATGGGATGTATGTTTGCTAATGAGGTTATTGTTATTTCAGAAGTAATCAATAATCTGATTGTTCAGAAATATGGTAGAAGAGATGCTCATCTAATTTATAATGGTGTACCTGAAGCAAATTTTATTAAAGACACGGAATTCCTGGATCCATTGGGAGTTACTTCAGGGAATTATATCTTTGCTATGGGACGGTTTGTTCCAGAAAAGAATTTTCATCAACTTATTAATGCTTATGCAGAATTAAAGCCTACTAATTGTAAATTGGTATTGGCTGGAGATGCTGATTTTGAGGATGATTATTCTCAAAGTTTGAAGAACCTGGCTAGGGAGAATGATGTAATACTTACAGGATATATCAAAGGAAAGAAACTTCATTCAATGCTTTCTCATGCAAAATGTTTTGTTCTCCCTTCATCACATGAAGGGTTACCTATTTCTCTGCTCGAAGCGATGAGTTATCATTTACCTGTAGTGGTTAGTGATATCCCTGCTAATATGGAAGTCGGCTTAGACAAACAATGTTATTTTGAGACTGGTAATGAGAAGAAACTGGAAGCTCGTTTATCTTCAATATTATCTAAAGATATCGTAAAAATTGATTATAACATGAAAGCGTATAATTGGGATACAATTGCTGAACAGGTTATTGAGGTTTATAAGAATATAAAATAAGAATATATGAAAATATGAAAGGTATAGTTTTAGCAGGAGGTTCAGGTACAAGATTGTATCCGATTACGAAAGGAGTAAGTAAGCAGCTACTCCCCATCTATGATAAACCAATGGTTTATTATCCTATCTCGGTATTAATGTTGGCAGGAATAAAAGAAATTTTGGTGATATCTACTCCTCAGGACTTACCCGGATTTAAAAGATTACTGGGTGATGGTTCTGATTATGGTATTACTCTTGAATATGCAGAACAGCCTTCTCCGGATGGACTAGCTCAGGCTTTTATAATTGGTGAGAAATTTATTGGTAATGATTCTGCTTGCTTGGTGCTAGGTGATAATATATTCTATGGTCAAAGTTTTGGCAGGATGCTTTCTGAAGCAGTTCAGAATGCAGATAATCAAAAAGCAACAGTGTTTGGCTATTATGTGAATGATCCTGAGAGGTACGGTGTTGCTGAATTCGATATGGAAGGCAATGTACTTAGTATTGAAGAAAAGCCCAAAGAACCGAAATCAAATTATGCAGTTGTTGGACTTTATTTTTATCCGAATAAGGTACTTGATGTTGCTAAGAACATAAAGCCGTCTGCTCGTGGTGAACTAGAAATTACTACGGTGAATCAGGAATTTCTGAAGGAGGGTGAATTGAAAGTACAACTTTTAGGTCGTGGCTTTGCATGGCTCGATACCGGTACGCACGATTCTCTTTCTGAAGCTTCAACTTTTGTGGAAGTGATAGAAAAAAGACAAGGTTTAAAGGTGGCTTGCCTGGAGGAAATAGCGTATAAAAAAGGCTGGATAGGCAAAGAAAAGCTCATAGAATTGGCGCAGCCAATGAAAAAGAATCAGTATGGTCAATATTTATTAGGTTTAGCAAAATAGAAAATGAATGTAATTAAAACAGAGCTCGAAGGAGTGGTGATTATTGAGCCTCGTGTATTTAAGGATGACCGAGGCTATTTCTTTGAGTCTTTTTCACAAAAGAATTTTGAAGAGCAGGTTTGTAACACTGTTTTTGTACAGGATAATGAATCAAAATCTACGTATGGGGTGCTTAGAGGACTTCATTTTCAGAAACCTCCTTATGCACAATCAAAATTGGTTCGTGTTGTAAAAGGTAAAGTACTCGATGTGGCTGTGGATATTCGTAAAGATTCTCCTACTTATGGAAAACATGTGGCGGTAGAACTGAGTGCGGAAAATAAGCGGCAGTTCTTTCTTCCTCGTGGTTTTGCTCATGGTTTTGCTGTATTAAGTGAAGAGGCAGTGTTTCAATATAAATGTGATAATTTATACTCTCCACAAAGTGAAGGTGCTTTGGCATGGGACGATCCTGATTTAGGTATTGACTGGCAAATACCTACTGATAATGTAGTTTTATCAGAGAAAGATATGCACCATGATAGATTAAAAGATGCGGAATTAGTATTCGATTATAAAATGAATCAGTATGAGTTTTAAACGAAATATATTAATTACAGGCGGTGCCGGCTTTATCGGTAGCCATGTGGTAAGATTGTTTGTGAATAAGTATCCTGATTATCATATTATAAATCTGGATAAGCTCACTTATGCTGGTAACTTAGCAAATCTGAAAGATATTGAGGATAAAGCTAACTATTCCTTTGTTAAAGCTGATATCTGTGACTTTGATAAGATGATGAAACTCTTCAAAGAATTTAATATTGATGGAGTAATTCACCTGGCAGCTGAAAGTCATGTAGATCGTAGCATTAAAGATCCATTTACCTTTGCGCAAACCAATGTAATGGGTACATTGTCATTATTACAGGCTGCAAAGCTTTCGTGGGATGGTGATTATGATAACAAGCGTTTTTATCATATATCAACAGATGAAGTTTATGGTGCTTTGCAATTTGATGGAACATTCTTTGAGGAAACTACAAAGTACGATCCTCATAGTCCTTATTCTGCAAGCAAAGCAGGCAGTGATCACTTTGTAAGAGCTTTCCATGATACTTACGGCATGCCTACCATTGTGACTAATTGCAGTAATAATTATGGCCCATACCAATTCCCTGAAAAACTAATACCTCTGTTTATTAATAATATCCGTCATGGAAAGCCACTGCCAGTCTATGGCAAGGGAGAGAATGTTCGCGACTGGCTCTATGTAGTTGATCATGCACGGGCTATTGATGTTATTTTCCACGAAGGAAAAACTGCTGAAACGTATAATATTGGCGGCTTTAATGAGTGGAAGAACATTGATATTATAAAGGTGGTCATTAAGACTGTTGATAGATTGTTGGGAAATCCTGAAGGTACCAGTGACCATCTTATCACTTATGTAACAGACAGGGCAGGGCACGATCTTCGTTATGCTATTGATTCCACTAAACTGAAAACAGAATTAGGTTGGGAACCTTCTTTGCAGTTCGAAGAAGGCATTGAGAAAACAGTACGCTGGTATCTTGATAACCAGGAATGGATGGATAATATCACCAGTGGAGAGTACGAGAAGTATTATAGTGATATGTATAAAAATAAACTATAAAGAAATACACTGCTTATCTGTAAGCTTGAAGAAGAACAACGCATTAAGGAGTTTAGTACAATTTAATATATTTTTTCATGAGGCCGGTCCTTTCTTTGGTCACTCGGCTTTGCCATCGTTTTTGATGGTTTTGAGTTTAAAGCCCCTCAGTCACTTGAGAGGCTTTTTCTGTTTATTTGTCAATCAGCTTCTGAATAATCTGGGCGTATTTATTTATTACGTTCATTTCTTTTTGCTATATAACGCATAATGGGTCATTACGCACCAAGGTTCGTCACTAAAGTTTTTTAGTGACGAACCTTTTTTTTAACCGAGTCTAAGGGTAGAAATGTTTTTTGATTTAAATAAACTTTTTACTGTGAATGAGATTAAATTTATTTTATGTTTTAAAGACATGAGAAGTTACACTAACTTTGAAGAAAATTTTAAAACAACAGTATGAACAAAAGAAAACAGAAAAAAGTGAAGAAAAAGCAGTTATCGGCAAAAGAATTTAACGGGAAAGTAGAATTCCTTAAAAATCTCCTTGAGAAGGAGGTGGGAATAATGACCTGGACAGGTACTTGCGAAGAGTATGGAGAGCTTTTTATGCCACTAATACGCAGTGGGTTAATAGTACACAGTAGGGGAAAGGATATTTACCACCATGGCCTTACGCTATCATGCATTTTCAATATACAGAGGGCAAATGGCAGCAGGAATAATCTTAAACATACGGCAACATTTGAGGCGTTAAAGATAAGTAGATCGAATATAAATGACTAAATATTAATGTGTTGAAAGAAAGGTTAAAATCTCGTTTTATTAGCCAATAAAATTATTTTCCTTTGCAACACTATGTCAGAAGACATATTTTAGGATTTTAGACTTAATTATTAATAGTTACTTAAAAATTAATTTCAAATGACAATTTTCTCTAGTAAATTCGAAACCAGTCTTACTGGTTGCCAACGTTTATCAGTAGTTGCCTCTTTGTATTTTCCCAATTACTCAAAATCACACATCGCCAAACAGATGTTTTTAGCTAAAATAGCTGAGGATAAAGAGCTTTATATCAAGCTGACAGAAATTGGATTCTTAAATGAGAACCAATTTATTACTCCAAACCAGATGACTCTTTTTTTTGAGCACTGGGGGGTGCCGGACGCTATCTCCCAATGGCTGAAGGCCAAACGCTAGAATAGGATTAGTGAAAATCAAAAAAATGATGGGTTTTATATGTTAATATAAAACAAGAATTTAATACTTATTTATTCGGTGTCGCTTAATGTGCGCCGAATAAATAATTTATGTTTCTAAAAACCTATGTGCCACCAGTTTACAAGCACTAAAAATTTGTGCATTTATTTGTGCATTATTTGTAAGATAAGATTAATAAAAAACCGCCCATTACCGCCCAATTATACTTTTAAGCGAAAAACAGGAGTTCTTCTCCAAAACGAGCTTTGTTGTCTGCTTTCGGCTTTGTTGCCCGCTTTCTACCCAAACACACCTTCCTCATTTGGAGTGTATTGCATGAAGTAATACATTTGCATCATGAAAAAAATCACACAGTTTGTGACTATAAATTTTAAAAAATACTTAATTACCGAAATGAAAAACGAACAGCTGCCTTTCCAGGCTTTAACAAAAGGATATGTGCTTCTTCCTAAAAATCTGTTGATGTATAGTTTAAACCAGAAAGAAAACAACTTAACGTATTTTGATGCTTTCCTAATGGTGCTCACTAAAGTGAATTACAAAGATAACACTGCGGTGATACGTGGCTGCACGGTGGAATGCAAAAGGGGGGAATCCTTATTGTCGTGTAACAGCTGGGCGCAACTGTTTAACTGGACCACCGGGAAAACAAGACGCTTTTTCTCAAAAATGGCAAAAGAGAATTTAATTAGCTCATCTCCCGTAAAATATGGCATGAAGCGTATTAAAGTGGTTGATTACGATCTGTGGACGGGCAAAACTTCTCATAATGCCGATTTAAAAAGCCGCTGCGAAGAGCAGTTCAAAGTTTTCTGGAATGAGTATCACGAAATAACGCAGCTGCCCAAAATGAATATCGGTGATGCACGCAAGGAGTGGAAAAAGCTTTCGCAGAAGGAAAGGGATCTGGCTATCGGAAAAATTTATTCGTATTGCGAGTCGGTAGGCATCAGAACTTATTTCAAGAATGCCGGCAATTACCTTAAAGGGCAATGTTTTTATAACGAGTAAAATTAAAACAAAAAGCCGGGAATAAATGGAAAAAAGTATTAACATGCCTTTTAACAGCAGCACGGAAGAGGCGGTACTTGGAGCAGTGCTACTGGAAAAGAAGGCGATGCCGGAGGCGGTGCAGCACCTGCGGGCGGAGATGTTTTATTACGATAATCACCGCATTATTTTTGATGCCCTGATGCGCATGTACAACGCCCGGCGAAACATTGACATCATCACTGTGGTCGATGAACTGTGCCGCAGCAATGAGCTGGACAAGGTGGGTGGTCCCTATTACATTACTAAGCTGAGCAGCCAGGTGGCTAGCTCGGCTCACCTGCAAAATCATTGCCTCATTTTAAAGGATCTGTTTCTGCGAAGGGAACTGATAAAGGGAATCAGCGGGCTGCTGTCTTCTGCTCAGGACATGACGGTTGACATAATGGACGTGGTGTGCAACATGCAGGAACTGGTATCGCAGGTGGAAAATGATGCGATTAAGGCGGATAACCTGCGCGATATGGAGACGCTGATGGACCACACGCTGCAACAGGCAGAGGTGCGCATGGAGAATTCGGTGAATGGGGTGACGGGGGCAGACACCGGGCTCACGGACCTGAACAAGATTACCGGGGGATGGCAGAAGGGTGAACTGATTGTAATTGCGGCACGCCCGGCGGTGGGTAAAACCATGTTTACGCTGTTTTTGGCAAGGGCGGCGGCAAGAAGCGGACTTCACGCGTTGTTTTGCAGCATAGAGATGCAGGGTGAACGGCTGGGCGACCGGTTGATTCTGATGGAGAGTACTGTCAATCCGTATGCATGGCGCACCGGGCAAACCGACGAAAGGGAGTGGAACGAGGCACGGGAGGCTGCCCGTGAGCTGGCCACGCTGCCTATCAAAATTGATGACAACCCGGTGATGAGTATTGATTACATCCGTGCGCAGGCTCGTTTACTGAAAAGCAAGGGTCAGTGTGACATTATCTTTATTGATTACCTGCAGCTAAGCGACATGAAAACGCCTGGCAAGGACAACCGTAACCGTGAACAGGAGGTGGCTGCCGCAGCAAGAAAGTCGAAGTTACTGGCCAAGGAGCTTAACTGCCCCGTGGTGTTGCTCAGTCAGCTGAACCGCCAGGTGGAGAACCGCTTTGGGAACCGTCCGCAGCTGGCGGATTTACGTGAGAGTGGAGCCATTGAGCAGGATGCCGACATTGTGATGTTGCTCCATCGTCCCGCCATGACGGGTCAGGCCACGGACAAGGAAAGCGGTTACCCCACTGAGGGTCTGGGTATATTGATTACTGCCAAGCACCGTAACGGAGAGACCGGTAACGTATATTTCTCGCACAACAAGAGCATGACCAAGATTGAGGATTATGTGCCACCCATGGAGTGGATGATGAGACAAAGTAGATAAGAGTAGTTATAAATAGAAAATCCCCGTTACCAACAAATCAGTGGTAACGGGGATTTTTCTATTTCAGAGAGCTATACTCCTTACTAGCGTCAAAGCAAGGACAAACCTTAAGCCATTCATGTGACTCAATAACGCCATCACCATCGAGATCAGGGCTGAGGTCGCGGTGACCTGCAATTCTGCAACCGGGGTAATCCTTTAGTAAGGTGAGTAGCAGCACACGGAGGGAGTGGCGTTGCCATTCGGTGCGGGTGTCTGCCGGTTTTCCCTGTGCATTGAGGCCGCCTTCGTAACAGATGCCTATGCTGTGAGCGTTAAAGCCTCTGGCGTGCGCCCCGACTTTGTTCAGCGGACGGGTACTCTTTATACTGCCATCCCGGCGGATGTAGTAATGGTAACCTATGCCGTTGAAGCCTCTTTCCCTGTGGCTTCGCTCAAGGTCGGCCTGGGTAAAGGGTAGGTCGGAGCGTGTGGCGGTGCAGTGTATCACTATCAGGTTGATCTCTCTCATGGTTACCGGGGTGTTAGTGCTCGTTCTGCGCAGGCGGGCACCAGGCATTGCTGCTTCAGTGACTCGCTAAGACGGGCGTTGAGGGTGATGATCTCCTGATACATTTGTCTCACTTTCTCGGAGAGCTCAAAATAATCGGTCTCAAAACGGGTTACCTGCTCCATCAGATAGTTGAACTGGCCCTTTACCAGTTCAGTGAACTCTTGCATCTCCTTGGCGTCTTTCTTCTTCAGGAAAGGCAGCACCAGGGTAAGCACGTTCAATAGTCCGTCAATCACTTTCATTACGCGCCAGCCCCTTCTGCAACTACTGCTTTAGTGGGCAACTTGGCTACTTGCGAGTACTCCAGAGTTTTCAACAGGGTGGTGAGCAACTTGCCCGGGCGAAAGCTGATACGCGGTCTTTTGATGAGTGAGCTGTGAAACTCTTTCTCGGTTGCTGCTCCGCCGCTGCTTACTGCTACCTGGAAGGTACCAAAGTCGCCCAAACGGATGATTTCGCCTTTGGAAAGAGAGATTTCCATCGTAGTGATCACGGCGTTGAGAACTGCTGCCACGTCGGCTCTTGTTGCGGTACATCGACTGTCAACATCTTTACAGATTAGGTCGAAACTCATTTCTCCATAACCTTGTGCCTGTGCATAATACTTTGCCGGTTCCGACATCTTTGATGGATTCTTTCTTGGTACTACTGAGAATTTAACTGCCATAAGCTTTTGTTTGTTTTAAATGATTAATAATACTGTTTCTTTATTGTCTTACAAAGATACTACATGGCTTTGCGCGCGGCACACGCTATTGTTGTGTAGTGAGGTTTATGGGGGTTTTATAGGTTTTTCTCTTTTCTTTTGGCTTGAACCAAAAGAAACAAAAGTTCAAGGCTGCATTTTTTTTGCTAAAATCGTGAGGCTTGTAGCTAAAGGGGCTCAAACTCGCTTCGCTCAAACAGTCGCCCCTTCTTCACGCTACATTCCTCACAATTTCTTCACGCAAAAAAAATGAGGCCGGTCTTAGGGGTTTCTGAGCGGGCTACCGTTTTGGACCGATTAGCTTTGCTTCGCTCGCTTGTCACTTCGTGACGGTTCTTTTTCGCTCGGCTACCGTTGCTTCGTTCCACAAATGATTCTTCGTCACTTTTGGTGGAAGCAAACTGTCTCAAATGCTTATCCAATCAAGATTCTACATGCTTTTTGATAAGCCATTTACTGACTCTGATAAAAAGTCTGCAAAACGCCATAAATAAAAGATTCAATGTAATAAGTGACGAGCTCCAATGAGCAATGGCGCAGCCGAGCGGAAAAGAAGGACCGGCCTCATATTCGCAGCGTTAAGCGGAGTGAAAGGATGGAGCGTTAAAAAGAAAATGCTGTTTGAGCGAAGCGAGTTTCATTTTCTTTAGCGGAACCCTTTCACGGAGTAGTGAAGAATATGCAGCCTTGACCTTTTGTTTCTTTTCCGTCAAGGGAAAAGAAAAAGTCTTTGCAATAAGAGTACAAAATACAAACAAAATTACTAGGAATTTTAGTTTTTATTTTGTAAATTTACTTCATAATAAAAAAGACTTTTATGGAGGGAAATAAAACCGAATTTAGAGTGAAAGCCTGCGGAAAAGCCGAATTGGCAATGTTGTATAATCCGCAAATGTGCACAAGAGAAGCACTGCGAACACTAACCAGATGGATGGTAAGGAACGAAGAGCTGTATAGAGAACTGCTCATTATAGGCTATAAGAAAACATGTAAAATTTTTACACCAAAAGAAGTGGCGGTTATCACACACTACCTGGGAGAGCCATAGAACTCCGGTTATGTTTTGCCCAAAGTCCCGCCAGCTTTTTTGAAAGTCCCGCCAGGTTTTTGAAAAAGCTGACGGGACTTTTTTGTGTTTTTAAACGGCTGATTATTAATGTTATATATGGTTGTTTTTACCTTCATAAACTACATTATATAAAGCCATCTGAAACTCTTTGATGACAAGATATTTTTTATTTAGGTAAGACTGCTTATTCGTTATTGAAGCCAATGACTATCTCCGCTACTACGTTCCGCCGTTTCAGCGAAATGCAGTATAATTTTAGCAAAAGACATGCAGTCTTGATTTTTTTGTTTCTTTTGCATCAAGGCAAAAGAAAAAGATTGCTACCTTTGTAAAATGAAAAGAAAAATACTACTAATACTCATCTCTGCATTTTTATTATCAACGGAAATGAATGCGCAGACTGACGGCAAGTTGACTTATTCCGTGGAGAGCGGAATAACAACCGCGGATGGAGATCATTCTCCTTTGTGGCTGAATGCCAACAAACAAGGGCTCTCTTCTATCAGTAAGGATAACGGATATCTGACTGCAGGGGTATTTCGTTCCCTGGAGAAAGAAAAAATATTCTCTTATGGGTATGGTCTGGAGCTGGCGGGTACGTATAACTTTACTTCGAAGTTTATTATTCAACAAGCTTACCTGGATCTGAAATACCGCAAGATAGGAGTGAGCATTGGTAGTAAGGAGCGTAGTGGGGAATTTGTGAATCAGCAACTTTCAAGTGGTGGGCTTACGCTATCAGGAAACGCACGGCCTGTACCGCAGGTGTGGGCGGGATTACCGGATTATGTAACTGTGCCGGGTACTCGTAACTGGCTTTCTTTTCGGGGGCATATTGCGTATGGTCGGTTTACAGATGGAGACTGGCAGGAGAACTTTGCCGGGGCTACAGGGAAATATGTGAAGGGCATGCTTTATCATTCGAAAGCTATTTATTTTAAGCTGGAAAAGGAGGAGGTATTGCCTTTACGTTTTGAGATGGGACTTGAAATGGAGGATCAGTTTGGAGGAACGCAACATAATAATGGGAATATAATAAAGATGCCTTCTGGTATAAAAGATTACTTGAAAGCACTTGTACCGATGTCTGGAGGAAGTGATACTCCCGGCGGTGAGCAACTGAATATTGAAGGAAACATGCTGGGGAGTTGGCATTTTTCTCTGAATTATCATCTGCACGACTGGAATCTGAGAGGATATTATGAACATCATTATGCAGACCATTCCATGTTATTTATGGAATATCCGTGGAAAGACGGGATGTATGGTCTGGAGATAACCCCTCCGGCAAATCCGTTTGTCAGCGGAGTGGTATATGAATACATCTACAGCAAGGATCAGAGTGGACCGGTGTACTGGGATCATACCAAAGTGTTGCCCGAGCAGGTGAGTGCACGTGATGACTATTATAATCATTATATCTATACCGGGTGGCAGCACTGGGGAATGGCCATGGGCAATCCGCTGTTTATGTCGCCCATTTATAATAAAGATGGATCGCTCTCTTTTAAGAGCAACCGCATCATAGCGCATCATCTGGGTATATCGGGATGTCCCACACAGGAACTGAAGTACAGGGTACTGCTTTCGCACAGTGATAACTGGGGTACGTATTATAAGCCGTTCAAGGAGATTATGAAGAATACTTCCTCACTGGTGGAACTTACTTATTCTCCCCGCAAGCTTACCGGCTGGAGCTTTTCTGCTTCCGCAGCCACAGATCGTGGAGATATGCTGGGTGATAATACCGGTGGAATGATCACTATTCGTAAAACGGGGTTATTGTCTAAATAAATAGGTTATGAAAAATATATATATATTACTGTTTTTGTTTGTACTATCAATTTCTTCGTGTCAGAAAGCACCTATCAATGGTGATTTGGATGGGATGTGGCAGTTGATGAAGATTGAAGTGAAGGATAAACCTACCGTTGTTCCTGATCAGCTTTATTATTGCATTCAGTTGCACATGGTTCAGTTGCAGGGTGCAGCTGGTTGTAATGGTACGTTTGCTCATTCCGGTGATTCTGTTCATCTGGTTATACGGCAACGAAAGGTTTCTGATGTGGCTGCTTATGGAATGAATGATACGATTCAGAATTTTTATATTGAGCAGCTTTCTTCTGGTAAAATGACATTGAGGTCTTCTTATGCGTCTCTTTCGTTTCGGAAGTTTTAGCTTTTTTGCAATCTTGGCTTGTAGTCGCTTTTTAAATTTTAAGTCTTAACTGCTCTTTTCTTTTCCCTTGACGCAAAAGAAACAAAAGTTCAAGGCTGCATATTCTCCGCTACTCCGTGAAAGGGTTCCGCTTAACGCTACGAATATGAGGCCGGTCTTGTTGGCTTTTCTGCTTTGGTGGTGTCTTGGAGTAGTTAGCCTTTGCTTTGCTCGGCTGCACTTCGTGCGGTTTTTTGGGTCCTTTAAGCTTTGCTTCGCTGGGCTTTGCCATCGTTAGTGGTGCTTTCTTTGCTTTTCTTTGCTTGGGGTAGCTTCTTCCTCGTGATTTGATGGTCAGTTTTGCCTTTACTGTGTTTTGTTGAGGAACCTACTTCACCCAGTTCTGGCTTTTAAGAGTGGGCAAAGCATTGAATAAAACACCTCAAAAGCCGGCGAGCATGGCGAAGCCAGCCAAGCCGAAAAAGAACCGTCACAAAGTGACAAGCGAGCGCAGCAAAGCTAACTGGTCCACAACCGCAGCTCGCTCAGGAACCAGAAGGACTGGCCTCATGGATTTTGCGTGAAGAAATTATGCGTAATGGAGCGTAAAGAAGGGGCGACTGTTTGAGCGAAGCGAGTTTGAGCCCCTTCAGCGAAATGCAGCATAATTTTAGCAAAATACGTGCAGCCTTGACTTTTTGTTTCTTTTGGATCAAGCCAAAAGAAAAGAAGAAGAGCTTATTGGTAAGCAAACCAAATTGAAATAAATGACTATAATGCTCAATAAAATGAGAAATTATCTCATTTTATATCTGTTATTGAAAACTTTTTGTATATTTGAGACGTTGTTATGAAGAATATTAATAAGAATTAAATATGCTGATCAATTTTACTGTTGGTAATTATAGGTCATTCAAAGAGAAAAAAACTTTGAGCATGGAAGCAACAGCCATTAAAGAACTCAAAGAATCAGTAATAGAGGAAAATAAATACAGGTTATTGCCCAGCGCGGTAATTTATGGTGCGAACTCGAGTGGGAAAAGTAATTTGCTTAAAGCCATTGCTACAATGAAAGGCGTTGTGCTAAGTTCTGTTCGGTTAAATCCGGGGGAAACTCTTGATTACGATCCATTTGCTTTGAGTATGGAGAATATTGCTTGCCCTACTTTTTTTGAAATGGAGTTCTTCTTGTCTTCTGTAAACTACCGATATGGGTTTGAGTATGACGAAAGTAAAATTCTGAGTGAGTGGTGTTACGAGAAATGTGAAGGTGAAAAGGAATATAATCTGTTTGTCAGAAAAGGGGGAGGCATTGGAGTCTCAAAGAAAAGATTTCCCGAAGGCTTGGGAAAAGAAATGTCAACAGCTGATAATCGGTTGTTTCTTTCTTTGGTAGCTCAATTAAATGGAGAGAAGGCTCAACGAATTATTTCCTGGTTCCATAATTGCAACTTAATATCAGGCATAGAAAGCGGTGGGTATGAAGGATTCACAATTAAAATGCTTTTTGAAAAGTTGAAAGGTTATGATAGCGCATTGGAATTCTTTCAAAAATTACAACTTGGATTTGAAAACATAGATGTACTTGAATCAGAATTTAGTGAAGCTATGTTACCTTCCCGCATGCCGGAAACAATAAGTATGCAGATGAAAAAAACTTTAGAAGGTAGAAAAATGCTTTCTGTTATGACAAAGCACAAAATATATGATGAAGCTGGGGAGGTAGTAAGTGTTCTGCCATTTAATAAAGACAAAATGGAATCTGAAGGTAGTAAAAAAATTATTGACTTATCGGGCCCAATATTTGATTCCTTGTTAACAGGGAAAGTCTTGATTGTTGACGAACTGGATGCTAAGCTACATTCAATACTTACACGGCAAATAATCAAGTTGTTCAGGGATAGGGAGTCCAATCCTAATAATGCACAGCTTATTTTTGCAACACATGACACTAATCTTTTGAATGTAAAAACCTTTAGAAGAGATCAGGTATGGTTTACGGAAAAGGATAGCTGTGAAGGAACAGATCTTTATTCGTTGGCTGAGTTCAGAGAACCCGATGGCACAAAGATTCGCAAGGATAGAAGTCTTGAAAGTGATTATATTAACGGGCGTTATGGAGCAATTCCATATATAAAAGGTTAATAGGTATGGGATTAATGACAAAGTCTGAGGTTCAAGAGGCTAAGAAGGCGCATAGGCAAGCTAAGGCTGACAGAAAAAGAAAAATCAACACACGTAATAGTCGTGTGAGTTTTCTCATTGTATGTGAAGGTGAAAGGACAGAACCAAACTATTTTAATGCTTTGATAGATAATCGAAGCTCTGATGTTCGTGAAGTGAAAATAGAAGGAGAAGGACGTGGAACTGTGAGCCTTATCAAGCAAACAATTAGTATCAGAGATAAGATGGATCAGGAGTTTGATCGTGTATGGGCTGTTTTTGACAAAGATAGTTTCCTGGATTTTAACGATGCAATAAAGCTGGCTGGAAAAAACAATATATTATGTGCATGGTCTAACGAATCTTTTGAGCTATGGTATTATCTTCACTTTCAGTTTCTTGAAACAGGGGTGAGTCGTTCTCAATACATAGGAATGATTGAGCGTGAGATTCGAAGACTAACTGGAAATAAGGATTACAAATATGAAAAAAAAGATCCGAAAACATTTTCTTTGTTGCAGAAATTTGGTTCTGAGCAGATGGCAATAAAACATGCGGAAAAATTGAGGCATTTTTTTTCAGATAAGAATTATACAGCTCATAAACCCTGTACAACTGTTGATTTACTGGTGATGGAGTTGAATGAGCCCGAGAAGCTGTTATGAATTTAATCGGTTTCACGGTGTAAAGTCTGGTTATGATGATTTTGCAAAATATCTGAAACGTACAGATAGAGAGTTATAGTTACTTTAGCAACCATTTCCAGACTGGGATAATTTCTATCTTTTTTTCGCTTTCCTGAATGGTTGATTCTTCATCCCAGGTTATTATCTCCATTTTTTCTGTTGCATATACTTCAGACAGTTTTATCAGAGCTTTTATTTCTCTTTGCTTCGTGAGGTCGTCTGTAATGCTGTAAGATACCTGAATGGCTTTGTGTTCACCAGGTATAAAGAAGTCTACTTCTATGTTCTTATTGTAGAAAAACAGATCATCACCATATTGCTGTTTTAGTTTGATGGCTACCATATTTTCAAGCAATTTGGTCTCAGGATCAAACAGAAAATTGTTTAGCAATCCGTTATCAAAGAAATATCTCTTCTTAAATGTCTCTTTGTCACTCAGTTTATCCGAGTAATTGGATATGCCAAACACTAAGTAGGCATCTTCCAGAAGCTGAAGATAATCAACAAGGGTATTGCGGGAAATAGTTGTCCCTGTTGAGTCAATGATATTCTTTATTCTGGCTAGCGATGAGGGTTGCATCACGCTCTCCGCGAGTTTCTTTACCAGAACTTTGATTGCATTTTCGTTTCTGATGTCATTACGGGAAATAACGTCGCCAAGAAGAATTTTCTGGTAAATGGAATTTAACCAGCTTCGTTTGTCCTTCAAAGGAAATGACTCGGCAAAACCGCCAAAATAGAAATAATCATGGAATAGTTTTACTACTTGTGGGCGAGTGCTGCCATATTCCCAGTTACGATCTAAAGTGATCTGATTAAAGGTGAGGTATTCACTGAATGAAAAGGGGAACACTTCCTTTGCTATGAATCTGCCGCCAAGTGTGGTATGCATCTCTTTGCTGAGCATCTTTGCATTGCTGCCGGTAATGAATACTTTGTATTTTGAATCGGCCAGACGGCGGGCAAACTTTTCCCAGCCATCTATATTCTGGATCTCATCCAGATAGATAATTGGTTTACCGTCGAACATTTCATTATAGCTCTCTATAAACAGGTTGAGTTCTTCCACCTTGACCGACGAAATTCGCTCGTCCTCAAAATTGATATACAGGATGTTTTCAATGGATGCCTGTTTTGTCTTAATCAGAGTTTGTATATGCTGATATAACAGATAGGATTTACCTGCGCGGCGAAGTCCTACAAACACATAATTGGCTGTTTCTTCCAGCTGAAGGGGTCTTTCAACTAATTCAACATTTAGAATTTCATTTTGTTTCTCAAGAATCAGACTTTTTATTACTCGTTTTTCCATAATTTATGCATCTTATTGACACAAATATATGAATTATCTTTCAATATAGTGAACAATAAATTGCTTTTTCTTTTGTCTTGACTCAAAAGAAACAAAAGGTCAAGGCTGCATATTCTCCGCTACTCCGTGAAAGGGTTCCGCTAAAGAAAATGAAACTCGCTTCGCTCAAACAGCATTTTCTTTTTAACGCTCCACCCTTTCACTTCGCTTAACGCTACGAATATGAGGCCGGTCTTGTTGGCTTCCATGCTTTAGTGGTGTTTGGTGGCAGGGGATTGCCTTTGCTTTGCTCGGCTGCACTTCGTGCGGCTTTTTGGGATGGTTAAGCTTTTCTTCGCTCGGCTTTGCCATCGTTAGTGGTGTTTATTCGGCTTGGGGTCTTTGTTTTGTTGAGGAACCAACTTCACCCAGTTCTGACTTTTAAAAGTGGACAAAGGATTGAATTAAATACCTCAACGGCGGGCGAGCATGGCTCAGCCGCGCCGAGCGAAAAGAACCGTCACGAAGTGACAAGCGAGCGCAGCAAAGCTAATTGGTCCACAACCGCAGTTCGCTCAGAAACCAGAAGGACTGGCCTCATGGATTTTGCGTGAAGAAATTATGCGTAATGGAGCGTTAAGAAGAGGCGACTGTCTGAGCGAAGCGAGTTTGAGCCCCTTCAGCGGAATGCAGCATAATTTTAGCAAAATACGTGCAGCCTTGACTTTTTGTTTCTTTTGCGTCAAGGCAAAAGAAAAGGACAGTTAAGACTTGAATTTAAAAAGCGACCGCAAGCCAAGATTGCAAAAAAGAAACTATAACGACGAGATAAACTCAACAAAGGGTTTTATGTTGCCTTCAACGCTGGCTTTTTCCAGAGCGTTCATATATACATCTCTTTTTTCCACGGGGATAATCACCCAATCATAACCTCCCGATGCAAGCATTGTGTTCATTAAAAATCTTCCTACCCGACCGTTACCGTCCATAAACGGATGGATATAGGTAAACATGAAATGTCCCAGAATGGCTCTGACTGAAGCTTCTTTTTCCTCTTTCAATAGTTCAAATAAAGTGGTCATTGCATCTAATAGTGCTGTAGAGGGAAGTGGAGTATGTTTTGAGTTTCGAATATATACTTGATGAGCACGGTAACCCACAATGTCTGAAGGCTTAATGATTCCTGCTGTAACGCATGGCATAAACATTTCCTGATGCCACACAGAGAGATCTTTTGATAAAATATCACCGGCATCCTTCCCTTCGAAAATATTGGATACACTCATTTTAACTTTCTGAAATACCTGCCAGTAACCACGTGCAGCAAGCGCATTCTTTTGATTTGAATCATCACCATCGGGTTTCCATTTACCGTTTTTTACTTTATCAATTAATTCATCAGTAACTCTATACCCTTCAATAGATAAAGAGTGGTAAGCGTCCAGCTTATATTGGGCCTCCATTCTGGCAAGGAATTCTTTGCCATTCAAGTTACATTTAGGACGGCTGAAATGCTGCATAACATCCTCCCGCATATTTTGCCACATTAGTCTCAGACGCGTAGCATAAGGCGAGAGTGATAACTGAACAGTGATAACTTCTTTAAAGGGATCTTCTTCCCGAATGTCAAAACCCATTCGCTTCATAGTTCCGATAATTTCGTCGGCAAATGCACCTCGTCCAATATTACGAAATGCTCCGGCAAGGCGGCCGGCTCTTGTTGTTTGTCCATTATCCACTAATATTTTCAGAATCTCCGAGGAATCTTTCATCATAGCAAGCGAAGCACGCATAGTGAGGGGATCTTTCAGATACATGGTTGGTGAACACATAACAAGTGCCTCCGGTAAGGAATATAGATTGAGTTGGTATCTGTTATTTGTATCCGGCTGCTCTGGAATGGTTGCCTCTAAATTGAAAATGGAAGTAGGAGGAATAAGAGGTAGCATTTTGTTTCTGGCATCCTTTGCTCTTATAATCACCTGAGTGGGAATAAGGGTTGAACCACTGTATATGGACAATGATTCTTCGGGAGATAAACACCAATTATTGCCGTAACGATCTTCTGCATAACGTGCTATGAAGTTCCAGAATGAAGCATACCAGGCTGTACTGTCCCCGGGCAATGATCCGGGATTAGTAACAATATACCATCCTTTTATTATTTGTTTCAGGAAGTTGTTATCAACAAGTCGTTTTAAATGACTCCTTGATATTTCTGAACTTTTTATTATCATAAAGTCTTTCTCTTTTTGCACTGTCTTTAGTGCGTTCAGAGATGTAGCTAACAATTCTTCCAGTGATGCCATATTTATATAATTCTGATTTTACACGTCTATTGTGTTGTCCTGTTACACGCTTTTTATGTTGTGTTGTTACACGATTATTATGATGTGGCAATACACGCTTATTTTGCAAATATAATAATTTGTTTGAAGATATTATAGCCTTTTCTCTTTTCTTTTGCCTTGACGCAAAAGAAACAAAAGGTCAAGGCTGCACGTATTTTGCTAAAATTATACTGCATTCCGCTGAAGTGGCTCAAACTCGCTTCGCTCAGACAGTCGCCACTTCTTAACGCTCCATTACGCATAATTTCTTCACGCAAAATCCATGAGGCCGGTCTTGTTGGTTTTCCTTCTTTGGTGGTGCTTTGGAGTAGATTGCCATTGCTTCGCTCGGCTGCACTTCGTGCGGTTTTGCTTTTGTTACCACTCACACAATTTTTACCTTGCTTTACTTGGCTTCGCCTTTTTTATTTTTCATTAGGGCATGCATTTACACGAGATACAGAATGTGTCCGAAGTATTTCTAAGTAAAACGTTGAAAAAGATCACTTGTAGTGGTAATGGTAAAGCAAGCGAGCGAAGCAAAGCTACCTGCTCCAAAGCACCACTAACGATGGCAAAGCCGAGTGAGCAAAAGAAGGACCGGCCTTATATTCGTAGCGTAAAGCGTAGAGATGTAGTGAAGCGTTAAAAAGAAAATGCTGTTTGAGCGCAGCGAGTTCATTTTCTTTAGCGGAACGGAAGAACGGAGTAGCGTAGAATATGCAGCCTTGACCTTTTGTTTCTTTTCCGTCAAGGGAAAAGAAAAAGGCAGTTAAGGGAAAAAATAATTAAAAAAAATGAATTTAAAAAGCGACTGCAAGCCAAGATTGCAAAAAAACAACCGCCCCACAATCACTTTTAAATGGATGGTGGAGCGGTTATTACACTCTGTGTGATTTTGTTTTACAAGTGACTGGCAGAACCTGTCTCTTTAATTGTCCAAATAATCAAAGCAATGAAAAGGATGATTACAAGAGCAACTGAGCCCATCATCATGTATTTTTCTAACTTCTCGTGTTCCCTGTTGATGAAGCCTCCTTCATCATACTTGTAAATCCATTTTTTAAAATTAGCCATAGTTAAAGTCTGGAAAATAATATAATATTTTTTAAAATTTTTGTAACGCAAATTTAAGCTATCTTCTTCTTCTTTGCAAGTTTTAGGAATATTTATTAACTAAATTTTAGATATGTAGCAAAATATTTAGATTTTACTAGGCTGTTTTTATTGTTTTAAACGAATAGACTGACTTAGCTGTTCATTGTATTTACGGATAGACTTAATTTTACATTTAATAATTTAATCGGCCCTAGCCAGAGAATAATGTCCAGTGCAAAGCACCAGGCTAACCATCACCCTCAATGTATCAAAAGCAGGGATTGAACATGGCCGACAGCTCGATCATGACAGGGATATTAATAGCCTATTTTTTTTTATTACTTTTAAATGGCTGATAAATAATGGGTTATAAAGTTCATTATAAAAAAGTTTTAGAGAGGTGTTGCATGATAAAATAAAATGTCTACCTTTGCACCCGGAAAAACGTTATGAGAATGGTTTTCTGCAACAATTGCCTCTTTAGCTCAGTTGGCCAGAGCACGTGATTTGTAATCTCGGGGTCGTTGGTTCGAATCCGACAAGAGGCTCTAAAAAACCAGTAAGGCACTTCAATTTTTATTGAGGTGCCTTACTGGTTTTTTTGCATCTGACAATGCCGCTATTAATGTTTCAAGAATTTAGTAAATGAAATTTTACCATTATCATCAACCCTTTTTTCTATATAAAGCCCTTTTGGAAGAGGCATATTTACTATCCTTCCTTGTAAATCATAATAATTGACTACTTGTGATTTGTTCTGAATAACATCGAGATCTGAAATAATAGGTATAATCATCTTCTTATAAAAATTTGAGCACCAATTATACATTGGGTATGGCTCATTATATATTTTATTACCATAGCTATTGACAGGAGTATAATTCTCTATTAATGTAGCAGAACTATCATTATAGTATGTATATATTGATGTATAAGAATCACTGTCTCTTAAATTGCCACTTCCGGATGTATTTATACCAGCATAAACTATTTCTATTGTTTCAACAAGCTTTTTGGAACAGGTTATAATAACATAATTTCCTTCAATAGCAATATCGGATATTGGAACATTTTGACCGTTCATCCTGACTTCAAAACCCTCATTTGCAATAGTCTCTTTAATATTATGGTCAAATACGAGTGGTAACTGCTGAACATAAAAACCAATTTTAATGCTGTTATTGTTTATTTCAAAAGTATGAGGAAAAACTGGTGTGAAATCTATTTTATTTACAAAAACATTGTATAGAGATTTTGCTATCATCTCACCATACCATCTACTGCCATTAGTAGATAAATGCACACCATTATAATCAGGCGTAAAGTAAGTTGGATTCAATAAAAACACATCATCATTTTCTTGTGCAAATTCAACTTGGGCCATATTGATACTCATATCAAGGCGATAGATACAGCGCCCTGCAACTTCATATATAAAGAATAATGGTTTCCTTGTTTGTTGATAAATGTTCATTATATCTGCTTGCATATTGTTTTTAAGAGTGCTTAAGTATTGCTTGTATTTATCCTTCTCCGTTGTTGCATCAGTGTTGCCGGTAAGTCCGCTTCCCTCTGTATTGATATAATTTGATTCTCCCTGCATAAAGATAATGGCAGGACAGGAGACTGTTTTATTTAATCTGTTTACAATTGATTTTGTACTATTTAAGAGTTTTAAAAATTTAGTACTGTAATAATTTATTCCGTTTATGCTTTCTTTGGACAATCTTTCAATAGACGTGCCACCCTCGCCAGCATTGCTTCCAATAAATAACTGATTTTTACCTGTATAATTACGATATAAATAACTGAATTCATTTGTTAATCCAACAATGGGCTCTTCACCTCCTTGTGACCATTTGACTGCTATTAATGGATTTAGACTAGTGGGTGAACTATTGGAATCGTATATTAAAGGTAGAGTTCCAACCATATAATTCCCACTAAGTGCAGTGGGTGTTATTATCTGTGGAGATTGCCAGCCCATAGAAAGGCTTTGTCCGTATAAAATAAGATGTGAATAATCAGTATTACCAATGTTTTGATAATATAAATAAGCATTGTAATTATTAGGACTAATCCAGATAGAATCATTCGTATTGTCTGCATACGAATGATTTATTGAAAATATTAAGATTAGAAAGGCAAAAACTGTTTTAAAATAAATAGGCATCTGAATCATTTTTTTAATAATATCCGACAGGCATAATATATAATGGGTCTTGATCTTTTCTTAATTGCATGATTTTTTTGACTTTGCTATCATTAAACCATCCTATTACATAAGTTCCCAGATGAAGTGCTTCGACCTGGAGATACACATTCTGAGCAGAATGCCCAACCTCCATACATACATATCTTTCGCGACCAATACTGCCAAATTTATCTGTACATCGGCTAAAAACTGCGCTGTAAACCAAAACTACGGGTGCCAGACTTATTATTTTCAGGTTAGATGCAACATCAGACAACTCTTTTCTGGTATCTTTATCTATCGTTCTTATAATTCTATGACCCTTTGGAATGTATTTATAAACGCCAGGCTCTATGCCTTTTACATTACCTACAAGCACATAGATATCGAGCGGATATAATGCGCCGGCTGATGGTGTGCTTCTTAACCCACCTCCTATATGCGAAGGGCCACTTTGGGGAGATGTGATGCCATAACATGCCCATAAAATCTGAGATAATTGTTCCGCAGAAATCTCCTTGCTCTGAATATTCCTTCGCGATCGTCTTTTTGATATGGCTTCCTCAAGAGTAACGTTTCCCTTAGTAACCGGAGGAGAAAGAATATAGGATAATTTAGTGCTGTCTGTTTCTGCAGGATCAACATTTTCTCCTGATTTTATTCCACTTTTGTTGCACCCAAACAGCAGCATTGCTAAAGATGATACGATGAACTTAAATCTCATAATAGAAGGTTTTATTTTTATTTATTATAAAGCGTTACTCATTTGTATACTTTTAGATTAACACTTTGATCATTGAAATAGTTTTCTGTTCGTTTGATTTTTCACCTTATTGATTTGGTGCATCCAGAAACTGACAGTTTGATTTTGGAGTTGTTTATGCAAGCGGATTAAATAATAAAACAGATGAAACTTTTTTATTATTTCAGTTGTTATCTAAAATGAAATAAATGCTTTTTGATTTCTTTAACTAATACTATTTGCTTGGCTGTCATTGTTGCTATGTTTGTTAGTAACGAACTTTTTTATGTAAGAAAGTTAACCTTAATTTTGAAAAATGAAGATTCTAGTAACCGGTGGAGCGGGGTTTATAGGTTCCAATCTCTGCGAATACCTTCTTAAAGAAGGTCATTTAGTGACTTGTCTTGATAACTTCTCTACTGGAAAAATAGAGAATTTATTGCCTTTGATTAATAAATATCCTGAAACATTTAAATTGCTGGTAGGAGACATTCGAGATATATCCGACTGTAGAAAAGCTGCGGATGGTGTTGAATATATTTTTCATGAGGCTGCATTGGGATCAGTTCCTCGTTCTATTAATGATCCGATTACAACCAATGAGGTAAACGTGTGTGGCTTTTTAAATATGTTGGTAGCAGCGCGTGATGCCGGAATAAAACGTTTTATATATGCAGCTAGCTCTTCAACATACGGCGATTCGCAATCATTACCCAAAGTAGAAGATGCGATTGGTAAACCTCTTTCCCCTTATGCCATAACAAAATACGTGAATGAACTTTATGCCGATGTATTTGCCAAAACTTATAGCATGGAATGCATCGGATTACGTTATTTCAATGTTTTTGGCAGAAAACAAGACCCTTTTGGTGCCTATGCTGCTGTGATTCCATTGTTTGTTAAAAGATTAATGACACATGAATCTATTACTATTAACGGAGATGGTGAATATTCGCGTGACTTTACTTACATAGATAATGTTATTCAAATGAATATTCTGGCTCTTGAATCAACTAACCCTGATGCAGTGAATGAAGTATATAATACGGCTTTTGGAGAACGCACCACTTTAAATCAGTTAGTTAATTATCTTAAAGAATTTCTGAGTGAGTTTGACCCTGAAATTGCCCGTACGGAAGTAAACCATGGTCCGAATAGGGCGGGAGATATTCCACATTCGCTGGCCAGCATTGATAAAGCAAAAAGGCTCTTGGGGTATAACCCTCAATATAGCATGCGAAATGGATTGAAAGAGGCTGTGAAATGGTATTGGGAGAATTTGTAATTAGTAAAACAAAATTAATATGGATGTCGTGAAAATTGCTGTAATTGGATTAGGCTATGTTGGACTTCCACTTGCCCGGTTGTTTTCAACAAAGTACATTACAATTGGCTTTGATTTGAACCCTAAACGAGTAGAGGCTCTTATGACCGGACACGATTCTACTTTGGAAGTGTCTGATGAATTGTTGCAGGCAGCCATTATGAATGGATTATCCTGCACTGCTAATATTGAAAATATTCGTGACTGCAATTTTTATGTTGTGGCAGTTCCTACTCCTGTTGATGAAAATCATAACCCTGACTTAACTCCTCTCTACGGAGCTAGTGAGATAGTTGGAAAAGTGATTGGAAAAGGAAATATAGTAGTGTATGAATCGACTGTATATCCGGGTGTAACAGAAGAAGAGTGTATTCCTGTGGTAGAGAAAGTTTCAGGGCTGAAATATAATGTTGATTTCTTTGCTGGATACAGCCCGGAACGTATTAATCCCGGAGATAAAGAACATACTGTTGAAAAGATTAAGAAGGTGACTTCGGGCTCAACACCTGAGGTTGGAAAAGTGATTGATAGTGTTTATGCATCGGTTATAACAGCAGGGACTCATCTGGCTCCAACAATGAAAGTGGCTGAAGCGGCTAAGGTGATAGAAAATTCACAACGAGACATTAACATTGCTTTTGTAAATGAATTATCTAAGATATTTACCCGTTTGGGTATAGACACAAAAGATGTATTGGAGGCTGCCTCTACCAAATGGAATTTTCTGCCTTTTAAACCAGGATTGGTAGGAGGACACTGTATAGGCGTTGATCCCTATTATCTGGCACAATGTGCATTGCGCCATGGTTACAATCCGGAGATAATTCTTGCTGGTCGCCGCATAAATGACGGAATGGGTGAATATGTAGTGAGTCAGGTCCTGAAATTAATGTTAAAGAAGGGTATTCAGGTATTAGGATCAGATATTCTGATTCTTGGTTTTACTTTTAAAGAGAACTGCCCCGATGTGCGTAATACAAAAGTGTTTGATATAGTAAAAGCCTTGAAAGAATATGATCTGAACATAACTGTTCATGATCCATGGGCAAACCCGGACATTGCTATGCATGAATATGGCATTGAAGTGGTAAACATACTTCCTGAAAAAAAATTTGATACAGTGGTACTGGCAGTTGCGCATGCTAAATTAAAAAGTATAGATATAAAGAAATTAATTAAGAAGAAATCTGTGGTTTATGATGTGAAAGGATTTTATGACAGTAGACTAGTTGATGGAAGATTATAAGCATAAAATTCAGATGCTAAATAATTAATAATGTATATCTGAAATTTATTAATTTATAAAAAATATTTGAGATTTTTTTTGCAACTATTCTATTGGTTTGTTTGTTATAAAATATAAATAAATGCTTATTCTGATTAATTTTATATAAACTTAGATTGAACTTTTATGTAAGTGCTTATTTAAGTTTAATGATTTGTTAACTCTCTGGATTACTTCTGTTACTACAACTGTTAGTGACCACCATCTGTATGTAAATTGTCTTTTATTTTAAATAAATAAAGAGTTCAAAGATGAAAAAAAATGATTTTGCAAAAATAATAGAACTGCCCAAGTTTCTTGATGCGCGAGGAAATCTTTCATTTATAGAAGAAAGTGAACATGTACCATTTAAAATAGCTCGTTCATATTGGATATATGATGTTCCTGGAGGGGAGGTAAGAGGTGGGCATGCTTATAAGAAAAACCAGGAATTTATTGTAGCACTTTCAGGCAGTTTTGATGTTATCATTGACGACGGGAAGAATCGCAAAGTGTTTTCTTTAAACCGTTCATATTATGGGTTATATGTTCCAAAAGGATTGTGGAGACAAATGGAAAATTTCTCAACTAATTCGTTGGCCTTGATTTTAGCATCTACTCTTTTTGATCCAACGGACTACATTTATGATTATGAGCAATTTAAGACTTATAGAAAATGAAAAGAACAACAGTTTATGATTGTAGTATAATAGAACTGGACAAACATCACCATGTAAAAGGAAACATTACAGTGGTTGAAAATGGAAATACTATTCCTTTTCATGTAAAACGTTCTTATTATTTATATGATGTGCCAGGTGGGGAATCTCGTGGCGGACATGCGCATAAAGGACTTTCCCAATTGATAGTTGCAGCTAGTGGCAGCTTTGATGTTACTTTAAATGATGGGAAAATAAAACGCACCTTTACACTAAACCGGCCTTATCAAGGCTTACTTGTTGTTCCGGGGATATGGCGTGAGTTGGATGATTTCTCTTCTGGGTCAGTATGTTTGGTGCTGGCTTCGATGAAATATGATGCTGAAGATTATATACGTGATTATGATGAATTTCTGAATTATAAAGAATGAAAAGAATCCATCCTTTATCAGATGTACAAACTTCAGAGATTGGTGAAGGTACATCTATCTGGCAATTTTGCGTGGTTCTTTCTAAAGCAAAAATTGGGATGAATTGTAATATTTGTGCGCTGGTATTGATAGAGAATGATGTAGTGATAGGAAATAATGTAACAGTAAAATCAGGCGTACAACTTTGGGATGGTGTAACTGTTGAAGACTCTGTTTTTATTGGACCAAATGTTACTTTCACAAATGATTTAATTCCTCGCTCAAAAGTCTATCCAAGCAGCTTTGAAAAAACACTTTTAAAAAAAGGATGCTCTATTGGAGCAAATTCGACTATTATTGCTGGTACGGTTATTGGTGAATATGCTTTGATTGGGGCTGGCAGTGTAGTAACAAAGAATGTTCCATCAAATACAGTTTGGTATGGTAATCCTGCAATACAAAAAGGCTTTATTACTAACGATGGAATTCTTCTGGATATGAATAAAAAAGATAAAGGCGGTAAAATATATATGCTATAATATGATCAAGTTCTTAGATATACAAAAGATTACTGCCAAGTATTCAGATGAAATACATGAAGCGGTAAATAGAGTGGTAGATTCCGGCTGGTATTTACAAGGAATAGAAAATGAAGCTTTTGAAGCAAACTATTCTAAGTATATAGGAACAAAATATACTGTTGGCGTTGCTAATGGACTTGACGCGTTAATCTGGATTTTCCGTGCTTATATAGAAATGGGAGTTATGCAACCAGGAGACGAAATCATTGTTCCTGCAAATACTTATATAGCTTCTATTCTGGCTATCTCGGAAAATGGATTAGTTCCAGTTTTAGTAGAGCCAAACATTGATACTTATCAAATAGATGATAATCTGATTGAAACTGCAATTACTCCTAAAACAAAAGGTATACTAATAGTTCACCTTTATGGACAATGTGCATACACGGATAAAATAGGTAATATTTGTAAAAAATACTCACTAAAATTGATTGAAGACAATGCGCAGGCTCACGGTTGCATGTTCAAGGGACGCAAAACAGGTTCGTTAAGTGATGCAGCTGGACATAGTTTTTATCCAGGTAAGAATCTTGGAGCTTTTGGAGATGCCGGTGCAGTAACCACTAATGATAAAGAATTGGCAGAGGTGGTTCGAGCTGTTGCCAATTATGGATCAACAAAGAAATATGTATTCAAATATACAGGGAGAAATAGTCGCATGGATGAAATACAGGCTGCCGTACTCAATGTAAAGTTGAAACATTTAGATGAAGATGTGCAATTGCGTAAAGATATTGCAGCATACTACATAGATCATATCATAAATCCAGAAATTATTACTCCAAAAGTAAGTGATTGGGAGGCTCATGTATTTCATATATTCTCAGTTCGATGCAAAAAAAGAGATGATTTGCAAAAGTATCTGGCCGATAATGATGTACAGACAATTATTCATTATCCCATTCCTCCTCATAGACAGGATTGCTATAAAGAGTGGAATGGTCTCTCGTTTCCTATTACAGAACAAATTCATAATGAGGAGTTGAGTTTACCAATGAGTCCGGTGATGACAATGAAAGAAATGAATAAGGTCGTATCAGTTGTTAATCATTTTATTTATGGAAAATGAATCATCTTCGTATAAATCTATTTTAAAAGCAACCTCTCTTTTTGGTGGCGTTCAAATATTTAATATTTTAATAGCTATTGCTAAGTCAAAGCTTGTAGCTGTCCTTATAGGGCCAGCAGGAATGGGCATATATGGCTTATTTATGTCAACTATTTCATTAATTTCAAATTCAACAAATTTTGGTTTACAAACAAGCTCTGTTAGAAATATTTCAGAATCAGTTGAAAAAAATGATTCAGAAAATAAATCTCTAACTATTAGCGTCTTGAATAAATTGCTTTGGATAACAGGTACTTTTGGACTAATAATAACTTTGATCCTGTCACCTTATCTAAGTTTTGCTTGTTTTGGGAATTATGAATATTCATTAAGTTTTATTTGTCTTTCAATAACTGTACTGCTGTCTCAATTAAATGGCGGCCAGAATTCAATGTTGCAAGGGACTAGAAGTTGGAAGCATCTGGCCAAATCTAATATGTTCGGTTCCTTATTTGGTCTTCTTTTTTCACTTCCGTTTTATTTTTATTTAAGACTAAACGGTATTGTTCCTGCTATCATTGTTGCCAGTATTTTTTCTCTGTTTTTTTCTTGGTTGTATTCAAAAAAAGTTGATTATAAAAGAATTAAATTAGATTTTAAAGATGTTTTACGTCATGGAAAAGGCATGATATTTTTAGGATTGGCGCTCAGCTTTAGCGGTATAATTTCGCTATTAGTATCTTATATTATAAGACTTTTTATATCACGGTCAGGTTCATTAGCAGATGTTGGCCTTTATAATGCAGGTTATACTATTATTAATACCTATGTTGGAATGGTTCTTACTTCAATGAGTACTGATTATTTTCCTAGATTGGCTGGGATTTCAGCAGATAATAGTAAATGTGAAGAATTAATAAATAAACAAACCCGGATAGTTCTTTTGTTATTGACTCCTTTATTATTGTTCTTTTTTATTTTCTCTAAAATTGCATTATCATTGCTGTACTCGGATAAATTTTTACCAGTTTCTGGTATGGTAAAGTGGGCTGCCTTAGGAATGTTTTTTCGTGCTATAAGTTGGTGTGTTTCTTTTGTATTTGTCGCAAAAGGAGATTCGAAACTTTTTTTTGTAAATGAACTGATAAGTAATATAAGTTATCTGTTTTTTTCTTTGCTAGGTTATTCTATAAAAGGTCTTGATGGATTAGGATATGCATTTCTAGCTACCTATATTGTCTATACAATTCAATGCTTTTTTATAAGTAAATATAAATATAAATTTAGTTATGAGAAGGCTGTTGTAAAACAATCCTCTTTTCAATTTATAATTCTTATTGTTTGTTTTATGCTATGTTTTTGTAGTGTAGAGTATGAACGCATACAAATTATACTTCAACTAATTCTTTTGATTTTTTCATTTTTTTATTCGCTCTTTAAGTTAAAAGCTTTAATGACAATAAAAAATAAATGAATATTGGAATTTTTAATAATATAAAGTCTGATTTCAGCTATATTTTAGTTGGACTTCTACTTCTATTTATGTCAAAACCTTATTTTGTATGGTTTAATCCTTATATGGCTTTTTGTACTATATTCTTTGTTTTATGGGGGTGTTTCAGCTTGTTTCACAGAAAATTGAATTTAAAAGAATTACTATTTGTAATAGCTTACGTAATTTTGTCTTATGTAAATAGTTTAATTGGAAATTTGAATACATATGGACTGATTAGTTCTTTAATTTTTCCCTTGATGATTTTTATACCGGCTTCTAAAAGAATAAGAATGCTATTCAATTTTACAAAGATATATGCGGTGTTGATATTCTTATCTTTAATTGTCTTTTTTTTAGTTTACATCTTTAACTTTAATATCCCATCTGGTAATATTGAAAGTCTTAATGTGTTGAAGGATTATACTTATAAAATTTATCCTTTACTTTCGATGCCTGATGCACGTTTTCTTATACTTCCAAGATTTCCAGCGTTTTTTGATGAGCCTGGTGTTGTAGGTACTATTTCACTACTTCTGTTAATAACTTTTGGGAAAGATCTTAATAAGTTCTATTATGTAAGCATTCTTTTATCTGGTATCTTTTCGTTTTCTTTATATTTCTATGTAACTTATATCTTTTATCTTTTTACTATTATTGATGCAAAAAGAATTATTTTATCATTAGTATTATTTTTACTCTTATTATTTGTATTTCCGCCTTTTCAGGGATATTTTGATAGCTATATAAAGGACAGATTAGAAATAAAATCTGATGGATCTTTTGAGGGCGATAACAGAACTTCTAAAGCATTTGATAGTGAATACAATAATTTTTTAAGTTCCTCACTTTTATTTTATGGCAAAGGTGATTCTTTTATTTCTTCAGGTGCTTGCTCTTATAAAACAATTATTTATTCAAGAGGTCTTGTGTTTTTTATTAGTATATTTTCATTGTATTTTTTATATGCATTTTTTAAATTAAGAAAGATCAGATCATTATATCTCTTTTTCCTGATTTTTTTAGGAATAACCTATCAGAGACCTTTTTATTTTGATCCGTTTTATTTCTTTATCCTTTTAACAATTGTTGACTACTTTCAACTAAAAGATAATCTTAAATTTACTAACTATGTGTCAGACAATTAAACATTCCATCCTTGTTATTACTTATAATCAGGAAGATACAATAACGGTAGCTATTAATTCTCTTCTTGTTCAGAAAGAGTATATTTATGAGATTGTTATTAATGATGATTGTTCTACTGATAATACTTGGAATGTAATTCTTGAGTTTCAAAAGCAATACCCTCAGCTTATAAAACCTCATAGAAATACTGAAAATCTCGGAATTTTTCTTAACGAAGTAAATGGCCTGAAATCGCTTACAGGTGATGTAATCTCTCTTTTGGCAGGAGATGATTATTATATACCAGGTGTATTTAAAGAGATGAATAGTCTTATTTATAATAATGGTTTCGACCTTAATAATGATAATTTTATTCTTTTCTTTAATCATGAAATAGCATATCCAGATGGTAAAAAAGTAATAATAGATAATTCATTATGTCTTTCGGGAAGTCAATTCAAATTAAAAATGAGAGGCTTGATTGGTAATAGAACAATTGGAATGAGTAAATCAATTGTGACGAAAATAAATAAAATACCCTCAGGTTTGGGAACTCACTCAGATATGCTTTTAGATATTCAATTCGAATATTATGCAAACAAAGCAGCATATTCACCATTTATTGCCTCTGTTTATAATGCAGGTTGCGGTATTTCATCCAGAACAAAGTATTTAGATCATTATAAATCTCTTATTTTAAATACGGAAGCATTAAAGAATATATATAGCAATGATCTTGATGAGGAAGATAATTTGTATTTATCTATAATGATATTGTCATATAAATATTGCATCTCGCCATCATTAAGCAAGTTTGTTAAAATTGCTTTTTTATTTTGGAAAAATAGAAATTGTTTTCTTTATCGCTTTTTATTAATAAGAAATTTTAAACAGTGTTTTTTTGCATTGGTTATCTCAATTATAAGAAAATGAAGATTATTTGGCTTACAAATATTTTATTTCCTGAAGTGAATGATTTATTAAATCAGGAAAGAACAGTTCTGGGAGGATGGATGTATTCTTCTGCATTAGAATTGATTAAAGATAAAGGAATTAATTTAACAATAGTATCTTTATATTCTGGAAAGAATATTAAAATATTAGATAGTAATGAACTTAATTATATTTTATTTCCTAGAAAATTTCTGTCACCAGGCTCAATTAAAAAGGCGAAAGATATATGGACGTTTATATACAATAAGGTTCATCCCGATATAATCCATATGCACGGTACAGAATATGCTTCATTTGGTCTTTCTTATTTGGATACTTGTGGTGATAAGGGGGTAGTTGTATCGATACAAGGATTAGTTGGTATATACTCAAGATATTATTTTTCAGGAATAAGAATATGTGAGTTGAATCACTTTTTTTCATTTCGAGAGTTCTTATTTCATGATAGTATTGAACGTCAGGCCGATTCATTAAGAAAAAGAGGAGAGAATGAGTTTATGTTGATAAAATCTGTTAAGAATATTATAGGCAGAACAAATTGGGATAAAACGCATGTTAAAACTATAAATCCGGATATTAAATATTTCTTTTGCAATGAAACGCTAAGAAAAGAATTCTTTGGTTTTAAATGGAGCTATGAAAAATGTGAAAAGTATTCAATTTTTTTAAGTCAGGCTTCTAGTCCAATAAAAGGTCTACATATCGCTATTAAAGCTTTATATATAGTTAAGACAAAATATCCGCAATCAAAATTATATATTGCAGGATATGATTTTATTCATACAAATGGTCTGATTGATAAACTGAAACAGTTCAAGTATTCTAAATATATACTTCATTTAATTGAAATTTATAAATTAGAAGATAATGTCATTTTTACAGGTCCGCTTCAACCCGAAAAAATGTGTGAAAGATATCTGAAATCTAATGTTTTTGTATGTCCTTCTTCAATTGAAAATAGTCCGAATTCTCTTGGTGAAGCTCAGATTCTTGGAGTTCCTGTTATTTCATCTTATGTTGGTGGCACCATGGATATGATTGAAAATAATGTTACGGGATATCTTTATCGTTTTGAAGAATTTGAGATGCTTGCAGCAATAATATGCTCTATTTTTGAAGAAAGAGAGAATATTTCTTTGGATTTGAACAAAGAAAAACTTATAGCTATGGAAAGACATGATCCTCAAAAAAATGCAGAAAAACTGAGAGATATTTATAAATCAATATTCCAAAAGAATTGAAAAATTATATAACAGACATTATGAATGAAATAAATCTAAAAAGTATATTGTTTATTGGGGGCTTTTTCCCTGCTGATATTAGGAATGAAATAATCCAAAATAGCATTTCAAATACTCACAATGCTGCTGATGCATTACAAAAAGGTTTCTTGTGTGGATTAAAATATTTTTATCCTGATATGTTCATTATTAATGCTCCATTTGTAGGCTCTTTTCCCAAAAGATATAGAAAAATCTATATCCCGCAATGTAAACTTGATAAAGGATTAAGTCTGGGATTTTTTAATTTAACTGGTGCTAAACATTTTATTATAAGCCATAAATTAAGAGCACAGGTTAAAAGATGGTATGATAATAGTTTAGGAAGAAAAATTATTATTATTTATTCTATTCAGTATCCATATTTGAAAGCAATAACTGATATAAAAAAAAGTAATCCAGATATTGAAATATTTTTAATAGTTCCAGATTTGGTTCAGTTTATGGGTGGCCCTAAAGGCTTCATATATCGATTAAGCAGAAAATATGAGATTAACAAATTAGAGAAATGTTATCAACAAGTAAATTCATATGTTTTTTTAAGCAAATATATGGTAGAAGCTTTACCCATTGAAAAAAGAACTTGGTGTGTCATTGAAGGAATATATAGTGAAGAAAAAGAAATTACTCACACGTCATTACCAGATAGTAAACAAATATTGTATACCGGAACTTTAGCACGGCGATATGGAATAATGAATCTGCTTGATGCTTTTAATAAAATAAAAAATATTGATGCTAAATTAATCATTTGTGGTAGCGGAGACTGTGAATCTGAAATTATGGAAGCGGCTAAATCTAATTCTAATATTATCTTTAAAGGATTAATAGACCGGAAGAAAGTATTACAACTTCAAGAGGAAGCTACTTTATTAGTGAATCCAAGAACTCCAGAAGGAGAATTTACATCCTATTCTTTTCCGTCTAAAACTATTGAGTATTTAGCTTCAGGTATTCCAACCCTTTTATATAAATTACCTGGTATACCAGATGAATATTATGATTATTGTTTCTCTATTGAAAATAATAATACAGTAGAGTTCTTAACTAAAGAAATTGAACGAATTTTATCATTGGATGTTAATTACTTAAGAGATTTTGGCGAAAAAGCCAGGAATTTTATTTTGAATGAAAAAAATCCGCTAAAACAATGTGAAAAATTTTTTAGATTAATAGAAAATAATTAATAATTTAATTATGTCATTATTTAAAGATAAAGTGTTGTTGATTACTGGAGGAACAGGTTCCTTTGGTAATGCAGTTTTAAAAAGATTCCTAGATTCTGATATCAAAGAAATCAGAATATTTTCTCGTGATGAAAAGAAACAGGATGATATGCGTCATCAGTTACAGAATCCAAAAGTGAAATTCTATATTGGTGATGTGCGAGATAAAAGTTCTGTTGATGGAGCTATGAAAAATGTGGATTATGTTTTCTCTGCGGCAGCATTAAAGCAAGTTCCATCTTGTGAATTTTTTCCTATGCAGGCAGTACGCACAAATGTTATTGGGACGGAAAATGTATTGGATTCTGCCATTGAAAACGGTGTGAAAAATGTTGTTGTTCTTTCAACAGATAAAGCTTGTTATCCCATTAATGCAATGGGCATTTCAAAAGCTATGATGGAAAAGGTGGCTTTTGCCAAAGGACGTGCACTTGGTTCTAATAGTGGCACTATTATTTGTTGCACGCGTTATGGAAATGTGATGGGTAGCCGCGGCTCTGTAATCCCATTATGGATAGATCAAATGAAGGCTGGAAACAATATTACCATTACAGACCCTAAGATGACTCGATTTATGATGACATTGGATGATGCTATTGATTTAGTAATTTATGCTTTTCAGCATGGTAAGAATAGCGATTTATTTGTTCAAAAAGCTCCGGCTGCTACACTTGATGTATTGGCTAATGCATTGATTGGACTATATAAATCGGATGTAAAAGTTCAGGTAATTGGTACTCGTCACGGTGAGAAATTATATGAGACACTAGTTACTCGTGAAGAGATGGCAAAGAGTGAAGATGCAGATAAATACTTCCGTATACCTTTAGATGGTCGTGATTTGAATTATGATAAATATTTTGTGGAAGGAGATGAGAAAGTTTCACAAATTCAAGATTATAATTCGTATAATACCCATCAATTGGATGTAGAAGGTATGCAAAAACTATTATTGAAGCTCGATGTAGTTATAAAAGATCTAGGGCTATGATACGAATTGGTATTACCGGTCAGACGGGTTTTGTCGGGACTCATCTTTACAATACGCTTGGATTGTTTAAAGAAGATTTTGAACGTATTCCTTTTGAAGATGCTTATTTCCAGAATGAAAAAAAACTCCGTGACTTTGTGAAGAAGTGTGATGTGATTGTTCACCTGGCAGCGATGAATCGACATCCGGATCCTCAGGTTATTTATCAAATAAATATTCAATTGGTTAAACAACTGATAGATGCTATGGAAACAGAAAAGGTTGCTCCGCATGTGTTGTTTTCCTCTTCTGTACAAGAAGAAACTGATAGTGAATACGGTAATTCAAAGCGTGAAGGAAGAGCTTTACTAGAGAAATGGGCCAAACAAAGCGGAGCAAGTTTTACAGGGATGGTGATTCCTAACGTATTTGGACCTTTTGGACGGCCTAATTATAATTCGTTTATAGTTACTTTTTGCTATGAGTTGACCCATGGTGAAACTCCGCAAGTATTCCAAGATAATGATGTGAAGTTGATTTATGTAGAAAACCTTTGTAAGCATATCGTTGAGAAAATAAGATACGTAAAAAAAAGTTCTGTTTCAGTAGTTGAGAGGGATATTGTACCATATGATTTTGAAAAAAAAGTAACTGAAATCTTATCTGTTTTAGAGAATTTTAAAATATTTTATTTTGATCAGGGAATCATTCCTGAATTAAAGAATAAAAATGATCTAAATCTTTTTAATACTTTCCGTTGTTATATTGACATCAGGAATTATTTTCCTGTAATGTTGTTACAGCATGGCGATGACAGAGGGACTTTTGTAGAAACTATGAAGCTAGGGGTTGGAGGACAAGTCTCTTTTTCGACCACTGTTCCTGGGGCTATGAGGGGGAATCATTTTCACATCAGAAAGATTGAGCGTTTTACGGTGATAAAAGGGAAAGCTAGAATTCAGCTTCGTAAAATTGGCACGAATGAAGTGCTGAACTTTGATTTGGATGGAGCAAAACCGAGTTATGTGGATATGCCTATCTGGTATACACATAACATAACCAATACGGGAGACGAAGAGCTTTATACGCAATTTTGGATAAATGAATGGTATAATCCGGAGGATAGCGATACATATTTTGAAATAGTTTAATAGACATGAAAAAAATCAAAGTAATAACTGTTGTTGGAACGCGCCCCGAAATTATTCGTTTGGCTTGTGTGTTGCAAAAACTGGACTTAAGTCCGGCTATTGAGCATATATTAGTTCATACCGGACAAAATTATGATTATGAATTGAATGAGGTCTTTTTTGAAGAGTTGGGACTTAGAAATCCCGATTATTACCTAAATGCGGCAGGTGGTAATGCCACAATAACAGCAGGACAGATTCTAATTAATATTGATCCGGTATTGGAGAAAGAACAGCCGGATGCTTTCTTGGTGTTAGGTGATACAAATTCTTGCTTGTGTGCTATCGCAGCAAAGAAACGTCATATTCCTATTTTTCACATGGAAGCTGGTAACCGTTGCTTTGACCAGCGTGTGCCGGAAGAAAGTAACCGAAAAATTGTAGACCACATTTCGGATATTAATCTGACGTATAGTTCTATCGCCCGTGAATATTTGCTTCATGAAGGTTTTCCTGCTGATCGAATAATAAAGATAGGCAGTCCTATGTATGAGGTGTTGCATCGCTATTTACCTAAAATTGAAATATCTAATATTCTTACTAAACTTGGATTGGAAAAAGGTGAATTTTTTGTTGTGTCTGCACATCGTGAAGAAAATATAGCTTTGGAAAAACAATTCTTCAACTTAGTGAAAGTGTTAAATGATGTAGCAAGTAAATATAACTATCCTGTTATTTTTTCTTGTCATCCCAGAACTCGTAAGATGATTGAGAAAAAGAAAATTAAGTTTCATAAAAATATAAGGTTGGTGAAACCGATGGGATTTATTGATTATAACCATTTACAGATGAATGCAAATACTGTATTATCAGATTCTGGAACAATCAGTGAAGAATCATCTATTTTGGACTTCAGAGCATTGAACATACGAGAAGCACATGAAAGACCTGAAGCAATGGAAGAGGCCTCTGTAATGATGGTAGGGCTTAACTCTGAAAGAGTGATGCAAGGATTGGCTGAATTACAAAATCAGAATCTGGAACAGAGTATTCTTAGGCATGTTCACGATTATTCCATGCCGAATGTGAGTGATAAGGTGGTCCGGATTATTATTTCTTATGTAGATTATGTTAAACGTGTAGTTTGGAACGAATAATATATATGATGAAATAGAGATGTCTATAAATTTGTATATTCTATATTACACTATCTTTATAACTAAGAATGATGAAACTGTTCATATTAAAGAATAAAATTCAATATGTGTTATATTCACCTATTGTTTGGACGCTTTTGTGGTTGAAAAATATTGAATTAATGATTCCTTGTTATTTTAATGGTTTGACTTTTTTTCATAAAGCTAAAGGCTCTTTGATTAGTATTGGAAAAGGGTGCCGGTTTGCTTCTAGAACAACATCTAATCTAATAGGAATTAATCATAGATGTATGATTAGTACATTATCAGATCGGGCTAGTTTAAAGATAGGTAGTGGTTGTGGATTTTCTGGAACTACTATTGGATGTTTTAAATCTATTCAATTGGGTGATAATGTTCGTTGTGGTGCAAACACATTAATAACAGATTCTGATTGGCATATTGGTGATTATCGCGTTGGCTTGGCTAAATCTGTAATTATTGAAGATGATGTATGGCTAGGATATGGAGTTATTGTGTTGAAAGGTGTTACTATTGGACGAAATAGTGTTATTGGGGCTGGAAGCGTGGTTTCAAAAGATATCCCTGCAAATGTTATTGCAGCCGGTAATCCCTGTAAAGTAATTAAACTGTTAAAATAATGAATGTAATATTTGTTGGCTTAAGTGGGATCCCATATAAAAAAAGAGCCTGTGATACCCGCTTGTTATCATTTGCAGAAGCTTTTGCTGCAAAAGGTAATAATATTACAATTCTAAATCGATATCCGGTTTCTTTTAAATCAGAAAGAGTTGTTGATCAGGAGTTATCTTCAAATATTTGTGTGATTGAATTATTTGAAAGAGAAAAGCCTTTACGTTTATTTAGTATTTTATTATTGACATTTCTCTCCTATGCAAAAGAATTTGTTTGGCTAATTAGGCAGAATAATAAAGAATGTGTTGATATTATACATCTTTATTCAGGGCATTATTTTGAATTTTTTCATTATTATATTATATCAAAAATTATTAGAGCAAAAATTGTATATCAATATGTAGAAGTCCGTTCAAGTCAGAATAGAAATGGAATGTATCATAAGATAAATGGATTTCTTTGTGATAGATTTGGATATAAATTTTTTGATGGGGTAATATCAATTAGTACATATATTGATAATATGGTTAAAACATTGTCACCTGTATTGCCGACAATTAAGGTTCCGCCTATTTGCAATATCGGCTATTATGATGTTTTTAAACCTCTATCAATTAAAGAACCTTACATTATGTTTTGTGGCAGCTCTGATTATCTTGAAGTAATCAATTTAATAATTGATTCGTATAGATTGTCAGAAATATCAAAAAAACATAAGCTTATATTGGTTTTATCTGGATCAGAAAAGTCTAAAAACCAAGTGAAAACTTATGCAAATGGTGATGCAGAGATAAAAAGCGCATTACAATACAAAGATTTGATAACATTATATCTTGGTGCGAGTGCCTTACTTATTCCTCTAAGAAACACGATTCAGGATGTGGCTCGCGTTCCTAATAAAATTTGTGAATATACTGCATGTAAAGGGCTTATTATAACCACTAATAATGGTGAAATACCTTATTTCTTTAAGGATGAAAAAAATGCTCTGATAGCAAAAGACTTTTCTGTAGAAGAAATATCTAAAAAGTTAAATTTAGTATTGAAAATGAATAATCAAGAAATTTTTCAAATGAAAGAAGAAGCTTATCAAGTTTGTAAGTCTTTTTTTGATATATCCGTTTATTCGGACTCTCTGGATAAGTTTCTGAGAGAATTATGATTAATTTAAATTGATTAATTATGACGTTACTCAAGAAGAACTATTTATTGCTGTAAATATTAATTCTTTTTTATGTTTTATTGAAAAGATATTGTAATATTAGTTCCAAATAGTACAATGTTAAATTTGACTTTTAATTTATGTGAATTATTTAAAAACAAATAATTATGAAAAAGTTTGTTCTATTTACTCTATTTAGTCTAATTTTTATTAGTCTATTCTTTTTGGCTTATTCTGCATGCACAAAAACTGGAAATAGTCTTCAAAGTGGAAGCACTCAAGATGGAGATACTCTTCTAAATGGAAGCGTTGGAAATGGAGATGTTGCTTTGCTTGATGATGAAACACAGTTGGCTAATTCAGCTTATGATTTAACAAAATCTTTGCCTTTAAATTATGTTGAAGATGCATCTGTTGATTATACAAATTATATTCAAAAAGGAATGTCTGCTAACTTAATAGCTAAAATGCCTAATTTTCGTATATTAATAAATGAAAATGGTCTCAAGATGTTGAGTGGTGCAAGACTTTTTTTTCAAGAAAAATCGGTTATTGTTTTAAAAGGAAATTCATTATCTAGTTATGCAGTTATAGGAATAAATAACGTGAATGATATTATTATGTATTATCCAAGAATAGAAGGAGATAGATATATACATACAGGTAGTAGTGGAGAATGGGGCATGGGGATTACTATCTCAGGTTCAAAAAATATACATATAAAAAATCCTAATATTTCCAAATGTTGGGGTGATGGAATTTATGTTGGAGGCGGCAATATACCTAATGAAGATGTAGAAATTTATAAAGGACAAATTAATGACTGTAGGAGAAATGGTATTTCGATTACTAATGTAAAAAATTTGCAAATTCAAGGTACAACAATATCTAATGCAAATGGAGTACCTCCAATGTGTGGAATAGATATTGAACCAAATAGTAATAATAATATAATTGAGGGTGTAGTAATTTCAGACGTAAATACTTTTAATAATGGAGATGGCGGAATCTTAATCTATTTAACAGCTTTGATTGGACCACTTGAAAAAACAGTTGGAATAGAAATTAATAGACATTTTGATAACGGCTCTAATTATAACTTTGTTTTGGGTAGTTATTATGTTAAAAATACTACTGATAAACCATTGTTAGGTTCAATAATTATTAATAGTCCACGTTGGACAAATAGCATAAAAAAACCTGTTAATGCTCCTTCTGTTTATAAAAAAATGCCTAAAACTATTTTTAACAATATTACAGTTATTAATAATAGTTATACGTCTCAAGATGTAAAGAATATACTGATAAGTCAGGAGAATATATCGGTATTTTGATCTTCTACACTTTCTAAAATGGAGGTTGTGTTAAATTGAAATACAAAGTCTAATAAATGATAATTTGTAGTGTTTTTCAATACGTTAATGTAAACGCTGTTTTCTACTCTAATAGATTGAATTTTAAAGTAAATGTATGATATATTTATCTGCTACAAAGAAATAAAAAATGCAATAAGTGAAAAAGTTAATTCGTATTACTACCGTTCCAGAATCACTAAAGACCTTATTAAAGGGACAATTGAAATTCATGAACCAATGTTATGATGTTTTGGCTGTATCTTCTGATGGTGAATGTTTTGAAGAAATGCTTGAACAACAGAATGTTGAAGGGGTGCGTATTAATATGACTCGTCAGATTACTCCATTAAAAGATTTGGTTGCTTTGTTTGAATTAATATGCCTTTTTCGTAGAGAGAAACCATTCGTTGTACATACACATACTCCCAAAGCCGGAATATTAGGGATGTTAGCAGCACGAATTGCAGGAGTTCCCAATCGGTTACATACAGTAGCAGGATTACCTTTGTTATTGGCAACTGGAAATAAACGTAGACTTTTGAATTTTGTTGAAAAAATCACATATTGTTGTGCAACTAAAATATACCCAAACTCCTTTGAAATGCAAAAAATTATTATTGATAATGAACTGACAAAAGCTGAAAAAACAAAAGTTCTAGCTAATGGAAGTTCTAATGGCATTGATACATCTTTTTTTTCGCCAGAAAAGGTAGAAGGTGAAAGAGATAAAATTAGAACAGAATTGCAGATTCCTGACGGCGTATTTGTTTTTTGTTATGTGGGTAGATTAGTACGTGATAAAGGAATAAACGAATTGGTAAAGGCATTTGTAAGTCTCTACGCAGAAAAAAAAGGAATAAGATTACTTTTAGTGGGACAGTATGAACGTAAACTGGACCCTTTGAATGAAGAAACTGAGCAGTTCATTTCAAATCACCCGGGAATATTGTATGTTGGTCCTCAAAATGATGTTCGCCCTTATCTTGTAGCTTCAGATGCACTGGCCTTTCCCAGCTACAGAGAGGGATTTCCCAATGTAGTGATACAGGCGGGAGCAATGGGGCTTCCAAGTATCGTAACTAACATAAACGGATGTAATGAAATTATTCTTGAAGGGAAAAATGGGGTGATTATTCCATCAAAAGACGAATTTGCTCTGTATAATTCAATGATTTTCTTTTTAGAGAATAAGGATGTCGTTCAAATGATGGCGAGTAATGCTCGTTCGCTTATTGTTTCAAGGTATGAGCAGAGTGTTGTTTGGAATGCTTTGTTAAAAGAATATCAAAGTCTGGAATAATTAATATAATAGATATGCATTTAATGATAGTGGTATTGCTTTTTATAAAGCACAATTTACATTTTATTTGGACTATTGTGGAGTGTTTTAATGGCTTATTGTTTGGACTTCTTTTTTGTAAGCGTATTATTTTTACTGCAAAAGGGGTATTAGATGCTACGAAACATGATAATTTAAATTATCGAATTTTAAATAAAGATGATTTGGTTAAGTTGCATGATTTTTCAATTCGACAGCCTAAAGAAAATTATAGATATTTTAATCCACACGCTTTTGATGTTGAAACTCTAAATAAATTGTATAGCAATAGGTCATTATTGATGATGGGGGTGTTTGATAGAGAGCGCTTGGTGGGATATTTTCTATTGCGTTTTTTTATTAACCGGCAGGCATTTGCTGGTTATTTTGTTGACCATGAATGTCAAGGATGTGGTATTGCAAAAAAAATGGGAAGAATTATGTTAAATATCTGTTGGAACAATCAATTCAGGGTATTTAGTACGGTATCAAAAGATAATACACGAGCGTTGAATTGTTATAAAGCTATCAATGATTTTAAAATTATAAAAGAGTTAGATAATAACTATATTTGTTTAGAATACTTGAAGGATAAAAAAACACTCTAGCAAAAACTTTAATGCGATCACTTTGTTTATTTAAATATACTAAATAGAACTTCTGAAAGAGATGAATTTTCTTTGTGGATGATTTTATAAAGTAAAATGCTTTTTATGCCTTGATTTAATTTAATACTTTAAATAGTAATGAAAAACAGAGTGCTATTGTCAACCTGTCACATGGGAGGACGTGAACAAGAATTCATAAAGGAAGCTTTTGACGAGAATTGGGTAACTCCGTTGGGACCCAATGTTGATGAATTTGAGAAAGATTTAAGAAGATTTCTGGGAGAAGATCGTTATGTGACAGCTTTAAGCTCTGGGACAGCAGCAATACATTTGGGATTAGTATTACTAGGAGTGAAAGCTGGAGATGAAGTCCTTTGCCAGTCATTCACATTTTCGGCATCTGCAAACCCTATTATCTATCAAGGAGCTATACCCGTGTTTGTGGATAGTGAACCTGATACCTGGAATATGGATCCTGTACTTCTTGAAGTAGCAATCAAAGACAGATTGAAAAAAAAAGGAAAACAGCCTAAAGCTATCATTGCTGTTCATCTTTATGGAATGCCTGCAAATATGAAGGATATTTTGATTGTAGCTAGGAAATATAATATTCCGGTATTAGAAGATGCTGCAGAAGCTATTGGATCGGAACTTAGTGGACAAAAATGTGGAACGTTTGGTGAATTGGCTGCTTTGTCTTTCAATGGAAACAAGATGATAACGACTTCAGGTGGCGGAGCTTTAATATGTCGCACTGAGGAAGAGGCAAAAAGAATCATGTTCTTCGCAACGCAGGCACGTGATAATGCACCTCATTATCAACATACTCACATTGGTTATAATTACCGGATGAGTAATATTTGTGCAGGAATTGGTCGCGGACAGATGTTTGTTTTGGATGAACATATTGCTTGCAGACGAGCTATTCATGATTTATATGAAAAATTACTGGCTGAAACGAAGGGGATTACAGTGAAGAATAATCCTTCTTTGGAATATAATTCAAATTATTGGTTGACTTGCATTCTTGTGAATCCAGAAACAGCTGGCATAAGCCGCGAAGATATTCGTGTGGGATTGGCTAAAGAAGATATTGAAACACGTCCTTTATGGAAACCGATGCATTTACAGCCTGTATTTGCAAATACTCCTTTTTATGGGAATGGTACTAGTGAACATTTATTTGATATAGGTCTTTGTCTTCCTTCTGGGTCTACGCTAACAAATGATGATATATATAGAGTTGTTGATGTAATAAAACAAATTCAATGTGGTTCAAATTAATAATCTTTATGTGCCTGTTTATGTATAAATTATCAAAGAGAACTTTAGATCTTTTGATTTCAACTGTTGGGCTAATACTATTATCACCCATTTTTATACTTTGTATTATTATATTGCTATGTACCGGAGAACATGAAGTTTTTTATTTGCAACAGAGGATAGGATATCAGGGCAAACCGTTTTATATATTTAAGTTTTCCACGATGATGAAGAATTCTTCGAGCTTGGGAACAGGATATATTACTGTGCGAAATGATCCAAGGGTATATCCTTTTGGGAAATTTCTTCGTAGAACAAAGATTAATGAGTTGCCACAGATATTGAATGTTTTTTTGGGTTCTATGAGTATAATTGGTCCGCGGCCTCTATTACCAAGTGGCTTTTACCAATATTCAGAGGAAGTTCAAAAAAAAATTAGTGCACTAAAACCGGGAATTACAGGGATAGGTTCTGTTATATTTAGAGATGAAGAGAAATATACTTTGGATACAGTTGAGCTTGAGACTTTTTATAAGGAATTTATTATTCCATATAAAGGAGCTTTAGAAGTTTGGTTTTCGGAACGTACATCTCTTATGCTGGATATTAAACTAATTATTTTAACTGCATGGGTTGTTTGTTCTTCAGAAAGTAATTTGCCTTATAAATGGTTTAAGGACTTGCCTCCAAAACCTGAATGGATGGATTAATAATAAAAATACAATATTATGGAACTGTCAAAAAAAATATGTATTGTAGGCGTTGGTGGCTTCGGTAGAGAAGTTTTATGCTATATAAAAGAAATGACTTCTGATCTTACACTAAAAATAGAAGATATTGTATGCTTCATGGAAAAGGACGAGTGCTATAAGGAGTCAAGAATAATGGGAATTGATGTAATACCGCAATCAAGTTTTAAACCAGAATGCTATAATGTGGTTGTTGCTATTGGTGATCCGGCTACAAGAAAAAAAGTTGTTGAGAGTTTGCCTTTGGAAACAACTTATACCTCTATTGTTCATCCTAAAGCGATTATATATGAAGGAGTTGAAATTGGAGAAGGAGCTATTATTGCTCCTGGTGTAATAATTACTACAAATATAAAAATAGGTAAACATGCTCATTTGAATATTGACTCTTCAATAGGACATGACTGCTTTATTGGTGACTATTTTACAACCGCAGCCGGAGTACGTATCAGCGGAAATTGCTTTATAAATGATTGTGTGTATTTTGGACATAATTCTTGTGTAATGCAAGGTGTAAAGATATGTGATAATGTAAAAATAGGGATGTGTGCCGGAGTTGTCAGAAATATTAATAAATCTGGAACTTATGTTGGCATGCCGGCAAGGAATATAAGTTAAGTTATAATTTAAGTTTGAAAAGTTTTATATAATTAAATTGAAATAATCATTGTGGAATTAAATAAATTTATTGAAAATATGGCTAATCAGTATGATAATACTGATATATCAGAATTGAAGCCAGATACTAAATTTAGGGAGTTAGATGAATGGAATTCTATGATAACACTTTCACTTATGGCAATGGTGAATGAAGAGTATGACGTCTTTTTAACCGGTGATGATTTTCGTAAGTCAGAAACTATAGAGGATTTATATAATGTTGTTAAATCTAAGTTATAATACAATATGGCAGTAATAACCTATCATAATGTAGGAATAAAGGCTATGACAGCTTGTGTTCCTTCTAAGGTGGTATATAACAGAGACCTTGGATTTTTGATTTCTCAGGAGGAAATTGATAAGGTGATAAATAATATAGGAATTGAAGAAAAGAGATATGCTGATCCAGATGTTTGTACTTCTGACCTTTGTTACAAAGCCGCAAAGCAACTATTGAAAGATAATAATATAGACTTGGATTCTATTGATGTTTTACTTTTTATTAGTCAAACACCTGACTATCGTATTCCTTCTACTGCTCCTATTTTACAGAATCGTTTGGGATTGTCCAAATCAACAGCCTGTCTTGATTTATCATTAGCTTGTTCAGGATATGTTTATGCACTGTCTACTGCATTTGCTTATGTTTCTATGGATGGAGTGAACAGAGTACTGTTGCTTGATGGAGATACGTTCTCAAAAATCGTAAATCCTCTTGATAAAGTTAATGTTCCGTTGTATGGAGATGCTGGAACGGCAACATTGATTGAAAAAGGAAATTATAAAGATTCAATTTTTATTTTAAACAGTGATGGTGCTGGTGAAGGGGCAATAAAGATACCTGGTGGAGCTTTTAGAAATAAATTAACTCCAGAATCACTTGTAGATACTGAACGCGAAGGAGGAAATATCCGCAATGATTTACAAGTGTTCATGGATGGCATGGATGTCTTTAACTTTACGATGAATGTAGTGCCAAATGGTATAAAAGATATTCTTAAAATTACCAATACAAATATTGAAGATATTGATTATCTGGTTTTTCATCAATCAAATAAGTTTATGCTAGATTTCTTTGTGAAGAAGTTAAAATTTGATTTGGATAAAGTACCTTATTCTATTAGGAAATACGGGAATACCAGCTCTGCTTCTATTCCATTAACTATTGTTTCTGAGTTAGAAGGAAAACTTAGAGAAGAGAAAGTGATAGTGATGTGTGGATATGGCGCTGGTCTATCATGGGGTACTGCCAGAATTGTATTTAATGATTGTTCGATATCAACTATTATAGAATATTAGAGTATATCGAAAATGATTTTGTTAATAATAGAAAAACTGATTTAATTGAAATTATAGAAAGATGAAGTATTTTATATTTAGAAACAGCACCATTGAGAATCTATTTGGAAGTAAGGATGTTGCTTACTCTGGATACGATGATATATCCTATTTGGATATTGAAGCAGAAACTTATGTGTGGTTCTATTTACTACCTTTGAAGCTGCAAAGGAAATTAATTTCTTCTGAAATTGATTCATATTTTAATAAATTGATCCTTGTGTATCAACAAATACCTCCAAGTAAAATGTTTGTTGTGTTTACTCTTACAAAGTTGTCATTTGTGAAATTTGCTGTAGATGATTTTTTAGTAGAAGAAGCTCTAAATCAATTTAATCATGATGTGATTGCTTTGACACAAAAATACAATAATGTGAAAGTGATTGATTTTTCTGAGTTCACAAGTCAATATTCAGCAGATAGTTTAATAGATTGGAAGTATTATTATATCTCAAAGATTGAGATTAATCCTCGTTTGTCATTGGCATTTGAAAAGTGGTTCTTACGTAGAATAGAGGAGGTGGAGTTGAAACGTAAGAAATGTTTGACTCTGGATTTGGATAACACTCTTTGGGGAGGAATTTTAGGTGAGGATGGAACTGATGGCATTAAGATTGGAGGCGATTATCCTGGTAATGCCTTCCTGAATTTTCAGGAAGGATTAATTGAACTTAGTAAAAATGGGGTGATTTTAACTATTTGTAGTAAGAATAACGAGCAAGATGTATTTGATGCATGGAATAATAATCCATTTATTTTGTTGAATCAGCGATATATCTCATCTTATCGTATCAATTGGCAAAATAAAGCCGAAAATATAAAAGAACTTGCAGAAGAATTAAATATTGGATTAGATAGTTTTGTTTTTGTAGATGATAATCCTACAGAAAGAGAGCTAATTAAGCAAATGCTTCCCATGGTTGAAGTCCCTGATTTTCCAGAAAAGCCATATCAGATACCCGCATTCTTTGCCTCTTTAGTGGACAAATATTTTCGTGTCTATTCTGTGACTGAGGAGGATAAAAATAAGACTCAACAATATAAAGCTAATGCAGAACGTAAGAGAGAAGAACAAAAATTTACTGATTATTCAGAATACTTGTCTAGTTTGAATATAGAGATTGAAATACTAAAAGCTAATGATTTTAATTTGTCTCGTATAGCTCAAATGACTCAAAAGACAAATCAGTTTAATTTAACTACAAGAAGATATATTGATGCTGATATAAAGAGCTTCATGGATAGAGGTAGTTTTGTGTATTGCATTAATGTAAAAGATAAATTTGGAGATAATGGAATAACCGGATGTACTATAATTGACTGTTCTGGTAAAAAATGCTTTATAGACTCATTATTACTTAGCTGCAGGATATTAGGAAAAGGAATAGAATTCGCATTTATGCAAACAATTCTTCTTTTACTTAAAAAACAAGGAATAGAAGAAATACAGTCATTGTACATACCTACAAAGAAGAATGTACAGGTTTGTGATTTTTATGATAAAATGGGATTCATGCTAACATCAACAAATAAAGATGGTACTCGGAATTATTCGTTAGAATTACCCCCAGTTGATTGGGAAATTGAAGATTATTATCATATAATAATAAATTAATTATGGAAGAAATAATATTAGACATTCTTCGAAATATCTTTAAGTTAGATTCTGTAGATAAGGATATTTCGCAAAATAATTGTGATAAATGGGATTCTATGAATCATTTGAATTTAGTAGTTGAACTAGAATCTAAATTTGATATTTATTTAGAACCTGAAGAAATTGCAAAAATGAAAAATTTTGAAGAAATAGCTCGTGTTATTTCTTCAAAAATTTAGTCTATCAATCTATCTGAAATAATACTATTTATATTACTGTTGAACGTTTATTTAATTTTAATGAACAATGTTAAGTGAAATTAGAAAGAGTTTATCTCTTAATTTGTTTCTGTCATCTTTGGCTGGAATATATCGCAACTATTTTAAAACAAAGCGATCGAAATTTGGATATATACATAAATCTGCAAAAGTACGTTTTCCTATATTTGTAAAAGGACTAGGACATGTCTATATGTATGAAAATTCTCATATTCTAAGTCATGCAAAGTTACTTGTACAATCCGCTAAATTTATTATGAAAAAGAATTCATTCTCAGCAGAAGGGCTTACAGTTGTAACAGGTAATCATTATCCTGCTATTGGTGCATGGGCTAAAGATATAGGTGAAAATTTTAAAAATATAGTAATCGAAGAAGATGTTTGGTTGGCTAGTAATGTTACATTATTAGCAGGCGTAATAGTAGGACGGGGAGCTATTGTTGGAGGAGCCTCAGTTTGTCGAAAGTCAGTACCCCCTTATTCAATTGTTGTGGGTAACCCTGCGAAAGTGGTGGGATTTAGATTTAATCCAGAGGAGATAATTCAGCATGAAATTGCTCTGTATCCAGAAAAGGAACGATTACCACTAGATTTATTAGAGAGGAACTACAAGAAATACTTTTTGAATAGGCTAAAAGAAATAGAAGATTATTTAAAATAAAATATGAATATGGAAATGAATGAGTTTATTGAAAAATTCACTGCAAAGTTTGATGATACAGATACTTCAGAACTAAAAAAAGAAACAGTGTTTAAGGAATTAGAAGAATGGAGCTCATTATTAGCTATTTCTATAGTTGGAATGGTTGATGAAGAATATGGTGTCCGTTTAAATGGAAGCGATATTTCAAGTTGTCAGACAATAGAAGATTTATATAATAATGTAAGAGCTAAAATGTAATTACAATTAGACCTTGTTGAAGGCAAACGATTCTTGAAATTAACTGGTGTGATGTGTGAATTTGTAATTGGAAAATAATATGAACTTTTAGTTTACTTCTTTGTTTTTATATAATCACTGTTGATTTTTTGTTAACTTAAATCTTTAATATTTATGTATAAATTATGGAAAAGAGCAATAGATATTTTTATATCTACTATTGCATTACTAATTTTATTTCCTGTTTTTATTATTTGTATTATAGTTCTTGTTTGCACAGGTGAGCATGAGATTTGGTATTTACAAAAAAGAGTTGGACGTAAAAATAAACTTTTTAATATCTTTAAATTTGTTACAATGGTAAATAATTCGCCCAATTTGGGTACGGGAAGTATTACTTTACGTAATGATCCACGGGTATTGCCATTTGGTCGCTTCCTTAGAAAAACAAAGATTAATGAATTCCCTCAAATATTTAATGTTTTCAATGGAACAATGAGTATAGTAGGTCCTCGTCCACAAATGGAAGTGGATTTTCATCGGTATCCAGAGCTGGTGCAACAGGTTATTTATAATTCAAAGCCTGGTATTACAGGGATAGGATCTATTATATTCCGTGATGAGGAGAAATATCTTTCTGCTCCAGATATAGATCCTATTAAATTCTACAAAGAGGAGATTGCGCCTTACAAAGGTGCTCTTGAAATATGGTACCAGAATAATGCATCTGTGTGTTTAGATTTAAAACTTATTTTTTTAACAGCTTGGGTAATTGTTTTTTCTGAAAGCAATTTGCCTCATAGGTGGTTTGAAAATTTGCCATCAAAACCTGAATGGATGTCTTCTAAGGAGAATATTCTGACTCATGAGTCTTTAAATAATTTAACTGTAAATCCGGAATTAATCAATAATAGCATAACTGAAAATAAAGATCAAAATGATTGATATTAATCGTTTTATTGAAAGGAATGTGACATATCGCAATGGAAGTATGTTTCAGAAAGATATTTATGCCAATGCAGAGAAACTTCAAGAGGAAATTGAAGGAAAAAGTATTCTGGTGATAGGTGGCGCAGGTACAATAGGTTCTTCTTTTATCAGGGCTGTTTTGAAGTTTAAACCTGCTAAACTAACCGTTGTGGATATCTCAGAAAATGGATTAGCAGAGCTATCAAGAGATTTACACAGTTCGTATGGAACTTATGTACCAAAGGATTTTATAACATACCCTATTAATTATGCAGATCCGGTGTTTAAGAAGATGTTTCGTAGCGAACGTGGATTTGATATTGTAGCTAATTTCTCCGCTCATAAACATGTGAGAAGTGAAAAAGATGAGTTCTCTGTACAGGCATTGCTTGAAAACAATGTGTTGCATGCTTGTAAATTACTGAAATTACTTACTGAAATACCACCGCGGAAATTCTTTTGTGTTTCCACTGATAAAGCTGCGAATCCTGTTAATTTAATGGGAGGGAGTAAGAAAATTATGGAAGATATGATTATGAGTTTCTCAAATCAATTTAATATTACTACTGCTCGTTTTGCAAATGTGGCTTTTTCGAATGGTTCCCTTTTAGCTGGTTTTATTGAACGTGTAATGAAACGGCAACCTTTAAGTGCACCAGCGGATGTGCGTCGTTATTTCGTTTCTCCTGATGAAAGTGGGCAGATTTGCATGCTAGCTTGTATGCTAGGGCAAACAGGAGAGATCTATTTCCCTAAATTAGGACGGAACCAAATGCTTACTTTTTCTGAGATAGCAACTAGCTTCCTAAAAGAACTAGGTTATAATGCTTATGAATGCAGCTCAGAAGAAGAGGCTCGCAGGATGGCTTTTGAAATGAAAGATGGCGATATGAATTATCCGGTTTATTATTCTAATTCTGATACTACAGGTGAAAAGTCAGTTGAAGAGTTTTATACAAATGGTGATGTAATATCATTGGATGAATATGTTTCGCTAGGAGTTGTAAAAAATGGTCATCGTCGTAAAACAAAGGAGACAGAAATATTATTTACCTCACTAAATGCTGCATTTGCTTCACCATATACAAAAAAAAGTGAAATAGTAAGTATTGTAAAGAAATTTCTTGTTAATTTTGAACATATTGAAAAAGGAAAAAATTTGGATTCAAAAATGTAATTGTTTCTGGATTGGTACTCTTAGCCATGTGAGTGGCTCTATTCATAGAATATAAACTATGCTGTTACTTTAGGTTACAAATTCTAAATAATTTGAGATATGAAAAAATATTTTGCAGAAATGATTGGTACAATGGTATTGGTGCTAATGGGCTGTGGTAGTGCTGTTATTGCCGGTAGTGCTGCTGGTGCTGTAGGTACTGGCGTAGGAACATTTGGTGTGGCAATGGCTTTCGGTTTATCTGTAATTGCTATGGTTTATACTATTGGTAGTATATCAGGTTGTCATATTAATCCGGCTATTACACTGGGTATGTATCTCACTGGAAGAATGAATGGTAAGGATGCTGCAATGTATATGCTTTTTCAAGTACTTGGAGCATTGATAGGATCAACTGTTCTTTATTTTATTGCTACAGGGATGGGAGTTCCCGGTAACATAGCTGGTGCAAATTCGTATGCGGCAAGCACGTCGGAAGTCTCTGCATTTCTCGCGGAAGCGTTCTTCTCTTTTATTTTTGTATTTGTGGTGCTAGGCTCTACTAGTTCAAAGGCTCCTTCAGGATTCGCGGGAATTGCTATTGGTCTTACATTAGTTCTTATTCACATTGTATGTATTCCTATTACTGGAACATCTGTGAATCCGGCAAGAAGCATTGCTCCTGCTCTTTTTGCACAAGGAATTGCTTTGTCGCAGTTATGGCTTTTTATAGTGGCTCCGTTTGTAGGGGCTGCTTGCTCGGCGCTTGTCTGGAAATATTTTGAAAATGAAGAAGTTAGTAATTAGAACTCTTTTTATTAATGATAGATGGAAAAAAGCTTTAGGGGAACCTTCAGCTTTTTTTTTGTTCCATAATGACCTGCTTTTTGTTGGGAAAGATGACACGTATAAAATATATGACTACCTTTGAATTTATTCGATAAAAAAGTTGCACCATTTCTTTTTTTTTATATTTTTGTAGTTATTAAGCAGTTATCCTAAATAAATAACAGAATCTGTTCATTTATAATATAATTACTATGAAAAAAATAATATTTAACTGTTTGGCCCTAATCCTGTTTCTTAGCTGTGGGCATAATAAAAATATCAACCCTGATAATTACGGTTTATTTGACGATAGAGGGAACTTAAAAGAATTTGCTGAGCCCGACCCAGTTTACAAAATAAACAAAATAAAATGTTTCATAGAAAGTTCAGGAAGTATGAGCGGTTTCTTTCAGGCCAACAAGAGCACAGGATTCAAGATGGACGTGTGGGCGGTACTGAATGAATTTTATGATAAGATAGATTCTGTACATCTTTTCAGGGATGCCAGTGAACCTGTAGCTAAGATGGCATTGGCGGATTTCAGGAGAGATATGAATGCGGGAAATTTCCGTTTTTCCGGCTCTACTCATATTCCGCAGATGCTGAAAGAAATTGTTCAGTCACTTGGCAAGAATGATGTGGGAATGTTTATTTCTGATATGAAATATTCTCCTACGGGCAGCCAGGCAGATGTGTTGCTTACCCAATATGGCACAGATGTGAAAAACGTAATCAAAAATACTCCGTATGCCTTCTCTATTATTGGGGTGACTTCTTCTTATATCACAGGCAAGGGCGATGAGATAGAGAAAAGTCCATACTATATCATTCTGATTGGTAATGATCTTTCAGTCAATAAAATGAAGCAAAAGATTGTGCAGAGTATTCCAAAAGGAAATTTGTTAGGTGAATTGTCATTTTACAGAAAAGAGTTTAGCAGACCGATGTATACCTTATTGGCTAATAAGGGGATTGTGAATGGCGTTACTTACGAATCAAACAATAACTTATATTATACGATAGGGGATATCAATAAGAAATCTCCTGTTACATTCTATCTGGCAGCGGATTTGAGTAAACTGCCTCAGTACCTTTTAGCAGATGGGAAACAACTGATGCAACAATTGGAGGTGAAAGCAGAGAATGCAAAAGCTGTGATTGAAGATGTGACGGATAGTGCTGCTTTTGATTTTGGGAATGGAAGCCGGGAAGCTGCTACCAAAGTGCATGCCACTCATTTTATCAAGATCAAGGTCTCTGATATCTTAGACGGGACAACTCAGGTAAGTGTCACTGTAAACAGAAAGGAAGCCAATTGGATTCCTTCCGTATGTGGCGCAAAAAATGAAGCAGAATATGATAAAACAGTTAGTTTTGAACAATTACTCGCTGGACTAAAGGGTGCTTATAATGTTGATAAACAAAATAAATCTTATTATAAGGATCCTTTTGTGGTTTTAATTTCTGAAGGGAAAAGATAACTCTAAAAATATGAATTATGTACAATTACATGCTGGAATTATTAATAGGGAGGTGGGCTGATTTTATAAACAGTTTTTCTCCTGATGAAGTGGAGATGGAAGCTGCTAAGAAGGTGCAAGTGTTGTTCGAAAATCAATATCTGATTATTGGTTCGGTGATGTTTTTATTGGTAGCCGTTATATGGGCTGTTTATTATCTTTGGTTAAATAACTTACCGGGACTTTTTTATAAAAGTAAGTATTGGATTACGGCAGGGATATTCTGTACTCTATTAACCGGAATAGCAACTTTCTGTATTATGAAGTTTCAGATTAATATTAATATTCCTTTTGATAGATATATTATTGGCATTGTGATTATTAATTGTTTGTATAGCATGATTGCTTATTTCTTTCTATCTATCTTTTTTAATGGCTTTACAAATGCAAAGACGACTCCATTTAAATTATTCTGATTATGAGTACATTCTTATTTTGTATTGGTGGAACCGGGCTCAGGGTAATGAAATCTCTGACAATGCTTTTGGCATCAGGTTATAAGGCCTGTAATGAGAAAGGTGAAAATGAAGATATCATTCCGGTATTAATTGATCCTCACAAATCTTTGGATGAGTTTACAAACTGTAAGAGAACGCTTGATAAATATTGTGAGATCAGGAGTATGATAACAAGAAGCTCTATTTCTGGGGATAATTTCTTTCATACCCGGCTGGTTTCTTTAGATAATCTAGGATTGAATGATGACGGCAATCCGAACTTTGATTATGATCTTCGTCTGGATTGCAGTTTTGGTGAGTTTATTAAGAAGAGCAAACTTCCTACTGATTCTGTAAGCCAGGATTTAATTAATCTGCTTTATTCTGAGTCGAACATTAATAGATCGCTTGCTGTGGGTTTTAAAGGAAGTCCGAACGTGGGGTGTGTGGTGCTGAATAATTTTGAGAGTCAGAACTGGTTTCAGGATTTTACATCAAAATTTGGTCAGGGTGATAAGGTTTTTGTTGTGGCATCAGTATTTGGAGGTACCGGTGCTAGTGGTTTCCCTTTGTTGGTAAAGAAAATCCGCTCGTGCGGGAATACATATCTACAAAATGCAAGTATAGGTGCTATTGCCGTAATGCCTTATTTTGAATTGACTCCACCTAAAAAGGAGGATCCTAATAATGATATTAATTCCAACTGTTTTATAACAAAAACGAAAGCTGCTTTAAGCTATTATGATAAGGAGTTAAAAGTGGATGCGTTGTATTACATTGCCGATGATAAGCAACAAAAACCATATACTAATGATGAGGAGTTGCAACAGAACGGAACCCATTTTATTGAATTTATGTCGGCTACATCTGTGCTACATTATATTAAGAACACACCCGCTGAACAAAATAAGAAGCCTGATAGCCGTAAAACTGAATATTACAGCATCTGCATTGATAAAAATGAAGAAGTGCTGAACTGGGATAATATTGGTTTGGCTCATCAGGAGATTGTTTACTCGCTATTGAACTATTACACCTTTACTATGGTCAATGAGTTAGTGAAGAAGGAAAAAGATTTTCCGCTGAGAAAAACATCAGGTTTTAATGATGCCTTTTATAATAGTGGGTTCTTTCAGTTATTGGATGAGTTTAATAAGGATTTTTATAAGTGGCTGAAAGAACTTAGTGACAATGACAGAGCTTTTGCTCCGTTCCGTTTGAGTGAGAATAATACACTGAATGATTTTCCGCTTCAAGGACACGAATTTTCAAATACAAAGAGCTGTTTATGGGCAAAAATACCGTATGGCTTGTCCTACTATTTGCATGAGATGATTCTTCTTGAAAAGAAATACAAAAGCCAGAATATGGATAATGTGTATGAAATGTACACAGAAATGATGTATGAAGCAATAGATAATATGAATAAGTTTATAAAGTAGAGGCTATATGAAAGAACTGAATATATGCGAAACCGGTGCTTCAAAAAATGAATGGAGCTCATGCGGACCGATTAATCAGGGGATGATTGCCGGTAAGGTGAAGGATAAGACTACGAAAAACGGCAAGGCACTAAATGCTGTTCCTTCTCCATTGGCCCGACTTTATGTGGTGAACGATGCGTTTTCCATGCTTACCTATGATTTGTTGAATAAGACAAGTAATTGTGGAGAATGTTATAAGTTTATAGTGTCCGATTGCCTGGATGTTTTTGAACTATTGTTTAACCTGAAGTATCATGAAGATAAAAAGGAGGAAGTAAAAGTAAGAGTGTGGAATAAGCAAAAGGGACTAAAGGAACTGCGAAGTGTCGATTCACAGAATTTAGCAGATTCTTTGGAGGGTTATCTTACTGATAATTCTTTTGGGGAAATGGATGAGTTTATACTTATAAAATATAAAAATCAGATATTAGCCGGGTCATCACCTTTTACGTTTTTATTCACAACTCCCAATCTGGATAAATATGAGGATCGAAGTTTTATGAATCCTGGTTATCAGGAACATTTTAACCTGATAAACCCGAATACAAAAAAGAAATATTTTACAGGTATTCGTCTGTTCGAGGACAGAGATGCATTGTTTCAGAAGTATGTATTGAGCATTGTGGAACAATGTGCTTCTGATCATATAGTCAATTTTAGAAATTACATAAAATACTGGGCACAGAGGGTTAATCTGAGCACTATTGATATGGTTCAGACTAAGCCTGTGTTGAGTGAAGATAACAGTAATGTTCATATTAACGGAGTAGAGATTTGTAAAAGCACCGGAATAAATTCGATGAATTTTTTTACAGATCATTTGATAAAAGTTCGCTTTAAAATAGACACTGAGAACTTTGTTTGTGGATCTTACGTGAATGATAAGGAAGAACGAAACTATGATTATCTGTTACCGTTAAGAGTTGAGGCTCTCAATAGCGTGGATTATCAGAACCTGAAAGTGGAATTCCAGGAATCAGCTAAAGAGGTAAAGGTAATGTTGACATTGCCGGGTGAAAATAAACAGAAATCGCAAATCTATAGAAAACAGATAAGCACCGGAGATGCAGAAGAGAAATATACCATTATTGCTTTGGAAGAGTATGTGGCTAATGTGAATTTAGGCATTTTCCCATTCTTGCAGGTGATAGACGCAGATGATAAGCCCACTTCTGAGAATGATTACTTTAAGGTGATGCTTACCATTGCAGATGCAAATAAAAAAATGCCTGTATCCTTATACAATCTTACTTTCTTCAGGAAGGTGAATGATTTCTATCAACCCATTCAGGAAGTTGATAAAAATGAATCCATGAACATTTATTGCACACGCTATGAAAGAAGAATGATTGATGAAAACAGTGATCTTGGTTCTATATATTATCAGGTAAATAATACCACGTTCTCTTTGATTCGCTTATCATTCCCAGTCGATTTTACCCATAAAGCAGATGGCTTGGTGATTCCGAAGTGGAACAAGAAGAAAATTGGTCCCAGAGATTTTCATATTGCTGTGGATTTTGGTACAACAAATACATTCATTGCATTTACGGGGGATAATGGCATAAAGCCCAAACCTTTTGAGATAACTCCTGATGACCGGCAAGTGGTAATGCTGCATAGTCCGGCCGATAATGAAGGGAATGATAAAAAGATTACGTCGTTGTATGAGGAATTCTTTGGCTTTGATGAGTCTACACTCGATGTTCAAGCTTCGGAATTTATACCTTCTGTGATAATGAGCAGAGGGAATGAAAAATATAATTTTCCCATTCGTACAGCATTGTGTGAGAAGAATAATGAAAGTGGTGAACTGAAGTTACTTGATAATAGCAATATATCTTTCACATATGAGAAAAGGGAAATACGGAAAGATCAAGTAATTGTATCTAATATCAAATGGAGTGAAGAGGATAAGGATAAGGAAAGGGTTTCCATCTTTATCAATGAGATATTAAGGATGGTGAAGTATAAGATTATACTAAACGGAGGAAATCCAGAGTTAACTAAAATGACTTGGTTCAATCCGCTGAGCTTTTCTCAGACAGCGAAGGAGAACTATAAGCAGATGTGGAAGAATAACTACACAACTCTTTTTGGCGAGAAAGCAGAACTATTTAATGTAACAGAGTCTGAGGCTCCGTATTATTATTACAAGAATGCTGGTATGCTGGATAATAATAACTCAGTACTTACTGTTGATATTGGAGGTGGTTCTACAGACTTTATGATTTTTAAGAATGAAATACCGGTAAGGGGTACTTCTGTGAATTTTGCCTGCAATGATTTGTGGCGAAATGGATATAACAGTTTCTCTAATGTGAAAGAAAATGGCATCTATAAAAGTATCCAAAAGAGAATTACCGATAATTTCAAGTCAACCAATCTGAATGGACTAAACAAACAATATCAGACGAATGAGAAATATAGTTCCGCCGAGATTATAAATTTTTGGTTTGCAAATGAAAATGCATCCAGGATAAGCGATCTTTTATCTAATGGCGTTTATAAGAAAGTCTTTCTTTTCCATCTTTCAGCCTTAATGTTTCATGCAGCCCAGTTTATGAAAGATGCTGGAGAGGATTATCCTTCCTGCATCATTTTTAGTGGAAATGGAAGTAAGTATATTGATCTTTTGAGCCGGAATAAGAATATTATAGGAGAATACTGCAGCTATATTTTCCAGTCAATATTCGGTGAAAAGGGACGCAAGGTACAGATTGTTTTGCCAGAAACGGATCGTAAAGAATCAACCTGCTATGGCGGATTATATAAAGATAACTCTGTAAGACTTTCTAACTCACTATTTGTGGGGTGTGAAATTAGTTATGAGGATAAGTATCGTTTCCATACTTATAAGGACGTACGTGGTGAGAAGAGAGATGAACTAAAGAACAGTATTATTGAAAATGTGAAAGAGTTTATTCAATTGTATTGTAAGATGTTTGTGGAATTGCATCTGGGAAGAGAGTTTAATGAGAATATTAACCTGAAAGCTTTTGAAGGTATACTGATAAGTAAAGTTGAGGGATACTATAATAATGGTTTCTCGAAATACACAAAAGGTCAGGCTGATGAGGCTGAACTTTCTGAGACATTGTTTTTCTATCCAATTGTAGGCCTCATTGATTTTATGACCGGATTTACCAAAGATGATCTGGATCTGTTTATCAATAAGGAAGTGTATTATGCTAAAAATATGGACGGGAATGGATTTTTCTTTCATAAGAATTTATCGAAAGAGCAACGCCTGGATTCAATTTACAGAATTATGGTGGAAACAGAAAAGCCTACTGTGGCATCTTTGTCATTAATAACAAGTGACAATATTTCTTCTAAAATGATTCCGAATGTAGAAAACTGGATTAAGCCTTTTCTTGATTTTGAAGAGTATCCTACATCGGATTGCAAGATTGTGAAAGAAATAGAACCGGCCCGATTGCATTTGAATGAAAATAAATGGGAGGTTCAGACAAAAGGAAAAGTAGTCTTTAAATAAATGAATTTAATAGGACCATGGATATAAGTTTAATTATTACTATAGTAGTAATTGTAATCTGGATTCAAATAGCTTTCTTTTTCAAGACAGTTGTTGGTATAAGAACCCTGAAGAACTTATATCCTTCAGTGAGCACTTTGAGTATTATTAAAGAGAATGGTACCCAAGTGATCAGTGTGAATAGTAAGAAGGTGTTGCTAGATTTTACTTCCATTATAGATTCAACCAACTCTTATCTTAGAGAAAATCAAGGTACAGATGATTTTTATGTTATTCAGAATTTATCGGAAAGGGTTTCTACTTCAAAAGAATCAGAAGCTGCATCCGGTATTTCAATACCTTTGTATGTAGGGTTAATGGGTACGTTTGTGGGAGTTGCTGTAGGACTATTTTCTTTGAACGTTATTGGAATCTACAGTGAACAAGGAATTAATTATTTTCTATGGGGAGTGGTGATAGCTATGGTAACAAGCTTTGTAGGGCTCCTTTTATCAACAATTGCTAATTACAAACTAGCTTATGCAATTAAGTGCAGAGATCACAAAAAAAATAAATATTATACATTTGTTCAGACAAAGCTCTTGCCGGGAATGGGTAGTAATATTGTTGATGCATTAGGTCGATTGAAAGGTACCCTTGATAACTTCAATACAGTTTTCTCTGATAATATTGGCAATATTAACAATATAGTAGTTAATCTTGCAGAGAATATGCAGACAATAGCCGATGGAATAGGTACTCAGAAAGAAATCTTAAATGAACTGTATAGCAGTAAATATCAGAACCTCATAAAAGTCAATATGGATATAATTGACCGGACTGAAAAGATGCTGCCAGCAATGGATGATTTTGTACAGAAGCAGAAGAATCTTAATGAAGTGATGGAAAAAAATTCACAGTTTATTGCTAGTATGCATAAACTCTTGGATCGTGTTTCTACATTTGAAAGTAGTATTAATGAGTTGGGTGAATCAATAAACGAAAGCCAACTATTAGGTAGTAAGCAGCTGAATCTTGTTCAAAGACATTTAACTGATTTGGATCAGAAGCAGTCATTAGTTGAAAATTATACGAATCAAAGTAATGACGTTGTAGAAGAATACCTGAAAGTGAATTTGAAAAGTGTTCGTTCTTTGGTAGATAATTTTGAGACTGCGATAAAAAATGCTTTTGAGATTACCAATCAGGAAAGCCCATTCCAGAAGTTGGCTAATCTGGAGGTGATTTCTGAAGAGATAAAACAACTCAATGAAACATTGTTTTTGTATACACAAAAAGAAGAAGAGTTTATGGATATTGTTTCAACAATTCGTAATGATGTTAAATCTCTAAAATCGGATGGAACTAATATAGAAGATTCTTATGAAGGGGATGCTGAAGAATAATTTATAGTAATAATGAAGAGTAAAGACCTTTTTTGGCCGGGTTTTGTTGGACTGTTAACAATCATGTTTGTTATCATGTTAGTTCTTTTTGGCTTAAGTTTTAAAGTTTATACTGAGAAAACAAAAGTAATGGTAGAACAAAATACAAGACTAAGAGGTATAGAGAAGGAGTATGTGTATATAAAGAGAAGAAACAGACAAACAGAATCATTTAGGTCTGATACAGTGTTTGAATATTTACCTTCTTGTGATAAATATATAATTAAATCGTTAAGAGGTAAAGACATTTTTGTAGCTAATAAATCTGATCTAAAAGATAAATATTTGAAGGAAATATTAACATCGGGCCATGTAATTGAATCTTATCTTAATAAAATTGACAAGGACGAGTGGACTCCCTCTTTCATATTAATCATAGAAGGATATATGGGAAATGGGTATGATAATATATCTGGAGATCCTAGCTTAGCTTATCAAACATCTTATCAGCGCGCACTCGGAGTGTACCAGCTTTGGGAAAAAGCCGGTATAGTTTTTCAGAAACAGAAAGTGGAAATTTTATTTTCTGGAAGAGGATTTGATGGAATCTGCCGGGATAATAAACGTAGAAAAATTAACTTTCTTTCTATTCGGTTTCTCTCAAGAAATAATTTTTAATAATAATTTCAGAACTCAAAATCTATAGTAATCTATCTATATTACTTTTTTAGATGTTATTTTCTTAATAAATTACATCTTAAAAATATGTTAAATTTTAGTTGACTAATTATAATATTTTCGTCAGAATATTGATTTTTAATTTATTGTGGATGTTTATAATTGTGATAAAATTGATACTAAATTCGATGAAATCGAGAAGATATTTATGGCAGGTAAATAAGTATTATTATCTGTAAAATAATAAAGCTCAACATAGAACTGGCAAAGAGAATCTTGTATTGATGATGTTAATCTTTCAATATGTTTTTTGATATTTTTCTCTCTTTTATAAAATTGCAATTGATAGCTTGATTTTTCCATATTTGCAATATATTTTTTTATATTTGCGTAAATTAACTTTTCTAGAATGAGTAATTTAGAGAAATATAAAAAAAATCCGTCGCTATTATGGGATGATTTCAGAGGAGGCAACGAAAAAGCATTTTCTGCGTTATTCAATATATATTCAGATCCTCTTTTTCGTTATGGCATGAAATTTATGTCTGATGAAGGTTTGGTGAAAGATTGCATTCAGGAATTGTTTATAAAGTTGTATAGAAACCACTCTAATTTATCTCCTACAGATAATCCATTGCTTTATTTATTCAAATCTTTGAAAAACAGATTGGCAGATGTTCTTGGAAGTCGAAATGAAAGGATTATGTATATGCCTAATGAAGATCTACCATTTTTGGTAGATTATAGATTTGATCCGGTTGATGACCAGGATATAGATGAAGAATTAATTGCAATATTTAATAAAGCAATGAGTTTTCTTACTCCCAGACAAAAAGAGGCTATCTATTTGCATTATCAGTCCGAACTAACTTATGAAGAAATAGCTCAGTTGCTTAATATAAATTATCAATCCGTCAGAAATCTTATTCACAGGGCTGTGGAAAAGATAAGAACCGAAATGGATTTGACTGTATTTCTCTTTCTTGTTATTAAATTCGTTTATTAAATAATACTTATTATAGTTGTTTAGTTAATAATAAAACGTTAAATCTTTAATAAAAGATAATTTTTTTCGTGTACGTTGAGTACAAATATAAAAAATATGCCGTTCCCTTATTATATGTTAATAGGTGTGCGGCTTTTTTTATATTTTATAAGTTTAATTAAAAAACTTAAGAAATGGTAGATAGTAGGGAAAACAATATAAAGGAGTTAATAGAAGATGATGAATTCATTCAATGGGTGATTTGTCCTTCCGCTAATTTGGATTTATATTGGAATAACATAATGGAAAGTGAACCTCATAAAAAGGAGGATATTTTAAAGCTCAGAAGGATGATCAAAAAACTTCAAGTGAATGAGCGAGGCCTTTCACAGGAAGAAAAGAGTATTCTTTGGAATAATATCTTGTCGGAAAGTGGATTTAAAGAACGTTCTTTCTACTTGCATCCTTGGTTTAGAATCTCGATTGCGGCAGCAGTGGCTATATTGATAGTTATATCATTTTTGGGGATAAATGGTAATGATACGACAATTAATTATCAGTCTGGTATTTGCCAGATTGTAAATGTAGATAAATCAAAAGATATCCACTTGATTCTTTCAGATAACCGGATTGTAATTGTTGGTGATAGTTCTAATCTTGTTTATGATAAAAGTGGAAATGTATATGTAGGTGCTCAAAAGATTTTTCAAAATGAGACAGGATATAAAAATAAGACTTCTTTGAATCAGCTGATAGTACCTAATGGGAAAAATCTGAAGGTGAAATTTAGTGATGGAACTATGGCTTGTGTGAATTCTGGAAGTCATTTAATTTATCCTCCAGTTTTTAAAGCAAAAAAGAGAGAGATTTATATTGATGGTGAGATTTATCTAAAAGTAACAAGAAATGAAAAGGTTCCTTTCTATGTTAAATCGGATCAAATGGATGTTAAGGTTCTGGGAACTTGTTTTAATGTCTCGGCATATAAGAATGATGACGTTCAATCGGTTGTTTTGGTAATTGGTTCGGTTTCAGTAAACAGTAAGAAAGCTGGGACAGAACGTATGATTAAACCAAGTCAAATGTATGGATTCCAAAAAAAACAGAACAAAATACAGGTCGAAAGTGTTGATGTTTACAATTATATATGTTGGCAATATGGTTTCTTGCATTTTAAAAGTGAAAAACTGAGTAATGTGTTAATTAAATTACAACGATATTATGATATACCAATTGAATTTAATGCTTCCCAAACAGACAATATTCGTGTAAGTGGTAAGCTTGACCTCAAAGAAGATATAAAAAATGTACTTAAAGTAATTGCTACTACTGCTCCAATTAAGTACAGAACCCAAAATAATGGTCTGAAAATAAATGTTACACCTTAAATTAATTAATTATGAGTGGATAAAAAACTAATCTAAATGTTCTACAGGCAAAGAAAGCCGACTTATTAGTTATTTCTTGCCTATAACCTCTAATCAAAAATTTATAATTAAAACGGAATGTATGAAAAATAACTCGATTTACAAAAGTCTTGTTAATGACTCGAAAAGAATATTTCGTATCATAACATTAAGCGTATTATTTCTGCTTATCGGAATAACTTTCGCTTCAGCAGCTTCTTCATATAGTGAAATAACAGCGTTGAATCTGAAAACTGAAAATAAGACGGTAAAAGAAGTTTTGAATGACATAGAAAATAACAGTGAGTTTATTTTTTTCTATAGTGACAAGGCACTTAACTTAAATCAAAAAGTTAAAGTTTTATCTGTGAAAGGTAATATATCAGAAGTGCTTGACAAGCTACTTGATGCTCGTTCAGTTGGCTATAGAGTTGAAGACAGGCAAGTAGTGCTTTATTCAATTAATAATTCAAAAGAGGTCGGAAAAACTTCTGTTAATGCTCCTCAGCAAGCAAAAAGAACAATAAAAGGGCAAGTTGTAGATGTTACAGGAGAAACCTTAGTGGGAGTCTCAGTTTTAATCAAAGGAACTACAACAGGAACGTTGACTGATGTTGATGGTAATTTTGCAATTTCGGCTAGTATTGGATCTACCCTGCAATTCTCTTATGTTGGTTATATTACAGAACTGGTAAAAGTAACAGCTATAGATAACCTGAAGGTTGTAATGAAAGAGAACGTAAATGAGATCCAGGAAGTTGTGATAACAGCTCCAGTTGGTGTGCAGCGTCAAGCTAAGGCCTTAGGATATGCGGTTACTACAGTTTCAGCCAAGCAACTTACTGAAGCCGGAAACACCAACTTTGCATCTGCATTGTATGGTAAGGCTGCCGGAGTAAAAATTACCACAGCACCTGGTGGTGCCAGTAGCGCGGTAAATGTTCAGATAAGAGGCATTAACTCTTTAAATTTTAATCAACAGCCTCTTTATGTAGTAGATGGTATCATGGTCAGAAATGATGGACAAAATGGAGCTACCGGAGCTAATAATAATAATTATTGGGATGACCAGCGTATTAGAGGTAATGGTGCCCTGGATATAAATCCTGAAGATATTGAAACATTAACTGTTTTGAAAGGAGCAAGTGCTTCAGCTTTGTATGGTTCAGATGCAGCAAGTGGTGTTGTGGTTATTACTACCAAAAAAGCAAGTAAGGATAAAGGTTTAGGTGTTGATTTGAATTACAACCTGACCGCTGAGCAAGTTGCTTTTCTTCCTAAATTTCAGAATGTTTATGGCCCAGGATATGATAAAGGAACAAACGTTTCAGCAGGGGCAAATGCCGAAGGATGGATAGCAGATTCTACTTCACCATCCGGCTATAGACCCTACTTTAGATCTTATGGAAACTTTGGTCCAAAAATGGAAGGACAACAAGTAAAATGGTGGGATGGCTCAATTCGTTCTTATTCTCCTCAACCGGATAACTATAAAAACATTTATCAGACAGGTCTTAGCTCAAATATGAATTTGGCATTGTCTAATTTAACAGATAAGCTCAATTATAGATTGTCATATACCCGTATGGATTATAAAGGAACTCAAAGGGGCAGTGAACAATCTAGAAATACATTTAACTTGAATAGCACGTTAAAGCTCTCTAAATCTATGTCTATTGACGCTATTGCAAGCTATATTAATACCAGTACACATAATCGACCTTATCAGTTAGGTCAGGTGTTGGGATCTTATGGGGGGTTCTTTAGCCGTGCTGAAGATATGTCTTTGATGGTTGATAAATATCGGACTTCTGATGGATATAAATATGTGACTTATAATAATCCAGAACGGTCATCAGAGGCTTTTATTTATAATATTAGAGCTACAAATCTTTTAGACTTCTTCTGGCAACAACTTAGAAATAAATACGATGAGTCCGAAAATCGTTTAATTTCTAGCGTTACATTGAACTGGGATATTATTAATCACTTAAAGTTCAGAGGAAGAATTGGCAATGACTATACAGGAATGAATACTGAAAATAAGCAATATAATGAATATCCTGTAGCTTTTAATTCTGGTACAAGTACTGGTGGTTATAGTGTTGCCAGTGGATCATATTCAATCCTTTATGGAGATGCATTACTTTCTTATTCAAATAAAGTAGGTTCTAAATTTAACTATACTGCTAGTTTGGGCTATCAGGGACGTTCAGAAAATTATAAAGATCAGAATAACTCCACAAGCCAGGGATTGATCACAGAGAATTGGTTTACTTTGAATAATTCTGTTGGTATCTTGAATAGTAGTTCAACTAGACAAGAGTTACTTAAATATGCATATCTTGGTATTTTAAATTTAAGTTATCATGACTATCTATTCCTTGAAGGAACAGCTCGTCAGGAATATTCATCAACATTACCTCCAAAAAATAATCACTTCTTCTATCCTTCTGTGAATGGAAGTTTTGTAATATCCGATGCTTTCCGTCTGCCAAAAGATATCAGTTACGCTAAGTTAAGAGCGTCATATGGTATTGTGGGAAACTCAGCTCCTATGTATGTTGCTAATATTGCTTATACTCAAAAAGCATTGCAAACAATCAATGGATCGGTTCCTTCTTTAACGTTGACATCCCCATACGGAAATGATAATCTGAAAGCTGAAACTAAGTATGAACGAGAAATTGGATTAGAAACCAGATTCTTCGAAGACAGAATTGGATTTGATATTAGCTTATATAGCAACACTGTTAAGAATCAAATTATGAACTTGGCCACTGCAGCTTCTGTTGGTGCTACAAGTCAAATAGTGAATGTGGGCGAAATTGGGAGTAAAGGTGTTGAAATTGCATTTAATGCAACTCCTCTGAATGGTCAGTTTAAATGGATGACTCGTTTTAATGTTAGTTTCAATACTTCTAAAGTTAATTCATTGGCACCAAGTGTACCTCAACTTATATTCTATGACTCTGAGCAGTCTGCTTTAAGAATCGTGGCTAAAGTCGGTGAAGAACTAGGTAATATATACGTTTATCCGCGTGCTAAAAATGCTCAGGGACAGTTCTTGATCAATGATGACGGTTTGTATGTAATTGATAAAACTAAGTATGAAAAAGTTGGAAGTATAATGCCAAAAGCTGTTGGTGGTTTCTCTAATACATTAATGTATAAAAACTTTGCTCTTGATTTTACAATAGACTACAGACTTGGTGGCAAGATGGTTTCTAACCCTACAAAATATATGATGGGAGCGGGCATGTTTGAAAATACAATGCAATACCGTGATGCTGAGCATGGTGGTTTGACTTATACAGCCGATTCTAAAACTTATAATGATGGAGTTCTTCTTGAAGGTGTGAACCAAACAACAGGACAAACAAATACAAAAGTGATTGATGCAGCTACATATTATATGAATACATTCGGTTGGGGATATGATGCATGGAATGAAAAAGGTTCGGTATTTAATAATAGCTATATCAAACTTCGTGAAGTGTCTTTAAGCTATCATGTACCAGTTTCTATATCAAAGAAACTGTCTATGAATAATATTAAAATATCTTTTATAGGGCGAAACTTATTCTACTTGTGGAAGACACTTGAAAACATAGATCCTGAAGCACCTCTTGGTAATAAATGGTGGTCACAGGGTGTGGATGTGGGATCAACAGCTTCATCAAGAAGTCTTGGATTTTCTTTAAGTGCTAACTTTTAATAATTGAATTATGAATAAGAAATCAATAATAGGAGGACTACTGTTGGTGATAGTAATCCTTTTTAGCAGCTGTACAGATCAATTAGAAGAGAAGTATTATAATCCAGAGAAATCAACTCAGGCTAATATACCAGGCTTCTTTACTGCTATTTTGAATAATGATAGAGTTCGTCCTTCATACTGGAACGTAAGAACTTTCTTGCTGATGCAGCCTGCAGTTTATTCACAAACTGCTTATTTTACAAATAATACTTCAGCATATCAACAAGCTGACGGTTATACGGAACAATATTGGAACGATTTCTACACTCCACTTTCTACCTTCCGAGCTATGGAAACTGCATATAATAAACTCTCTGACGCTGATAAAGCATCTCAAGAAATTTTCTTGAATGCAGCGCGTGTTATTTTGTATGATCAAGCTTCACAAATGGTTGATTTGTGGGGAGATATACCTTTTAGTGAAGCTGGAAGCTTGGAAACAACTAGTACTATTACAAATGCTAAATTTGATGATCAAAAATCGTTGTATACTACTTTTATCGCTGGATTAAAAGATGCAGCGACCTATTTCGGTACAGCCTCTAAAACTTCTAATTTTAGCAAATATGATATATTATTAAGTGGTGAGGTAAGTAAATGGCAACGTTATGCAAATTCTATCCGTTTACGTTTACTGATGAGAATATCTAATCAGGATGAAAATACAGCAAAAACAGCTGTATTGGAAATGTTGAATAGTAGTTCTACTTATCCTTTGGTCGATGGATCGAATAACCCCAATTATAGTCCTAAGTCTTCAGATATACTGTTGCAGCCTCTATCCACTTATTCGGATAACTTAAACAATGCATTAACGGAACTTCCAAGTCATTATGCTCCAGATTACATGTTAAATACTGTAATGAATCCAGTAAATGACCCTCGTATGGACGTTATGTTTGATAAATACGGTACAGTTGTTGATAAAGTATTTGTTCCTAATAAAGAGTACAAAGCAATGCCTATTGATGCAACAGCTTCATTTGCAGAGAAGAATTACACATATTATGCTATCCTTGATTCAGCAACTTTCCTTCAAAACAAGTTACTGCCTGGTATTGTAATTACTGCTCCTGAAGTTAACTTCCTTAAAGCAGAAGCTTATCAACGTTGGGGAAATACTGTTGATGCAAAGACTGCTTATGAAACTGCAGTGAAACAATCTGTGACATTCTACTATTATTTAAATGGATTAAATACATCTGGCTTACCAATTGTGACAAAACCATCTGATAGTGAAATAGATGACTTTGTTACCTCAAGAGTTAGCTATTCAGGTACAAGCCAAGAAAAACTAGCTAAAATATGGGTGCAGAAGTGGTTACATTTTGGATGGATGCAATCAACTCAGGCTTGGGCTGAATATAGAAGAACTAACTATCCTCAATTGACGTTCCCTTCAACAGGTAAGTTGTCTGGATATGACGTTCCTCCAACTCGTTTGGTTTATCCTTCGGGAGAGAAGTCTAACAATTCTGAGAACTATTCTGCAGTACAATCAAAAGATACCAGAACCACAAAGATATTCTGGGACGTAAATTAAACAATTAAAAAAGTAAGCTTGCCCCTCAGAAGGCAAGCTTACTTTTTTGATATGATCCTATTCTGGGATAAAAGGATATCCATCGATATAAAATACCTGAATGAGGGCTACAAAACATATACAGGCTAATCTATAAATGCGATATTCAACAACCTGATTGTGCTTTTATGTGCAGACGAGGAATGAAGTACCATGAACTAGTGAACTAAAAGTGAATTGTTTTTATGATTTAAATATTCTCGTAATTTCTATTTACCATCGTTCTACATTGATAATTATTGCTCAGTAGTTCCAAGTGGACAAAAGAATATAGTAATTGACTTTTCAGGTAATTTGCAATCAATGCCTGTTATTACTGTTTCCGGATGGAATGTTGAAGAAGAAATAATTTAAATATTCCCATAAAAGAATATTTATTTGAATGTAAATATTTTGTTTGGTAAATTATTTCAAGGTTGAATAAAGAGAATAGACTATATATATTTCTCTAATTATTACTAGGTCTCAAAGAATGAGGAATAATATTTTATCGGGTAAGCGATTTGTTAAAATAATGCTTACCCGATTTTTTAACCTTCTTAAAAGTCTTCTTTAGGGAACTTTAGAGAGACAATTTGTTGTTTCTTTTTGTATCTAAGGTATGCAATAAATTTGTTTACAAAATATGTAGCAATCACATCTGCAAAAAAAACAATATTGATATTGATATATTTTAATGCGTAGAAATTGGTTAAGATCATCATTATAGAGGCTGAAACGATAATAATCATAGCAATTCGAGGAGAAAAACCTATATCAATCAGTCTGTGATGAATATGCTTTCTGTCTGGACAAAATAGACTTCTATGTACGCAGATTCGAGCATACATAACCTTAACTGTGTCAAACATTGGAACAAAGAGAGCAGAACCTGCTATTAAAATGTCTCTGGTTTGAGGAACAGAAGATGAATCTGTAATATCCATCGCTAGTCGAATCCCTAGAAATGATAATAAAAAGCCAAGCATAAGAGAACCTGTGTCTCCCATAAATATTTTATTTTTGCTACTAAATACATTATAATAAAAGAAAGGAATAAGTACTCCTAGCATAGTAAAACAGATAATAGAGAAAATCCATTGTTTGCTGATGTAAAATAAGTATCCATAAGCAATTAATGCTGTAGCACTAATACCTGAAGCTAATCCATCAATTCCGTCAATCAGATTAATGGAATTTGTAATGAAGATACAAAGGAGCATAGTAAAGGGAATACCAATCCAAATAGGTATTTCATATATGCCGAACAATCCATATAGGTTATTTAAGTAGGTACCACTTAATATGAGAAAAATTGAAGCTATAAATTGCATAAAAAACTTCTTTTTATAATTTACACCAGATAGATCATCTTTTATACCGACTATGTAAAGAACCAAAAGTCCTGAAATTAACATCATAAAATCGCTAAGGATATCATAGAATGCAGGGCTAATAGTACTGTCAACTAATTGACATCGGGTGTAGATAGTAATTATTGAAGTTAAGAAAAGAACTGGCAGAAAGGATAATCCACCTAGTCGGGGAACTGGAGCTTCGTGCTGTTTTCTTTCATCAGGAATATCAAACAATTGTCTTTCCTTGGAAATCAAAATAATTCTAGGTAAAATGAAACTTTCCATGCTAAGAGATAGGGTAAATCCAAATAGAATAAACGCAATACAGATTTTATACTCGTCCATAATGATTTGATTTAAGGTCGTTTATAAGATTTTTGAACTAATGAATATTTAATTTAAAAAAGATCATAAAATAATATAGTGATATGAAGAGTATCAAATAAATAACATATAAATGAGCTTAAAAGTTCTCATCAGAAGAAGCTTACAATTAAAAAATACACTATTTATGCTAAAAAGTCCACAGATATGTGGAAAAGAGTCTATACTTTTGTCTGTGAATACAATCGAAATAATACTATTGAACTCAATGATTATGATTAATAAAATGTTTAAAACAATATTTTTAGGTGCTATTTTATGTACTTCACATGTGTTCGCCCAAGAAAAGGTCATGAATTCTTTGCCTTGGTCAGTACGCATGGCTCAATCAGAAATGATTCGTTGTCCTCAAGCGTGGCAACTCGATTTTCAGCCAACTCTGAAATGGGATTACTGCCACGGATTAGAGTTGGGAGCCATATTGAATGTCTATGATGCTTATGGCGATAAAAAGTTTTTTGACTATGCTCTGTCGTATGCGGATACTATGACCCGTGAGGATGGAAGCATTGAAACATATAAATTATCTGAACTTAGTTTGGATCGCATAAATACTGGTAAGTTTTATTTCCATATTTATGAGCAGACTAAGAACGAAAAATATAAAAAGGCTCTTGATCTTTTGAGAAGCCAGTTGGATAGTCAGCCACGTACATCTGAGGGAGGTTTCTGGCATAAGAAAGTATATCCTCACCAAATGTGGTTGGATGGAATATATATGGGTTCTCCTTTTTATGCAGAATATGCTTTCCGTAATAATCGTCCGCAGGATTATGCTGATGTAATAAAACAATTTGTAGTAATTGCCCGTCATACTTATGATTCGGCTAACGGGCTTTATCGCCATGCATGGGATGAAAGTCACCAACAAAAATGGGCAGACAAAAAGACAGGACAGAGTGCGCATTGCTGGGGAAGAGCAATGGGATGGTATGCAATGGCACTTGTTGATGCACTTGATTATATTCCTAAACATGAAGTGGGCCGGGATTCTATACTAAACATTTTAAACAATGTGGCTACTCAGATTAAGAAATATCAGGATAAAAAGAGTGGCCTTTGGTATCAGGTGATTGACAGAAGCGGAGACAAGGGTAATTATCTGGAATCTTCTTGTTCTACAATGTTTGTTTATACTTTGTTCAAGGCTGTACGTATGGGATATATAGATAAAGCTTATCTGCAAGCGGCTGAAAAAGGCTATAAAGGAATTCTTCATGACTTCATTGAAGTAGATAAACAAGGACTTGTTTCTATAACAAGAGCTTGCGCTGTAGCTGGACTTGGTGGAAATCCATACCGTTCGGGCGATTATGAATATTATATCAACGAAAAGATTAGGGCTAATGATCCAAAAGCTGTAGGTCCGTTTATTCTGGCTAGTCTTGAATGGGAAAGACTTCATAAATAATAAATTATAAAAATAAAAACAATCATGTTTGTAAAATTAGTTAAGACTTTTATTCTTTCTTTTGTGTTCTGTGCTACAGCTCAGGCTCAGGTGCAAGATACAATTGTTGTTGCTCGTGATGGAAGTGGTAAATACAGAAATATTCAGGAAGCTGTAGAAAGTGTGCGTGCTTTTATGGATTATACGGTTACTATCTATATAAAGAAGGGTGTATATAAAGAGAAGGTTGTAATTCCTTCCTGGATAAAAAACGTGAATATTGTAGGTGAAGATGCTGAAAAAACAGTAATTACTTATGATGATCATGCAAATATTAATAAGATGGGTACGTTTCGTACTTATACAGTAAAGGTTGAAGGGAATAACATTACTTTTAAAAATCTGACGATTGAAAATAATGCCGAACGACTAGGGCAAGCTGTTGCACTTCATACTGAGGGAGATAAGCTAATATTCATCAATTGTCGCTTCCTTGGTAACCAGGATACTATTTACACTGGCACAGAGGAAACACGTCTTTTGTTTTCCAATTGCTATATAGAGGGGACTACCGATTTTATCTTTGGTCCTTCAACTTCGTTATTTGATCATTGCACTATTTGCAGTAAAAGTGATTCTTACGTTACGGCAGCTTCAACTCCTCAGAATATTAAGTATGGCTATGTTTTCAAAAACTGCAAGTTAACAGCAATTGCAGGAGTAACCAAAGTTTATTTGGGACGTCCCTGGAGACCTTATGCAGCAACTGTATTTATGAATTGCGAATTGGGCAAACACATTCTTCCTATAGGTTGGCACAACTGGAAGAATCCTGAAAATGAAAAGACCGCACGCTACTCAGAATACATGAATACTGGTGAAGGTGCTTCTATTAAAGAGCGAGCAGCTTGGAGCAAACAGCTCACTAAAAAAGAAGCTGCAGAATATTCTATAGAAAATATATTTAGAACAGGAGACTGCTGGTTGCCTAATAAATAAGCTGATTAACTTAGCTTTATTCAATAAAAAATAGAAATAGCTTATTAAATTAACAGAAGGCTGCTTTATATATGCAGCCTTTTTCTTTGCAAGTATTCTCTTAAAAGCTAATATTTACACACAATACAATAAAAAGTAGACTGTCAAGCTAAGCTTTTTTAGTAAACTTGCAATCTGAAATAACAGATAACAGAATTATGAGAAACAAATTATCTCTTTTATTGATTGCTTTTCTTGTTTTTTCTGCCTTTAAGACAGATCGAGTGATAACGGTGTATATGATTGGTGACTCTACCATGGCCAATAAATCGCTTGAAGGAGGTAATCCAGAAAGAGGGTGGGGGCATGTGCTTGCCGGATTCTTCACTGAAGATGTACGGATTGATAATCATGCGATGAATGGACGAAGCTCTAAAAGCTTTATTGATGAAGGACGTTGGGAAAAAGTAATTAGTCAGGTAAAGAAAGGTGATTATGTATTTATTCAGTTTGGGCATAATGATGAGAAAGCTGATTCTACGCGTCATACTGATCCGGGTACAACATTTGATGCCAATCTTCGCAGGTTTGTAAACGAAACCCGTGTAAAAGGTGGAATACCGGTTCTTTTCAATTCTATTGTTCGTCGGAATTTTATCCGTCCGCAGGATAAAGACATGAATAAAGATGCTCGCAAGGTTCCTGGAGAGGAATCTCTTCCAGCAGAAGGAAAGATTCTTTTCGATACACACGGAGCTTATCTTGATTCTCCGCGCAGAGTGGCTAAGGAATTAAGAGTTGCGTTTGTAGATATGAATAAGATTACACACGATTTTGTTGAGAGCCTTGGCCCCGTTCAGTCTAAAAAACTATTTATGTGGATTCCTGCCAATAAATTTGCTGCATTACCAAAAGGTCGTGAGGATAATACTCACCTGAATATATACGGTGCTCGTGTGATTGCCGAACTTACTGTTGATGCTATAGCTAAAGAAGTTCCTGAACTTGCTAGGTACGTTCGCCATTATGACTACGTAGTTGCACAAGATGGAAGCGGAGATTTCTTCACCGTTCAGGAAGCAATCAATGCTGTTCCCGATTTCCGTAAGGAGGCACGTACCACAATTTTAGTTCGTAAAGGAATCTATAAGGAAAAACTGATTATTCCTGCTTCAAAGATTAATGTATCACTAATCGGACAAGAAGGGGCAGTGATCTCTTATGACGATTATGCTTCGAAGAAAAATGAGTTTGGAGAAAATAAATCAACCTCAGGATCTTCCAGTTGTTACATCTATGCTCCCGATTTCTATGCTGAAAACATAACTTTTGAGAATACTTCCGGACCAGTGGGACAGGCTGTTGCTGCTTTTACAGATGGAGACAGAATTATGTTTCGCAAATGTAGATTCCTGGGCTTTCAGGATACACTTTACACTTATGGAAAAGAAAGTCGTCAATATTATGAAGACTGCTATATAGAAGGTACAGTAGATTTTATTTTCGGATGGTCTACTGTAGTTTTCAACCGTTGTACCATTTACAGCAAAGGCAATGGTTATGTTACTGCCCCTTCTACCGATCAAGGCAAACCTTACGGATATGTATTTTATGATTGCAAACTGACTGCAGATGACGGAGTAAACGATGTGTGCCTTGCCCGTCCATGGCGGCCTTATGCTAAATCCGTTTATATCCGTTGTGAACTAGGCAAACATATAATTCCTCAGGGATGGAACAATTGGGGAAAGAAGGAAACTGAAAAGAATAGTTTCTTTGCTGAATATCAAAGTAAGGGAGAAGGTGCCAATGTTGGTGCCCGTGCTTCTTTCTCTCATCAGTTGAAGGATCTAAAGGATTATGATATGGAAAAGATTCTTGCAGGAGATGATAACTGGAACCCGATAAAGAACGGGGCGGATAAATTGATAACTAAAACCAGGTAATTTAAAAACCTGGTAAAACAATAATATTTCCTTGTACAAAACAATTCATTCTTCTGTACAGAAGATCTAATTGTTTTGTACAAAAGAATGCAATCTTTTGTACAAGGGAATAAAAAACATTCTAGGGAGATTAACCAATTAGCCGCCTGGAAATAAAATTTATTCTATTAATTTGTGTATTTTTGAATCAGGAATATTACGCAAATTGATTTATAACTATGAAAAACCTTTTTTTTATACTTCTACTCTGGATATTTTGCTTCAGTGCTAATGCGCAGCAAAGATGTTCTTTTACCCATTATTCCTCTGAAGATGGCCTGTCACAGAATACAGTGATGAGCATGCTGCAGGATCATAAAGGTATTATGTGGTTTGCTACCTGGGATGGAATAAATAAATTCAATGGCTATACATTTAAAACCTTTAAGGCTCGTCAGGGAGATTTGATCAGTTTGACAAATAACCGTGTAGATCAAATGGTTGAAGATGTATACGGTTACATCTGGGTACTCACTTATGATAATCATGCTCATCGGTTTGATCCTGACACGGAAACGTTTGTTCAGATCCCTTCATCGGGAGAGGGAAGTACCATGAATATACGATCCATAGAAACTATGAAGGGTGGAACAGTATGGCTCATTACTGAAGATGAAGGCGCGATAAGAGTTCTTACCGACAGAAACACTCACAAACTCACAACCGATATTTATTCACAGAAATCCGGACTATTTCCTACTCAAAAAGTCTATAAGGTTTATCAGGATGCATTGCATAATGAATGGATGCTGACGGACAATGGCTTGGCATTAATCAGGCCGGGGCAAAGATATCCTGTTTCTTATTTTGTGGATAAGAAGAATTTTCGTCATCGCCAGAGCCAGGCCTTTTATTCTTTGCAGGAAACTTCTACGGAAATGCTCTTTGGATCAGATAAAGGCAGGGTTTGGAGACACCAAAAGAAAGGCGGACGTTTCCAACTATTGGTTCTTCCTACAAAGTCGGATATAATTTCAATTAATTCGGTATCACCTGATGAACTAATTTTCTCAACTTCAGATGATGGATTCTTTACTTATTTTTTGAGCAACAAGGAGATTATTCATTATAATACAACGACCTGTGCAGCTCTTCCTTCAAATAAAGTTCTTTCTGTTTACGTGGACCGCTGCAAGGAAGTATGGTTTGATTTGAAAGATGCCGGAGGAGTTACTCATTTTAATCCGCATACCAGTAAGGTTAAACAAGAAATTTTGAAAACAGAGCTGGCAAGTGCTACACGTTCACAACCAGCTTTTCATATTCATGAAGATGTTAATGGATACCTCTGGATTCATCCTTATGGAGGAGGAATGTCCTATTTTGACAGGAAGCAGAATAAAATTATTCCTTTCTATAACGAACCTGGTTCGCCTGACTGGCACTTCTCTAACAAACTCCATTCAGCTATGTCTGACAGACAAGGGAATTTATGGATGTGTACGCATTCAAAAGGACTCGAAAAGATTACTTTTCTCGATAGTCAGTTTCATTTAGAAACTCCTAATCCGCATGATTATGAATCATTAAGCAATGAAACCCGTGCTATATTTGAAGATAAGAGCCATAATCTTTGGGTTGCATTAAAGGATGGTACTTTGCGTATTTATGATTCAAATCGTAATTATACAGGTTATTTTACCGAGTCTGGATCAATCAGTCAAAGCGGTCCCAAACTAAAAGGCGTAGTTTATTCCATAACTCAGGACAGAAAAGGTGTTATCCTGATTGGAATGAAAGGTGGTGGTTTAGTTCGTGCAGAAAAAGCTGGTAGCCAGTTCCATCTTTCCCGTTATAATTATAGCGAAGACGATATTTATAGTCTGAGCGACGATAATATTTATTCTGTATTTGAAGATTCAAAAGGAAGAGTATGGATTGCCACTTTTGGCGGTGGCATTAATTATATTGATAAAGATAAGAATGGACGCATTATTTTTATCAATAACCGAAATAACTTAAAAGGGTATCCTATTGATCAGTGTTATCGGGCTCGTTACATAACTGAGGATGTTAAAGGAAATATCTGGGTAGGAACTACTTCCGGAGTAATTTCTTTTAAGGATAACTTCTCAAATCCAGAAGAAATACAGTTCAATCATTATTCCCGTATACCGGGCAATCCAAATAGTTTAAGTAATAACGATGTGCATTGGATTCATTCAACCAGAAAAGGCGAATTGTATTTTGCTACTTTTGGTGGGGGGCTAAATAAACTGATATCAGTTTCAGGAAAAAATAAGGCAATATTTAAATGCTATACAGTGAAAGATGGTGCCCCATCGGATGTGTTGCTTTCAATGCAGGAAGATACAAAGGGAAATCTCTGGATAAGTACAGAAAATGGTTTAAGTAAATTTATCCCTTCACAGCAAAGATTTGAAAATTACGAGGATAAAAGTTTTGCTTTCAAAGTCAATTTCAGCGAAGGAACTTCCGAAGCGGCATATAATAATGAACTCTATTTTGGAACCACAAGTGGTATCTTTCATTTTAATCCGCTGACTATCCGTAAAAGTACTTATGTACCTCATATAACTTTTTCGCAACTTATGATAGCCAATAAGGTTGTAGAGCCGGGAGAAGAGTCCGTTCTGAAGGTTATCTTGGATAACACAAAAGAACTAAAGCTTTCACACAAAGAAAATATAGTAACTATACAATATGCAGCACTAGATATGCGGAATTCTCAAAACATTCAGTATGCGTATATACTCGAAGGGTTTGACAAGGAATGGACAAATGTTGATAAACAACGTACGGCTACTTATACAAATCTTCCGAAAGGCGATTATGTATTCCGGGTGAAATCAACAAACAGTGATGGTGTGTGGGTGAACAATGAACGCAGTATTAAAATTACTATTTTACCCTCTTTTTGGGAAACTCCATGGGCTTATATGCTTTATTTTATTCTGATTCTGGCATTGATTCTTACTGCTGTATATATCTTGTTTACAATCTATCGGTTAAAAAATGAAGTATCAGTTGAACAACAGGTTTCAGACATTAAACTTCGCTTCTTTACAGATATATCTCATGAGTTACGTACACCGCTCACGTTGATCTCCGGACCAGTGGAATATGTTCTTGAAAGCTCAAAGTTACCCGACGATGCCCGTGAACAACTTAATCTGGTAAAACGAAATACAGACCGCATGTTGAGATTGGTAAATCAGATACTTGACTTCCGGAAGATTCAGAATCGAAAGATGAAAATGAAGGTACAGGAGATTGACGTGGTTCCGTTTGTTCGTCGTATTATGGAGAGTTTTGAATCAATGGCCGAAGATCACCATATTGAGTTTATACTTGAAAACGAGAAACCTCAGATGATTCTTTGGGCAGATATGGACAAACTTGAAAAAATGGTATTCAATCTTCTTTCTAATGCCTTTAAATATACGCCTCAAGGGAAAATGATTAAGGTCATTATTAAAGATGAGGACATTACATTGGCAATTGGGGTATGTGATCAGGGTATTGGAATTGCGGACAACAAAAAGAACTCTCTTTTTACCCGCTTTGAGAATCTGGTTGATAAAAATATTTTTAATCAACCTAGTACCGGTATCGGTCTATCATTGGTGAAAGAATTGGTTGAAATGCATAAGGCCAGAATTCAGGTGGAGAGTAAGCTTGGAGAAGGTAGCTGTTTTACAATCCATTTTCTTAAAGGTAAGGATCATTACGATGAAAATGTAGAGTTCATTCTTTCGGATTCAAGCAATTTTGAACTAAACGAAATATTGCATAGTGCCGATATTCAGTATAACGAACAATCTAAAAATTCTGAAGTGACAGATGAAAATGAAGATTCGATGAAAGAAACAATGCTTCTGGTGGAGGATAATGCTGAACTTCGGTTCTTTTTGCGTAGCATTTTCAGTTCTTCGTTCCAGGTAATTGAAGCTGCTAATGGTCAGGAAGGATTAGAAAAGGCATTGAAGTATGTACCTGACATGATTATCAGTGATGTAATGATGCCCGAGAAGGATGGTATTGAACTAACTAAAGAGCTGAAAGCGGAAATGGTTACCAGCCATATTCCTATTGTACTGTTATCGGCCAAGTCGGCCATAGAGAGTAAACTGCAAGGACTGGAATTGGGAGCGGATGATTATATAACAAAGCCATTTAGTGCTGTATATCTGAAGGCCAGAGTTGATAATTTACTGGCACAACGACATAAATTACAGGAACTTTATCGTGCAAATCTGATGGCTCAGCCTAAAGAAGATGATGGTGAAGTAGCAGAACAGGCAGTTATGTCGCCACATGATTGTAGATTTATGGAGAAACTTCTGGAATTGATGGAAAAGAATATGGATAATGGAGCTTTAGTTGTAGATGATTTGGTACAGCAATTAGCTGTAAGTCGTTCTGTTTTCTTTAAGAAACTAAAAATGCTCACAGGATTAGCTCCAATTGAATTTATAAAAGAAATGCGTGTAAAACGAGCTGCTCAACTTATTGAAACAGGCGAGTATAATATGACACAGATTTCTTATATGGTTGGTATAAATGACCCTCGTTACTTTAGCAAGTGCTTTAAGCAAAAATATGGAATGACTCCAACAGAGTATAAAGACAAAGTTGGAAAGAATTATAAGTAATTTACATAATTTTATGAGATCAAATAAGCTAATTTTCTGGATTGTCGTTGTTCTTTTGCTGGCTGGTTTGGCAACCATCCTTTTTGCTTTCTTTTTGGAAGCTTTTCAATAAAACAAGGTATAGAAATTTTGTTTATATTGAAGGCTGTATCTGCATTGAAGTTTCATTGTTTGTTAATAATGAGATGTCAATGCAGATACAGCCTTTCATTTTTTAACTGTATAATGAGTCACTAGTAAGCTATGATTATAGGACTTTAATAATCGATTCTGCTGTGCTTGATGTTATCTTAGCCAGATAAACATAGTAATGACAGAACTTGAATTCTTTCAAAAAAGGAACTGAAATAGATCCTTAAATTAGATGCATGCTATTAATAATTGAGTCCGACAGTGTAATATTTAGCCTTTTGCAATTATAAATCGATATTTCTACATAAAGAATCAATATATCCCAGCATTTTTTTGCATATAATCATACTTTTGTTGCAGATAAACGGTCATAAAAACCTTTATTCCTTAATTTAATAACTGTAAAATATAAATTTATGAATCGAAAAACACTTGCCAAAAGGGCAATTGCAACTCTATTTCTGAGTATGCTTTGCCTTGTTTCTTTTGCACAAAGTCATGCGGTTACCGGTGTCGTTACAGATGCTAGCGGTGAACCTATGATTGGAGTAAATATAACTGCGGTCGGTACAACAAACGGGACTATTACGGATTTAGATGGTCATTATTCTCTTTCAGTTTCTGACAATGCAAAACTTCAGTTTTCTTTTATTGGTTACATACCTCAAGTTGTAAATGTAGGTAATCAAACAAAAATTAATGTGAAGTTAGTAGAAGATGCAAAGAATCTTGATGAGGTTGTTGTTATTGGTTATGGAACAGTGAAGAAACGTGATTTAACAGGCTCTGTAGCTTCAGTCAGCAATAAGGATTTAATAGCTAATCCTGTATCAAATGTAGCTCAGGCATTGCAAGGTCATTTACCAGGCGTATCAGTTATGTCTCAGGATGGACGTCCTGGTGCTGATGTTTCCATTCGTGTACGTGGAGGTGGTTCTATTACTCAGTCCAATGATCCACTTTTTATTGTTGATGGATTTCCTGTAAGCTCAATCTCTGATATCCCAGCAGATCAGATTGAAACAGTTGATGTGTTGAAGGATGCTTCTTCTACTGCAATCTATGGTGCTCGTGGTGCTAATGGTGTTATCCTTGTAACAACTAAAGGTGCTAAAGCTGATAAAGTTTCAGTGACTTATAACTCTTATATGCAGGCAAAGAGTGCTGCTAAAACTTTAGATGTACTTGATGCGCAAGATTATGTACTTCATACATGGAGCTATGCTAAAGCTTTGGGTGCTAGTTACGGTGATGCTGTTGCTTCTTATTTTGGACTAGGTTCTACAAATGGAAATCACTATGCAGAATATGCTAATGTAAAGAGCCATAATTACACTAATGACTTACTTCGTTCTGTTATTTCGCAAAGTCACGATTTGAGTATCTCTGGCGGAAATGATAAAACTAAAATTTTATTTGCAGCCAACTATTTGAATGATACAGGTATTAAAATTAATTCTGGTTATAGTCGTTTTAATGGTTCTTTGAAGATTCAACAACAGCTTCTTTCTAACCTGAAACTGGATCTTGACCTTAGATATACAGAGAATATGACAGATGGCAAAGAAGATGGGGCAACAAATGGAAAAGGTTCTTTACTTTCTAATGCATATTCTTTCCGCCCTATTGATAATCCACTTGGCACAGGCGTTTTTGCAGGATTTGGTAATGGTGACTCAAATGTAGACCAGTCTTATAATACCTTGGACTTAGTTAATGATGTTATAGAAAAGAATAGAAAACAGAATCTTCGTGGTATAGCTGCTATTTCATGGGATATCATAAAAGGTCTTACTGCTCGTTCTGAACTCGGCTTGGGTAGAGGGTCAAGTGAGGATAAGTATTATGAAAATGGTTTGACAAATAGTTACAAATATGCCAAACTGACTAAAGGTGATAGCTGGAATGTTCGTTCTGCTACAACACTGAATTATCAAGTACAAGGATTAGGACAGGATAATAGCCTTTCAGTATTGTTAGGTAACGAGATTCTGGCTTCTAAATCAAATTCTTCTCAAATAATCGGCGCTGGTTATACTAGCAGTTTTGATTTCAATCAAGCTTTTGGCATGATTAACATGACAGATCCTTCTCTTGGTAAAGATCAGTTCTCAAATACTATTGGAACTCCAAGCAGAACTTTATCTTTCTTTGGTCGCGCTAACTATTCATATAAAGGACGTTATCTTTTAACAGGTACATTACGTGCTGATGGTTCTTCAAAATTCTCACCTAATCATCATTGGGGATATTTCCCTGCAGGTGCCTTTGCTTGGCGTATTTCTGATGAACCGTTCTTAAGTAGTGCTAAAAACTGGTTAGATAACCTTAAACTTCGTTTGTCTTATGGTACTTCTGGTGCAGATAATATTGACGCTAGCTTGTGGAAAGAAACCTGGGCAACTTCTAAGGTAACAGTAGACGGTGTACCAACTACTGTTTATAAACCAACGGGTATGCTTTCAAATCCTGATTTGAAGTGGGAAACTACTGTATCAAGAAATATTGGTCTTGACTTTGGATTTTGGAATAATCGTCTTTATGGTTCTATTGATGCATATTGGAACAATACTAAAGATTTGCTAATGCAGGTACCTATTGATGAAACAACAGGATATTCTTATCAGTTTCAGAATATAGGTAAGACCTCAAATAAAGGATTTGAACTATCACTTGGAGCAGATATTATTCGTAAGAAAGATTTTACATTAAACGTAACAGCTACATATAACTATAATAAAAACAACATTGATGAATTGGCTGATAATGTAACAGCACAATATGGATCTCAATGGGCATCTACTGCCACACAACCTAATTATGATTACCTTTTCAAAGTAGGTTCTCAGGTTGGTTTGATCCGTGGTTATAAGTGTGACGGTTTCTATACTACTAACGATTTTAATTATGATAGTACAACCGGAATCTATACTTTGAAAAGTGGAGTAGCTGATCTTTCAAGTTCTATAACAGGTAACTATCCTAGTCCATTTAAAAAGGCTGCTGGTCAGAATGCATTCCCAGGTGCTGTAAAGCTACATAATATGAATCCTAGTGAAGATAATATTGTTGATAGCAAGGATGTCACTGATCTTGGTGAAGTAACTCCAAAACATACAGGAGGTTTCAACTTGAATATGAATTATAAAGGTTTTGATTTAAGTGCAGGTTTTGCATGGGCCATTGGTGGTAAAATCTACAATGCTAATGCGATGGTTAATATGTATGGAAACAAAGACGTTTCTATAGGTGCCAACCGCCTTGCTTTTGTGAAAGACTGTTTTAAAGCATATGATGTGAATGCCTCTGGTGATTTGGTTGCTGTAACAGATCCTACAGCACTTAATACACTAAATGCTAATGCTCAATATGGCTTACCTTATTATGAAAATGGTATTGTTCTTTCTACATTTATTGAGGATGCGTCTTATTTACGTTTAAATACATTGACTGTAGGATACACACTTCCTAAACAACTGATAAAGAAACTTAGTATTCAGCGTTTACGTTTCTATGCAACAGCAGGTAACTTGTTTACTATTACAGGTTATTCTGGTTTGGATCCTGAAGTTAATACATTCTCAAATAAGTCAACTAGTGCAAATGCAGGAAAGTATCCAACTCTTGGACTTGACTGGGGAAGTTATCCACGTGCCAGAACGTTTACTTTCGGTCTTAACCTGGAATTCTAATATGTTATAATCAAAAAAGTAATAAAATGAAAAAGATATTATATACAATATTCGGTGCTGGTATGCTCTTCTTTAATACATCATGCACTGATTTTCTGGAAACCAAATCACCATCAGATGCAGATGTTAGCTTTGTGTTCTCTGATCCATCTACTGCGCGTGCTGCTTTAACTAATGCGTATGAATTATGGAGAAGTAAGGCTTATGTACATTCAAATGGGCTATTCTATGATTTATGTGCTGTTGGTTCGGACTCAGAACGCCATCCAGAAGCATATTCTGCTCAGACTCGTCATATCCCTGAGAATTTATATGCTGGAGGAACAGCTGGATTTAGTATAGACTTTAGTGATTCAAGCACTGCCTGGACAAATCTATATTCTATTATAGCTACTACTAACACGCTTATAAAATCCTTTGAAGCTTCTTCTTCTTTCCAAACTTATATGAGTGCAGGAAAACCAAGTGAAATGTCTGAACTTTATGGTGAAGCTGTTGCTTTGCGTGCTACTGCATATTTTGAATTATGCCGTTTCTTTGGTGACGTTCCTCATCAGCTAGTTGCTGGTGTATCAGCGGAAGGACTTACTTCTCGTGATGAGATCTACGAATATCATATCAATAAACTTATTGAGGTTGAACCTTTGATGTATCGTGTTGGAGAGAATGCTACTACAGTTCCTCTTTCTATGTCTCGTACATATGTTCAAGGTTTGATAGGCCGTATGTGTCTTTACGCTGGTGGATATGCAACTCGTCGTACAGATCTGGGTGCCAATTTCTATAAGAATCTTAAAGGAGAAACATTATCATTTACTCAATTAGGAGCTGAAAATAATGGTGCAGTTTATAATAGACGCACTGATTATAAAACGTTCTATGAAACAGCAAAAACATATCTTGCTGCTTGTGTAGCCAATTCTGGTTCTGCTAAACTTTTAACTGCTGATAGCCGTTCTACTAGTAAAACTGGACAAGCATTTGGTAATCCTTATCAGAACGTTTTTCAGGAAATGATGAATGGTGATGGACAAGTGTCTGAAGAGTCTATTTATGAAATTCCTGAAACATATGGATCAAGTTCTGAACGTCCTTATGCTTTTGGTCGTCCTTCTAATGGTGGTAGCAAGAATGCTTACCCATGTAAGAGCTATGGTCAGTCTCGTTTTCATCCAACCTATTACTATGGAGATTTTGATCCGAATGACATGCGTCGTGACGTAACAGTTACTGTTACTGCCAGTTCAGGTAGCGGAAGTGAAGTTATGATCGACTTTAAGCCAAGTTCTAAATCATCAGGAGGTCTTGCTAATAACAAATGGGATGAAAATCGTATGACATCTCCTTATGTTGCCTCTCAACGTGTGTCTGGTATTAATGTCCCTTATATGCGCTGCTCTGATGTTGTTTTGATGCTTGCAGAGGTATATGCAGAGTTAGGTCTGGATGATTTAGCTAAAGCAGAACTACGTAAGGTTCATGAACGTGCATTTAAAACTGCTGCGCTTGCTAATCTGGACGGATTTATTACAAAATGTGGTGGTATAAAAGAAGCTGTTGCTCAGGAACGTAAACTTGAATTTGGTGGTGAAGGACTTCGTCGTTATGACCTTATCCGCACAGGTAAATTACCTGAAGCTATTACCAAATTGAAAACTCAATTAAGTGCAATGATTAGTGGATTAAAAGCAAATGGTTATTATACTTTTGAGAATGGAAATACAATTTCAAAGTATATCTGGACAAAAACTATTGATGCAAAAAGTACTTTTGGTTACAGACTAACTACTCAATGTACAAACACAAGCGATCCTGTCCTTTATCCAGGCTGGAGAGGACAAAATGATGCATGGGAATCTCTGGGTTGTGTATATAAATCTACTGCTACAAACATAGCTATCAAAGGTCTGTTTAATTATATTGATCCTTATGGAACTGAGGCTACTGCTTTGCTTGCTGCGGGATATAAACAAGTTGACTGGGGTAAAACAATAGTTGATAATGAGAATGAGTACTTAACAACTGTATTCTGTGGTTACCAAGAAGGAAAAGCTCCTATTTATCTTGTACCAATGAACTCAAATACAATTTCTACTTCAAACGGTAAGATAACTAACGGTTATGGTTTTGCTCAGAAATAGTAGAAAGCGAATTTTTAGAAAATGGATATTTAATTTATAGATACTTAGTAAAATAGGCTGCATACGTAAGTTTGCAGCCTATTTTATTAAGCTATCCATGCATGATAATTGTTTCAGAATGAATACTTTTTATGAGAATGTAATCAATTTCTCTAAATTTAAAGCAAAGGATGTAGTTATCATGATGAATCTGAAAGGAGAGAATCGGCAAGTTTTGGAATTTGCAGAAAGAGGGTATGAGATTTGAATTACACACCCTTTATTTAATAACAAAATATATGGAGCTTATTTTTTACTGAGAAAGTCGGCTCTCATTGGACTGAAACAATCAATAAGTATTCCAGCTTCGAGACAAGTGCAGCCGTGTTCTGCATCAGGAGCAATATAAATGCCATCACCTGTTTCTACAATGCGTTTTTCTCCGTCAACAGTAAATTCAAATTTTCCACTTGCCACGTAGGTAGTTTGGGTATGATAATGTGTATGAGGTGCGCCTTGAGCTCCTTTTATGAATTTTACTTTTACTAGCATCAGCTGCCCGTCGTAACCCATAATTTGGCGGACAACTCCTTCACCTGCTGTTTCCCATTCTTTTTCTTTTTCAATGATAAATTTTTTGCTACTTGTTTTCATAATTCGTTTTTTATATTTTACTTTTGGGTATGTAGTTCAAATATACACAATTATTTCTAATATATGACACACTTGAAAAACATCTCTTTTAAAGTTGCCCTTTGTACATTGGTTGCAACCTTCTTTTCTCCTTTTTGTATTGAAGCTCAGTCACAGAAAACGGATGGGCAAGTTCTTAAAACAATGAAGAATGCCACACACTTTATGATGGAAACAGCCAGCTATAAAGGTGGTTTCGTTTGGAATTATCTTCCTGATATGTCTCGTAGTTGGGGAGAAATGGAAGCTAAACGGACGATGGTGTGGATTCAGCCTCCTGGAACTCCTACAGTAGGCCATTTGTTATTGGATGCCTATCATGCTACTAACGATGAATATTATTATGAATCGGCAAAGAAGATAGCCAATGCCTTAATATGGGGACAGCTCCCCTGTGGAGGATGGAATTATGCATTCGATTTTGCAGGTGAGAACTCATTAAAGCAATGGTATGCTACCGTTGGTAAAAGCGGATGGAGACTGGAAGAATTTCAGCATTATTATGGAAATGCTACGTTTGATGATTCTGGTACTATGCAGGCAGCTAAATTCTTGTTGCGTATGTATGTGGAAAAATACGATCCTGTATACCGAAGTCCTTTGGAGAAAGTTATCCATTTTGTATTAGAGAGCCAGTATCCTGGAGGAGGATGGCCACAGCGTTTTCCATTGATGTATGATCATCCTTTTCAGGGGAAAAAAGATTATTCATCATTTATCACTTTAAACGATGGTGTAACCTCTGAGAATATTGATTTTCTTATTCAATGTTATCAGGCTATTGGACTTCAGAATGTAAAGGAACCCATTATGAGAGCAATGAATTTGCTTATTGTTCTTCAACAAGGAGCTCCTTATGCCGGATGGGCAGATCAGTATACGGTAGAAGATCTGAAACCTGCTCATGCCCGTTCGTATGAGCCACGGAGCATTAATACTGGCACTACGGTGAGATCCATCCATCTGTTAATGGACTATTATAAGCTGACGGGAGAAACAAAGTTTCTTGCCGGTATTCCTGCTGCAATTGATTTTCTGGAATCTTTAGTCTTGCCCGATTCTGAAGTGATGAAGTACAGAATATCTTCCCGGGTGCGGAAAGGAAGTATGGTTCCTCGTTTTATTGACCCAGACACAGGTAAGCCATTGTATGTGCACCGTAAAGGTAGCAATGTTATTAATGGACATTATTATACAGATCAGGATATTAGTAATACAATAGGCCATTATTCTTCTGTAGCTTTTATAGATTTTGACGAATTACGTAAAGCTTATAATGATATTAAGAACATACCTCTTTCTGAGGTTACTGAAAGTTCTCCGCTTGTGAGTACCGAAAAAGTTCCATTGCCAAAGTATTACTCGAAGGTTCGTTCTGAGGAGAAAGGCTCGGAGACAGAAGTGCTGAAGTTAATAAAGACAATATCCAAAGAAGGTTATTGGCTGACACCTCTCACCTCTATTTCTAATCCATACAAGGAATGCCCGCCTATGGCACCAAGTCAGGAAACTAAATATGCAAGTACTTTTGTTGGAGATGAATATGATACTTCTTGCTATACAAGTGAAACACCGGTAATGGGAATCTCTACTGCGGTTTACATTGCTAATATGATGAAGTTTATCGGTTTTTTGGATTCGAAGAACCAGAAATAGAGAAGAAGTATTCGCTCTCAAATGAGAGATAGCGCGTAAAGTGGTGAGAATAAAAAAATAGGGTAGGAGAAACTTATATAGTTTTTACTCTTATCCTATTTTCTTTATGCCATTAATTAATAGAATGCCTCATCATGAATTATTTTGCAGACAGCATTCCAATATCTCCCAGCCATTCTTCGGCCAGTAAAGTCCATTTGTTTGTTGTTCCCGGATTGTTTCTTAAAGCAATGTTATGCCCTCCTTCTGGAAAAATATGCAGAGTACTCATCTTTACATTGTGCTCTTTTAAAGCAATGTAATAGAAAATACTGTTCAGAGAAGGAACCGTTTTATCATCTGTTGCATGTACAATAAATGCCGGTGGTGTGTTCTCAGTAACTCTTTTATCGCATGAGAACTGATCCTTCAGTTTCTGTGATGCATCTTTTCCCAGAAGGTTCAACACACTTCCTTTATGAGCATATTCTCCCATTGAAATAACCGGAGAGATTAGGATTGTGAAGTTCGGGGTAAAAGAAAACTCATCCAGTTTATCGCCTGTTTTGCTCCAATCTTCCGTAAAGGTTGACAGACAAGCCGATAGATGTCCACCTGCTGAACAGCCCATCACGCCAACTTTGTTTATGTTGATTCCCCATTGACCGGCGTTAGCTCGTATATATCTCATAGCCCTTTGTGCATCCTGAAGCGGAGCCTTGTAAGATTCTTCTACATCAGGTGATTGCGGCATGCGGTGGCTTAGTACAAATGCTGTTACTCCAAACGTATTATACCATTTTGCTAACTGGAATCCACTTATCTGATATGCAAGCCGGGCATATCCGCCGCCGGGAATAATTAGAACAGCAGCCCCTTTATTCTCCGCTTTTGATGGCTCAAAAACGTATACTCCAGGTGTGCCCACCTTGTAAATCCGTTCGTTGGCGATGCTGTCCTTAACTTCAATCCCTTTACTGTTGGGCATTTTACTACCTTTCCAGATAGGAATAAAATCTTGTGCAAACACTGAGGATGTAACTCCCCAGATAATCAGAAATAAGAGTTTTGTTTTCATCTTAAATATTAGAATTTTATAGTAGGTTATTTGTATCAGCAAGACGCGTTGGGTCGTCTTGCTGATATGTTTTTTCTGTTTTCACAGAATGTTTTTCGTTATAAAAAGAACTTTCCTTTGCTCATCTATAAAAGATTAAGAATCTCTTCTGCTTCATTTACAATGTGTTCCGGTTCGAATTGTTTCAATTCTGCGAGTGGACGAAATCCCCAGGTTACTCCGGCGGCAGTTATTCCTGCATTCTTAGCTGTCAGCATGTCAATGCCCGAATCACCCACGTAAAGGACATCGCTCTTATCAACCTTTGCTATGGCAAGAATATCCTCTACAACAGTAGGATCTGGTTTAGCTTTTACACCTTCGCGCAATCCGAATACAGCTACAAAAGGAATATTGCCAAAATAATGCTTAATAAGTTTCTCTGTTCCTGACTGATATTTATTAGATGCTACGGCAAGCATTATCCCTTTCTCCTGAAGTGCAGACAACAGTTCAGGTATACCCGGATAAGGTCTGCTTCGATCCATGTTATGCTCTCCGTAATGAATAAGGAAGTGTTTGCGAACCTTTGCAATGTTTTCCTCACTCTTTTCACCTTCCGGAAGTGCGCGCTCAAAAAGTTTGTTAATTCCGTTGCCTACAAAAAACTTATATTCACTCTCTTCATGCTCGGGAAAACCAACCTTTTTCAGTGCATAATTGGTACTTTGTGCCAAATCGGCAATGGTATTAAGCAGGGTTCCGTCTAAATCGAATATTACTAATTTCTTCATTCTACTTTAAGTTTAATGATGCAAAGTTACGGAAAATAAAGCAGGGACAAGAATGACTAATGCTTCTTTAGGCTTTATTTAAGGTGAAATGTAAGGAGACTTAAGCCAATCTCCGCTTAGATATTTATTAAAACATCTACACCTTATTTATAATAAGTGTACACTAAAAAATAATAAAGAGTAGGCCTTATTTATATATACCGTACCTTATTTTATAAACATCCGCCCGCAAATGACCTAAACAATAAAGACTGTTTGCCTTACCTCCCGGCAGAGCAGACAGTCTTATACTATATGCGATAGATATTCTTATTTTTCAATACGGAACCAATCTACCTCAGCCCATCCGCCATCATTAGTTTGGATAGCAGGACGAGTGCAGAAAGTTCCAACCTTTGCGCCAATCCATTTCCCTTCACGCGCCTGGAAACTTTTACCCAATTTCTTGAAGTTCTTACCATCTGTGCTGTAACTGAACTCACATTGGGCAGCTTTATTGAACGTTACTTTAAAGTAAACAGTGCTTTCTTTTAGAGTGACAAATTCATTGACCACTTCTACCGATCCTTTATCTGCATTTTTACATTCATTCTGAGAAAGGATTAATCCTTCTTTCGTGTTCTCCAGTGAAAGAAGAGCATAGTTGAGTCCCATTACCAGCAAACCGGTGCGTTCTCCGTAGTATTTTGGACTAGGAGCAAACCGCAGTTTCATCACTGCACTGAATTCATTTGAAGGAGTTTTCTGTAAAAGCAGGTTGGCCACGTCCCATAAATTCTTATAATCCTTAACAACAGGGTAGGAGTATAGGCGTGCATAGCCTTTATCTGGTGCAAGGAAAATCCATTTCGGGTTATAGTTTGCATGCCATTGCCATTGTGGTGACAAGGTCAGGGTATTAAATTCATCGCTTTCCTGAGGAGTGCAGATAGGATAAGTCTTGCCCACATTGGGTTTCTTATATGAAAGCACAGGCTCTCCGCATCCATCTCCATCTTTATCTACACCAATCACCGGCCAATCTTTTACCCATTTCATTGGTTGCAGGTGAAGAAGACGACCATAAGCACCTACATCCTGAAAATTGAGGAACCAGTCTTCCCCTGTATTTGTATTCACCCAGGCTCCCTGGTGAGGACCGTTGATGGAACTCTTTCCCTGAGCCATTACAACCTTTTCTTCGTACGGACCAAAAGGATTCTTTGAACGGAGCACTAACTGCCATCCGGTAGAAACACCGCCCGCAGGGGTGAAAATATAGTAATAGCCATTTCTTTTATAAAACTTCGGACCTTCACATGTTTCGTGATGATCATGTCCGTCAAAAACAATTCTTGATTCAGTGATGGCCTGAGTTGCTTCAGCATTCAGTTCGCACACTGCAATTACACTCTTTAATCCGGCACGGCTTCCGGCAAGAGCATGAACCAGATAAACGTTACCATCTTCATCCCATAAAGGAGTAGTATCAATAATTCCCTTTCCGGCTTTTACAAGAACCGGTTTACTCCAGCGGCCTTTAGGATCTTTTGCTTTAGTCATGAACACTCCCTGGTCAGGATCACCCCAGAAAATATAGAATTCATTATTATGATAGCGGATGCTTGGCGCCCAAACTCTGTTACCATGCTCAGGTCTTTCAATAGCTTCCACCGGTTCAAGCGCATAAGGTATAGCCGAATTAACAATGGTCCAGTTTACCAAATCTTTAGAATGTAGAATCTGCAATCCAGGGATGCAATTAAAGCTGGAAGCCGTCATGTAATAATCATCACCTACACGGCAAGCATCGGGATCAGAATAATCAGCATAAATAATAGGATTGCGGTATGTACCATCTCCTTTGTCGGCTACCCATACTTTTGAGACATAGTTCTGCGCCATGGCAGGCAGGGTCATTAATAGGCATAGGCCTAAAGTCTGTGTAAACTTTTTCATGTAATATTATCTTTAATTGTTTCTTTGTTGCAAAAATAAAAAATTCCGAGAGAGCACAGGTGTATTATTTGTGCAATCTCTCGGAATAATTACGTATAAAAACTGTTATTTACTTAATTGTTACCTTACAAGGATGTTCCAGTTCTTTTTTCCATTCCTGAACATAGGCAAACCATGCTTCCGGAGTTTTATAACCGAAAGTCTCTTTCATTGATGTAAATACAATATTGTATTCGAAAGATTTTCTGCCATCGGCTGCTACAGTATAAAGATAGTTATCTTTATCTTTAGCCTCTGCCTTTACATACTTCTGAGGAATGCAGGTAGCAAGCCCTACTGTCTCTTTTGCATATTTAATAGTATCGTTTACCGGCCAGTCAGTTCCCCAGCAAGCAACAAGTCCTTTGTGATCAGAGAAAGATTTTGAATCCTTAATATCCTGAACTCCGGTGCTGAAAACTTTGTTTTTCAGAGCTTCATCGAAGATGATTTTTACTTCAGCATCTCTGTGACCTGCATATAAAATATAGCGGGTAGTCATGTTTAGTTCAGAACCCTGGTATTGCCAGTCGTTGGCAATAACATCAACCACTGTGCGAACAGGACCGTAAGCCAGAATACTTTCCGTACGGTTGCTCACAGGATCAATATGAGTAGCCATTTTACCGTTCCATCCTTTCAATGTTCCCAATCCGCAGCTGGCGTTTACGCGAAGCACATCATCACCAAATCCTTTTGCCAGTTGTGCATCGGTAGGGTAGAACTGAGATTCCTTCAATTCAAATCCTTTATGAAACTTACCATATAAGTCTACAGTCTGTTTTTTATCAAAGTAAATACGGTATGCCACCAATTCAGACTCAAAAGCCGGACCGTGATGGTGAAGCTGATTATAAAGTATTCCACCAGGAACAGAAACTGAAGAGATTGGAACATGCTGACCTTTCTTATCACTTACCAGCATATCTGCATATACTTTTGAAGGATATGTCTTTGTTGACTTCTCAGAAGAAAGAACAATTTTAAAAGTCTTATTTCCTTTAGCCGGTATATCTGTTACAAAAGCAAGTTCATCCGCTTTACGATCTCCGTTTAAATCGTCGAGCTGAGACGGAACTTCAGTCTTTCCATCCCAAACAACAGCCGATTTTACAGTGAATCCAGCTTTTAAGTCTGTAATCTTTAAAACAACAGGCTCATTCTCTTTAGCTTTATTCCATTCGTTACTAACTTGAATTGAGATGCTCTTTTCAGCTTTTTGTGCGAAAGAACATAAAGGAAGACAACAATACATTGCCAAGGCAATTCTTATACTCTTTTTCATGATTAATAAAATTCTGTTTATAAAGACGCAAATGTATAATAAAAGCAGTGACAATCTATGTCCTTTTTGATTGAAATCATTTAAAAATTACTGTTTTGCCCTTTTCACTCACTTCTTTGAAAAGAATTCCATCAATCTTAATATTGTTTGCGTTTTTTATAGACAGACTATTTCCTGAAGGAGAGGTGATTTTAATGTTATCCATTATTACTCCGTTTGCCTGACTTATTACTGCACCTTCTTTAGCATCGGTAATAACCACATCTTTCACTGTAACATTTTGAATTCTCATTTCAGGTAAGCCATTAAAGAACATAGCTCGTCCTGCTTTTTTGCAATAAATGTCTGAAATATGAATATCCTTAAACGCTGGAGTCTTTTCTGATACAGGAGGAACAACTTCTGATTGATTTGCATTCTTATCTTCTTCGGTTAATTCGTCGGGAGCTTTTCCGCCATAGAATAAATCGAATAGAAGAGGCTCATTAGGAATATTAATCATGTTGATATGCTCAATGTAGATATTTTCAACAATACCACCACGTCCGCGGGTACTCTTAAAACGCAATCCCACATCGGTACCAATGAATGAACAGTTCGATACAAATATATTTTTTACACCGCCAGACATTTCACTACCTACTACAAATCCTCCGTGACCATGAAGAACAACGTTGTTTTTTACGATGACATTCTCACAAGGTTCACCTCTTCTGCGTCCGTCTTCATCTTTACCCGATTTGAGGCAAATTGCATCATCTCCCGCATCGAAGATACTATTAATGATTAGTGCATTTTTGCATGATTCCATATCCAGAGCATCACCGTTTTGTGAATACCATGGGTTTGAAACATTTACATTATTTATTGTTATGTCCTCGCATGAAAGTGGGTGAAGACACCAGCTTGGTGAGTTTTTAAAGGTTACACCTTGTAAAAGAACCTTTTTACACTTAACAATACTTACCATTACCGGACGAAGCCAGTCTCTTATACCTTCCCAGTCGGCATCAGTATTTATTCCAGTTGGATTGTTAAAGTTCTCACAAGCTAAAGCCCCTTTAATAGATTTAGCTGTAGGATACCATATTTTTTTATCTGCACTTAAAACGCCCCCTGATTTAATAAGTTCCTTCCATTGACTTTCTGTTAACTTATCCTTTTTTACAGGACGCCACGCATCGCCAGAACCATCAAAAGCTCCATTTCCGGTAATTGCAATATTACTTGCATTGCGTGCTGAAATAGGAGACTGGCAACGACGGGTTTCTATTCCTTCAAAAGAAGTCTTTAATACGGGATATGCATTATAGTCATCAGTAAATAAAACTAAGGCATTTTGTTCAGCGTATAGATTAACGTTACTAAGTAACTCAATAGGACCGGTTAGCCATAAACCCGAAGGAATTACAACTGTTCCTCCCCCATTGGCATTAACCTTTTTAATAGCATCGTTTATAGCTTTGGTATTGACAGCTACTCCGTCACCTTTAGCTCCAAAATCAACGATGTTAACTATATAATTAGGGAAAGAAGGTTGCACTACCGGAGTCATTTTAAAAGGTATCCCGTTGTATGTAGCAGGATCAATATTGCTGTCTTTAGATGCAGCCTGCATGTTGGAACTGTATAGTAGAGGAAGTGCACTTGCCAAAGAAAGTAGAATGTACTTTTTTATTAATCTGTTCATTATTCGTATTTTGTTTTTTATTAAAGAATCAATTCACTAACTAAATGTTGAAAAGCAATTATTATCTCCCCTCAGATGATTCTCACGGACAATCTGAGGGGGATAACAACTAATTTTAATGATCTAATCTAACCTTAAATAATTATTCTGAAAAAACTTCAGTTATAATATCTGCAAATATAGATGCGATGCAGAATTCTAATGTGTATAATTTGTTGGTTTAGGTGTATTTTTTGTTGATTTGCAGGCATATTTAGTTAAACTTACCAACTCTTTCCTTTGTTTTTACCAAAAGTTTGTATCTTTGCAGCCTAAATTAACTAATAATATAGGTATGAGTTACAATTTATTGAAAGGTAAAAGAGGCATCATTTTTGGTGCACTTAATGACCAATCTATTGCATGGAAAGTAGCAGAGCGTGCTGCTGAAGAAGGAGCAATTATCACATTATCAAATACACCCGTTGCTGTACGTATGGGTGAGGTCTCAGCGTTGGCTGAGAAGCTTAATTGCGAGGTAATTGCTGCAGATGCTACAAGTGTAGAAGATCTGGAAGTTGTATTTCAACGTTCGATGGAAATTTTAGGTGGAAAAATAGATTTTGTTCTGCATTCAATCGGTATGTCTCCAAATGTACGTAAAAAACATACGTATGATGATTTGGATTATGATTTGCTAGGCAAAACCATTGATATCTCTGCTGTTTCATTCCACAAGATGCTGCAGGTAGCTAAAAAGATGAATGCTATTGCAGAATATGGTTCTGTTGTTGCTTTAAGTTATATTGCTGCTCAACGCACTTTATTTGGATACAATGACATGGCTGATGCAAAAGCTATGCTGGAATCTATTGCTCGTAGCTTTGGATATATTTATGGTAGAGAACACAACGTGCGCGTTAACACTATCTCTCAGTCTCCAACAATGACTACTGCCGGAGCTGGAATTAAGGGAATGGACAGACTGATGGATTTCTCTAATCGTATGTCTCCTCTAGGCAATGCTAATGCGGATGAATGTGCTGATTATTGCATCACAATGTTCTCTGATTTGACTCGTAAGGTTACTATGCAGACTTTGTTCCACGATGGAGGATTCTCTAGTATGGGTATGAGTCTTCGCGCAATGAATCAATACGAAAAGAGTTTTGAAGATTATTGTGACGAAAACGGTAATATCATTTACGGATAAATTTATAACAGTGAAAAGTGAGTAATCACTTTTCACTGTTCACTTTATAATAATGCGAAAATTCATATTCTTTTTTCTTTTCTGTTTAATCTTTCTTTCCTGCAAATTTACTTCAGGTAATAAAGATGGGAATGGTATGGGCAAAAAAATACAAATATCCCGTTATGATAAAGTGTTGAATGAGTATGTGGAATTTAATAGTTTCTCTGCTCTTCAAAAAATGAATACGGAATATCTTTTGGCAACCAAGTATCTTATAGAAGATGTTTTGCGTTTGGGACAAGTTAATGATGATAAGATTAACGAGAAACTTAAAATTTTCTATTCCGACACCACTTTGCGTAAACTAACTACAGATGCCATAGCCAAATATGATAACATGCGATGGCTTGAAAAGGGATTTACCAAAGGATTCCGAAAATTAAAGAAACAAGTTCCTTCAATTAAAATTCCCCATATTTATTCTCAGATATCTGCATTAAACGAATCTGTTGTTGTTGGTGATAGTATTTTGGGCTTTAGCATTGATAAATACATGGGAGAGGATTATCCGTTGTACAAACGTTATTTCTATGATTATCAACGGAAAAGTATGAAGCCGGAGCGAATCCTTCCGGACTGTTTTAACTTTTATCTGTTAAGTGAATACCCTTTGCCGGAGAAAGATAAAGGCTATTTGATAGATGTGATGCTTCACAGAGGAGTAATACATTATATTGTTTCCCAGACCCTGGATTATAAAACTTTTGGAGAAGAGCTTGACTATACTAAAGAAGAAGAAGCGTGGTGTGAGTATAACAAAAAGAAAATATGGGAATACATGGTGCAGAACGGACATCTTAAAAGTACAGATCCGATGGTCATCCGCAAATACATGAAGTCGGCCCCTAATACCGCATTTTTTGGTGATCAGTCTCCAATGATGGTTGGTGTGTGGATGGGAATGCAAATAGTAGACTCCTATATGAAGAATCACAAGGAAACTACTTTGAAAGAATTATTGGAAATGACTGATTATTCCAAGATGCTTGCTGAAGCAAGATTTAACCCTTAATGTGAACTAATAATGGAAGTTGCCTTATACCTTTTGCCCGTAACTTTGGGCGAAACATCTATCGAATCCGTATTACCTGCTTATAACAAAGAAATCACAGTTCAGATAAAGCATTTTATTGTAGAAGATATTCGTTCGGCTCGTCGTTTTTTAAAGAAAGTGGATAGAGAAATAGATATTGATTCTCTTACTTTTTATCCTTTGAATAAACATACTTCCCCTGAAGAAATATCCGGTTATCTTAAACCTCTGATTGCCGGTTTACCAATGGGAGTGATATCTGAGGCTGGATGTCCGGCTGTGGCCGATCCGGGTGCAGATGTAGTGGCTATGGCACAGCGTAAAAACTTAAAAGTAATACCTCTGGTAGGACCATCTTCTATAATTCTTTCGGTTATGGCTTCCGGTTTTAATGGACAAAGTTTTGCTTTTCATGGTTATTTACCTATTGACCCTTCCGAGAGAGTAAAAACAATAAAGCATCTGGAGCAACGTATATATACTGAGAACCAAACTCAGTTGTTTATTGAAACACCATATCGTAATAACAAGATGGCAGAAGATATATTGCATAATTGCCGTCCTCAGACAAAACTATGCATTGCTGCTAATATAACTTGCGAAGGAGAGTTTATTAAGACTAAGACAGTAAAGGAATGGCAAGGTAAACTGCCTGATCTTACTAAAATACCCTGTATTTTCTTGATATATAAGTAAACTGAAATCTGGCATTACTTAGCTTCTTTAAATTCCTCGCTTATGAGTGCGGCTTGCTTTAATTGGTCGTACTCGTTTTCAAAGCATTCACCAAAGAAATTCTTCTCAAGATTTGTTTCTATTTGTTGAAATGTCCATAACTTCCCGTCACGAAATCTGGAAGAACTGAGTAGACTGTCATCATCAACATATAGTATATAAAGGTAGATAAGGCGGTTAGTCTCTTTATTTTTGAATCTGTATTTGATACTGAATCTGGGCTCTAGTTCAGATTCCTGGGTAAAGGCTCTTCTCATAAGGCGATTCACTCCATCTTCCAGATTTTCATCATAGCGCAGGTAACACTCCATTGGGATATCAATCTTGGATGGGTTAAAGCAGACTTTATCTGATCGCCGGCTAAGAAACAACATGCCCTTTGAAATAATAGCAATGCGGATAATCGGATTTATATATTGATTCTTGTAATAGAAAGTTTCAAAACTGTACTTTTTATCAATGATTTCTCCTTTATCGTTTAGTACTGGCACCTTTTCAATCTTTGAAGATAATGACAGCAAAATGGATAGTCCTATCTGACTTGTTATAATTGCTATGGTAAGAATAACTGGAGGCAGAATGTGAAGCAAAACCACTTCTGTAGTCTTACTCAATGGTGATGAAAAAATAATGAGAAGAGATGCTATTATGAAATGCGGAATACATAGCACTTGTATTAACTGTGAATATATAGCTCCTGAGTCAATGCTATACATTATATTCTCATCATAATGTGATGATTTCTTTTTCAGGAATATTTTCTTTATTTTTCTATTTTCATAAAGGATTACTGAAACAAAAATTATTATTCCTATTTCTGCGTAAAAGGGCAGCATCCCTTCTGGTATATTTATAGCGGGAATTAAGGTTGATACTCCCAATAAAAGAAGTAATGCTGTTGATGCTAACAAAAGCAGAAGGCTACCTCCGCGTCCTATTATTAAATAAATTAGTAACGAACATAATGCAGCCATGGCAAAGCTTATATAGATGGCCATAGTTGCAGAAATGAATTCGCTTAGAATCATGCATAGTATAATTGGTAACACTCCAATTGTTCCGTTTATAAATAACAAGCTGGATGTGCTTTTTATGAATTTCCTGATCATAGTTTTTTCTATTCTTTTTCTTTATTCTTCAACAAATATAGAGTAGAATAGGTTCTTAGATTTTGTGTTTGTTAAGAATATGTTTTTCTGCGTGGTAGGAAGAACGGACTAAGGGAGCACTCTCCACTTGCTTGAAGCCCTTATTTAATCCTGTTTCTTTATAAGAATCAAATTGTTCAGGAGTTATATAAGTTGCTACGGGGAAATGTTTATGTGATGGCTGAAGATATTGTCCGATGGTAAGTATCTGGCATCCGTTTTGCAGTAAATCGTCCATAAGTTCCTCTACTTCTGAAGTTGTTTCACCCAAACCTACCATGATTCCTGATTTAGCTACAAGATCACTTTGGGCGATTCTTTTAATAACTTTCAGACTGGTTTCATAGTTTGCAGCACTACGTACGGATGGACTAATTCGACGAACGGTTTCCATGTTATGTGAAATGATATCAGGCTTGGCTGCAATAATCAGATCTACCAAATCCATTCTTCCCTGAAAATCAGGAATCAGTACCTCTGTTGTAGTTTCCGGATTAAGGCGTTTTATCTGGAAAAGAGTATCAGCCCAGTGTGATGCCCCTAAATCCGGTAGGTCATCGCGGTCAACTGACGTTATTACGGCATGAGAAAGTTTCATTAACCGGATAGATTCAGCTACATGCAGGGGCTCTTCCTGATTCAATGGCAGAGGCTTTCCTGTCAGAGTGTTGCAGAACTTGCATGAACGGGTACAGATTTCTCCGCAAATCATGAAAGTGGCTGTTCCTTTGCCCCAACATTCGCCCATATTCGGGCACCGCCCACTACTACAAATCGTATGAAGTTTATGAGATTCGACAATACGTTTTGTATCTGTGTAGCGTTCGTTGCTTCCAATGCTTATTTTCAACCAATCCGGTTTCTTAACTCTTTCCATTTGTGTTGTGCTCAGATAGTATCTTGCTTAAAAGATAACTTTACAGGTTGGTCTTGAAAAACTCTGTTAACTTGGTAAACAGGTGATAACGGGTATTTCCTCCGTAGATACCGTGATTACGGTTAGTATACACCTGCATATCAAATTGTTTGTTTGCTTGCACCAATTGTTCACTGTATTCGGCTGTATTCTGGAAATGAACATTGTCATCCGCCATGCCATGTACAATCAGTAGTTTCCCGCTTAGATTTTCAGCACGTGTAAATGCTGAGGAAGATGCATAACCATCAGCATTTTCCTGTGGAGTTCTCATGAAACGTTCAGTATAAACTGAATCATAGAATTTCCAGTCGGTTACCGGTGCTACGGCCACTCCTGCTTTAAACACGTTACTGCCTTCGCTCATGCTCATGATAGTCATGTAACCACCATAGCTCCATCCCCAAATACCAATTCTACCTTTATCTACGTATGATTGCTTATTGAAATATTTAGCAGTCTCTGCCTGGTCCTGAGCTTCTTTCACACCTAAATTCATGTAAGTACATTTTGTGAATTCTGCTCCACGTCCACCAGTTCCTCGTCCGTCAACACAAGCCACAATAAAACCTTGTGTGGTCATATAAGCTTCCCAGCCCAATCCACTTCTTGTTTCTCCAAGGTTCCAGCGATCTGCTACCTGTTGAGTGCCTGGTCCGCTGTATTGGTAAAGAATTACCGGATATTTCTTTGATTCATCAAAATCAGCTGGCTTCATAATCCATCCGTTTAGTTGAACTCCGGCAGAGGTTGTAAATGTGAAGAATTCTTTTTTAGGCATAACCATCTGACTGATTTCCTCTTTCAGTTTGCTGTTGCTTATTAGTACGTCCAGCTCTTTTCCTTTATTATCATTCAAGGTAACAACAGGTGGAGTAGTCAGGTTGGAATATGTGTTGATGAAGTATTTCATTGTTTTTCCAAAGATGGCACTGTTTGTTCCTTCTTTCTTTGTCAGCTTTTCTTTTCTTCCCTTTGCATCAATTGCATATACAGCTTTACGAAGCGGGTCTCCTTCATTACTTTCATAATAGAAAGTGTTTGTTGTTGGGTCCCAACCGTGGTATTTGCTTACTTCAAAATTACCTTTTGTTACTTGCTTAAGCAGGTTTCCTCCGATAGAGTACCAGTAAAGGTGATTATATCCGTCTTTCTCGCTAAAGAAGCTGAAATTGTTATCATAGAAAACAATGTTGTCGAAGTTATTCTCATTGATGTAGTACTTGCTTTCATCTCTTAATATTAACTTAGCCACTCCGGAACGAGGATTCACAAAATACATATCAAACTGGTTCTGTGTATGGTTCAATGTCATAACAGCCAGTTTTGTTGGATCTTTGGTAAAACGAATTCGGGGAATATAGTCTTTTGTACCAATAGGAATATTTAATTTTCTGATCACCTTTGATTTGATATCAAAAGAGTGCACAGACACAGTTGAATTTGCCTGTCCGGATTTAGGGTATTTATACGAATAACTTCCGGGATAATATTCGAGATCTTTGTTTGTAGGAAATTGTCCCGCATACAAAGGGAAAGAATAAGAAGGTACAGCTGTTTCATCGAAGCGGACAAAAGTAATCATCAGGTTATCTGGAGTAAATTCAAATGCACGATTGTATTCAAACTCCTCTTCATACACCCAATCGGGTACTCCATTAATTATTTTGCCAAATGAACCATCGGTGGTAACTTGTGATTCGCTGTTCCCATAAAGGAACTTCACCAGGAAGATATTATTGTTTCTTACGAAAGCCACCATGTTTCCATCAGGAGAAAAAGTAGGAACCTGTTGAGGACCTCCGTCTGAAAGTTTTTCTACCAGGTTACGTTTTATTGTATAAACATAGTGAACAGCAGTAAATGAACGGCGGTAGATAGGTTTTGTTTCTGTCTGAATAAGAATTTTAGTCTCATCAGGAGATAGCTGATAACCATCAAAGGATTTGAATGTACATTCACGCGCTGTTGAAACGTCGAACAGTGTCTCCACTTCTTTTCCAGTCTTGAACGAATATTTTACAATGCGTTTTCTGTCATTACTTATCATTGTGTAATGTTCTCCATCGGCCATCGGCACTAACTCGCCTAATTTTTCGCCACTGTATCTGCCTGTTATAGCATCTTTTAATGTTAATACTTTGCTGTCCTGAGCATAGATAGCCAAGGAAAGAGCACAAAATATCAATAGTAAATTAATTTTTTTCATATTGCAATACATCTGATTTCTGTTATACTCCACAAAAGTAAACATTTTAATCGATTCTGTACATAAGCATTTCTTAAAAGTTATTTTTATAGAATCAAGATGAGGAGCTCCCCACGGATCGTAAGCATACTTTTCTTTCACAGGACTATTTTTTTGATTTCTACATGTGTTTTAAAAAAAAATATTTTCATCCCTCACGCCTATAATGCTAAAGGATTGATTTATAGTTTGTACACTCTGAATATAATAAATTCATCTCTCACTCATCCCTCACGGTCTAAAATATAAATTGTTAATTCTAAGATAGTTAATAAAGTGATGGATGAGGATCAAAAGTCCTCATCCATCACTTTTTAGGGTCATCCCTCACGTTTTCGTTTAAAAAATAGCTATTTTGTAGCTATTGTATGTTCCGTTATGTTTGCAGAATCTTACTAAAGGAAAACAAAAAACATCCTGAGATATTATATCCTTGCTTGTACAAAACAAATTAATTGTTTTGTACAGAAGAATGCATTCTTTTGTACAAGGAGAATATGAGTTACTGGTTTATAATTTAAAAAAGAACGCGAAAGATAGATTAAGATGAAAAGAGAAAACGTAAATAAACCTTGGTGGGCAATTATTATTGTAAATAAAGAAATAGCGAACCTTATTTAAATAAAATACTTAACTTTGCGATTAAATAAAAAATAGAACGAATTATATGTCTGCCTATAATGACTTTTCTTCTTTTTTGCGAAAGTATTTTGATGGTAAAGTTCAGAAGATTTCCCTCAATGCCGGTTTTACCTGCCCCAATAGGGATGGCGTAAAGGGTAATGGCGGTTGTACTTATTGTAATAACCAGACTTTTAATCCGGAATATTGCAAAACTGAGAAATCAGTTAAAGAACAGTTGGAAGAGGGGCGTATGTTTTTCTCCCGCAAATATCCGGAGATGAAATATCTGGCCTATTTTCAGGCTTATACAAATACTTATTCCGAGCTTGATGAGCTAAAAAGGAAATATGAAGAAGCTCTTAGTGTAGATGGGGTAGTGGGACTTGTGATTGGTACCCGTCCTGATTGTATGCCAGATGCTTTGCTTAATTATCTGGAGGAACTGCAAAAGCGTGCTTTTCTTCTTGTTGAATATGGCATTGAAAGTACAAATGATGAAACTCTTCGCCGGATTAATCGCGGACATACCTATGCCGATACGGTGGATGCTGTGCAAAGAACTGCTGCCAGAGGGATTCTTACCGGCGGTCACGTGATATTGGGATTGCCGGGAGAGTCGCATGATATGATTGTGAGTCAGGCTGAAAAACTGTCGGAACTTCCGCTTACTACATTGAAAATGCATCAGTTACAATTGATAAAGGGAACAAAGATGGCGCATGAGTTTGAAGAACATCCCGAAGATTTTCATTTGTATAAGGTAGACGAATATATAGATCTGGTGATTGATTATGTGGAAAGACTTCGTCCCGATATGGTTTTGGAACGCTTTGTGTCCCAATCTCCGAAAGAACTGCTTATTGCGCCGGATTGGGGACTGAAGAATTATGAGTTTACCGATAGGGTAAAAAAAAGAATGCGTGAACGGGAAGCTTATCAGGGAAAACTATATAGATATTAAGATAAAAAGGTTATTTTTGCTGTTAAATTTAGAAGGATACAGATTATGCAACAGAAGATTACAATTAAAGGAAAAGTTCACTATGTAGGTGTAAATGACAGAAGTAAAAATTTGTTTGAAGCTATGTGGCCGTTACCTTACGGCGTATCTTATAATTCATATCTTATTGATGATGATTTAGTGGCGCTGGTAGATACGGTGGATGTGTGCTATTTTGAAACTTTCTTATGCAAGATAAAGAGTGTAATAGGTGATCGTCCTATTAATTACTTGATTATAAATCACATGGAACCTGATCATTCTGGTTCTATTCGTTTGATTAAACAGCACTATCCCAATATAGTTATTGTGGGTAACAAGCAGACTTTTGGAATGATTGAAGGTTTTTATGGTGTTACCGGTGAACAATATCTGGTGAAAGACGGAGATTTCCTTGCTTTAGGACATCATAAGCTTAAGTTCTATCTTACCCCAATGGTTCATTGGCCCGAAACCATGATGACTTTTGACGAAACAGACGGAGTTCTCTTCTCGGGAGATGGATTTGGTGCTTTCGGCACACTTGATGGCGGCTTTATTGATTCCCGCATGAATGTGGATAAATTCTGGGACGAAATGGTACGCTACTATTCCAATATTGTAGGAAAATATGGTTCGCCGGTTCAAAAAGCACTTGAAAAGCTAAAAGGACTCAACATTACAGCTATTTGTTCAACTCATGGTCCGGTATGGATGGAGAACATTGAGAAGGTAGTTGGAATATACGATAAGTTAAGCCGTTATGAAGCTGAAGAAGGAGTAGTAATTGCTTATGGCAGCATGTATGGTAATACAGAACAGATGGCCGAAACTATTGCAGCAGAACTATCTGCTTGTGGCATCAAGAATATTGTGATGCACAATGTATCTAAATCGCATCCGTCATATATTATAGCAGATATATTCAAATATAAGGGACTTATTATAGGAAGCCCTACTTATAGTAACCAGCTTTTCCCTGAAGTAGAATCTCTACTTTCTAAAATAGAAGTGAGAGACATAAAGGGACGTTATCTTGGTTATTTCGGTTCTTTTTGCTGGGCAGGTGCAGCCGTCAAGAGACTGGCTGAGTATGCCGAGAAAAGTAAGTTTGAACTAATAGGTGACCCTGTGGAAATGAAACAAGGTATGAAAGATATTACCTACACTCAATGTGAGAACCTGGCAAAAGCTATGGCCGAACGCCTTGAGGTGGACAGAAATAAAACACACTAATTAAATTATAATCTAAAACAACATTGTTATGAGACTAATCATTCAACCTGATTATCAGAAAATATCACAATGGGCTGCTAGTTATGTTGCAGCAAAAATTAATAAGGCTTGTCCAACAGTTGAGAAACCTTTTGTTCTTGGTCTGCCAACAGGATCTTCTCCTCTTGGAATGTATAAAGCTTTGATTGATTTGTATAAGAAAGGACTTGTTTCTTTTAAGAATGTAGTTACATTTAATATGGATGAATACGTAGGACTGCCTAAGGATCATCCTGAAAGTTACTACTCATTTATGTGGAACAACTTCTTCCATCATGTTGACATTGTTCCCGGTAATGTGAATATCCTTAATGGTAATGCTGCAGATCTGGAAGCTGAATGTGCTCGTTACGAAGAAAAAATCAGAGAATACGGTGGTATAGACCTTTTCCTAGGTGGAATTGGTCCTGATGGCCACATCGCGTTCAATGAACCGGGATCTTCATTAACTTCTCGTACCAGAGTAAAAACACTGACTACCGATACAATTATTGCTAACTCACGTTTCTTTGATAATGATGTGAATAAAGTTCCAAAGACATCTTTAACGGTGGGTGTGGGTACTGTTCTTTCTGCAAAAGAAGTTCTTATTATTGTTAATGGACACAGTAAAGCGCGTGCTTTATATCATGCAGTTGAAGGTGCTATCACTCAAATGTGGACTATCAGCGCACTTCAACTTCACGAAAAAGGAATTATTGTTTGTGACGATGCTGCCGCTGATGAATTAAAAGTAGCTACTTACCGCTATTTCAAGGATATTGAAGCCGATAATCTGGATCCTGAAATTTTACTTAAGAAGAAGTAATTTACTTATAATAAAGGAGTCCCGCCATTTACCTATACATAAGGGTAAATGGCGGGACTTTTCTATTATATTAACTTGTTCGGTAAAAAGATTATCTGTTAATAAGCAGAGTTATGCTTATATGGATTATTTTTTCTGTTTCTTTTTTGCTTTCTTGGTCTTAATATATGCAAAGTATTTATGCTTCCTCAAGAATGCCTTTTCCCTGACGGACTATTTCTGCATCGCCAGAAGTACAGTCCACAATTGTGGAAGGTTCAATTCCTCCAATTCCTCCGTCAACAACTAAATCTACTTCATTGCCAAATTTTTCGTCTATCAATTCGGGCGTAGTAAGGTACTCAATGTCTTCCTTCTCGTTCCATGGGATAGTTGTAGTTAATATCGGTGCCTCAAGTTGCCTGCATATTTCCCGGATAATGTGATTATCGGGTACACGAATGCCAACTTCTTTTCTGTTCTTGAAGATTTTTGGAAGCTTGCTGCCGGCACTCAGGATAAAAGTAAAAGGTCCGGGCAGGTTTCGCTTCATTAGTTTGAAGATAGAGTTCTCTACTTTTGCATATTCACTGATATTGCTCAGGTCATAACAAATAATGGAAAGACTTTTCTTCTTAGGGTCAATGTCCTTTATACGGCAAATGTTTTCTACCGCACGGACTTGTAAAGCGTGACAACCAATGGCGTACACAGTATCCGTGGGGTAGATAACCACTCCTCCGTCACGGAGGACCTGAACAATTTGTTCTATATCCTTCGGGTTATTGTTCTTTTCGTATAATTTAATTAGCATTACATAATGTATTATTTACTTGCTTTTTGCTTTTTCAATCAGTTTGTCACCTTGATCTCCGGCTTCTTTTACTAAGTTGTCTGATTGCTTTTTTGCTTCTTTCACTAAAGCTTCTCCGGCCTTTTGGGCTGCCAGCTTCTTAAAAATGTTACCTCCGGCTTTTTCCACCAATGCATCTGCTTGTTTTTGTGCTTCGGCTACCAGTTTATCTCCGGCTTTTTGCGCATTAGCAACTAAAGCATCTTTTTGTTTCTGAGCATCACCCAAATCTACTCCTAGTTTCTTTCCAAGTTCATTCAGAGCTTTACCTTTTACAGCGCTGATGGCCTGTTTTGCCATACTCTTTGTATCAATAGAAACTTTAGGAGAAGTGAATGTTCCGCCTATTTTAAGATCAAGCGTGGTTAGTTGTGCTAACGCTCCTGTTGAAGCAGGTAATTTCACCTTTCCAGAATAATCAATAGTCTGATCTAATCCGGTAGTTCCAGATAGGTTAAGTACTGTTTCACCAAACTTGATATCGAATGGCTTAGTGGCCACACGTCCGTCTTTGATGGTGAAGTCCACCTTCATATCTTTTATTTTCATGTTCTTCAGATTCTCTTTCTTCACGGCAGTAGCAATCTGATCGATAACTTTCACGCCGCTAAGACTGATATCTTTAGTAGATATGCTACCGGCACCCTGCATGGATGTGAATACGGGAGACATTTGATTATCCAGTTTAGAGGTAATATTTATATTTCCGGAGAAGTTTCCTTTAATATTCTCAAAGATAGGTGCCATCTTTTGTACCATATCCAGTTCCTTGTAAGCCTGAGCAAAAGAGAGTCCACTCATTTTAAATCCAGCGTTTAAGTCGGGACTTTTTACACTTGCCGCAGTGGAATAATAACCATTCATCACAACCGAGCCACCCATGGTGTTCATTGATAGATTCTGCATATCCACTTTACCATCTTTCACAATAAGTTTTCCATTCATATCATTGAATGTCATTTTATCAAAAAGCACCTGCTTCATGTTGGCATTCATATTAAAGTCGATATTCTTAGGAATCTCAAGAGCCGATGTGGCAGTACTTGTCGTTTTAGCAGTTGTTGTTGCTGTTTTTTCTGCAGCTTTTCCTGCTGTAGTTGGGGCACTTGTCATAAAGTCGTTCAGATTGAAGTAGTTAGACTTTATGTTCATTGTGCCTTTAATGGTTTTGTTCTTTAATACATATCCCATGTAATTCTCCAGCTTACAGTCGGCAGTAATGTCATTCTTACCAATCTTAACCGTAGTTTCGCTCAGATTGAGATATCTCGGAGTAAAAGTAAAGGTCGATCTTTGGATATTTACGTCCTTCATATCTTTCATCTTCAGAATCATATTTGATAATTTCAGAGAACCTGAAGCCTGGAACTTGTCATATTGTTCTTTTTCTACGTATGACATTCGCCCGGCCATATTCACATCTGCCGAGATAATGCCATTCAGTTGCATGCCTTCTTCCAGAGGATATACTTGTTTAATCATTCCCAGATTCAGTGTTCCTTTAGCGCTTCCTTTTACATCAGGATCACTGATAGGTGTCTTAACTATAGCTGTGAGACTAAACGGATTACCTGCCATGCGGAAACTGAACGGATTGATGTTTACCTCTGTGAGGTCTGCACTACCCCCCGGATTCTTTACACTTGCGTTGATGTTTATTTGGTCTACGCCCGCAGGAAGAGAAGGATATTTGAATGTTGCGTTCTTTACCACCATGTTTGCATTGAAAGCAGGCAATGTATCGCCCAGCATAATACCTTTTGCACTTGCCGAAAGTGAAACAGCGCCAGTGGTTTTAATACTTTCAAAATCTTTTGCATAAATGGCCGGTATCAGAGACAGAACATCTTTAAAGCCAACTTCGTTTGTGTTAAGCTTTAAGTCCATATCCATCCCGTTTTTCAGCATTGCCACCCATCCGTTTACACTGGTTTTGATAGCATTAAGTTGGAAAACGTTGTCTTTAAATGTATATTTGCTGTGAGCCAGGTCGGCTTCCAGATCCATATCAGCAGAGACAACTGCATCTTTAATGTAAGGGATGTTTCCCATCTTAAATGTTAATGCTTTGCTCTCAGCTTTTATTTTCAGTGTAGTGAGATCTGCTGTCAGGTCACCGGAACATTTTGCATTTAGATGGTTGACAGAAGCATACATTTTCCCTTGACGATCATCGTAGATAATGTTTAAATTGTCGGCAGTAAGGTTTTTGAGTTTAATTTTAAATGGTTTAGCCGCTTCTGTTTCTGCCGTTTTTGCTGTGGTGTCCGGTTTCATAATATCCCAGTTTACTTTTCCGTTTTCCAGCACAATGGCTTTTACATAAGCATCTGACAAATTTATTTTGGAAACATTATAGCCACTACTGCCAAATAAGGAGAAAAGATCAATAGCTACAGTTGCTTCACCGGCTTTTACCAGAGTATCGTTGGCAAACTCATCTACTCCCTTAATATAGAAATCATTGAGGGTGATGGATGCTTTGGGGAAGTTCTTGAATAGACTAATATTCAGATCCTCAAATCCAAACTTTGCATTCAGCATTTTATTACCTTCCACTACAACAATTTTCTCTATCTTTCCCCTAAAAGCATAAGGAAGTATTGCCATCAGTGCCAGAAGACATACAATTACAATGCCTGTAATTTTTAAATTTTTCTTTGCTTTTTGATTCATAATGTCTGTGTCTTAGTTACTTGAATTATCTTTTTCCTTTTTTATTTCTTCAGCTATTCGCCAGTGTATTGCTGCTTTTTCTTCTTCTCCTAGTCTTGCATAAGCATCTCCCAGCAATTCGTGCGACTTTTCGTGCCCTGGCTTTATGTCACATGCCTTTTCAAGATCAGAAATAGCTTCGTCTGTATGATTCATCTCCAGGCGCATCTTTCCACGATTGTATCTGGGTTTGAATGATCTTGGACTAAGTTTTACGGCTTCATTGAGGCATCCCATTGCTTCGGTCGTTTTATTATCTTCAAATAGAGTCAATCCTTTTCTTACCCATGCGTCCACCATTCTGGGATCCAGTTCCAATGCTTTATCATAATTTGCCAGGGCAGCACGAAGATCATGAGCCTGAGTGATACACTGGTTTCCCATAACATAGTATTCCTTTGCATATTTTTTCAGACTCTCTCTCTGAATTTCCATTTTCCTTTTTATAGCAACGTTTTCCTCCTTCAATTTGTTTATTATTCCCAGCTTTTTGCGTATAAATCTTTTTACGATAGGCTTTTCTATATCGTATCGGGAATGAATTGCTAAAAAGAATTGTTCAAGAAACTCATCAAAGTTTCCCTTATCAAATTGCTTGACAGCTTCCGCATACTGAATATCGGCCTGAGCCTGCTTCAATGCTTTCTCTATGGCTAACTGGTTATTAAATCTTCCGGCAAAGTCCACAATTTCCTGTCTCACGAATATATCTCCGCGGGAAATCTGCTTCTTTAGCTGAATTCCTTCCAGAGAAGTGCACCGGCTTAGCGCCACGTATGCCTGCCCTCCGGCAAAAACACCTCCACTAAAGTCTACTACCACTCTGCTGAAGGTGAGGCCCTGACTTTTATGTACGGTGATGGCCCATGCCAATCGGATTGGATATTGCATAAAAGCTCCCAGCTCTTCTTCTTCTATCCTTTTTTCTTTTTCGTTGTATACGTAACGTATGTTGCGCCACGAGTCTTTATTCACATCACATTCCTTTCCGTCGTCGGTAAGTACGTAGATGGTTCCCTCTTCGTCGATGCCAGAGATTACTCCAATGGTGCCGTTTACCCAGCGACGTTCATAATCATTCTTGATGAATATAATCTGCGCGCCCACTTTGAGCACTAAATCTTTCTGTGTAGGCAGACTGCTTTCAGGGAAATCTCCGGTAATCTCTCCTTTAAATATCACTGGATCACCGGGCAATTCGGCCAGTTTCTTTTCGTTGATGAAATCTACATTATCCCGTCGCGTAGCAAGAGTGATGTACATATCTTCTTCCGATTCCTCAATGCGGGTGTTGTATCGGGTATTGAGCAGTTGCAGATCGGCAGCTCCGGCAGTATTGTTTCGTATATGGTCCAGCACGCTTACAAATACCTTATCAGTCTGTCGGTAAACCTTTGTTAGTTCAATGGATACCAGGTCAATTTCATTAAAGACCCTTGCCGAGAAGAAAAAGGGCGAAGGATAAAAACGATTTAGAATCTCACGTTCGTCATTCTTAATAACCGGTTCCAGCTGATAAACATCACCTACCAGCAGAATTTGCTTACCGCCAAACGGTTCCCTCATGTTATTTGAATAAATTCTCAGCACACGATCCACAAAGTCGATAATATCTGCCCGTACCATTGAGATCTCGTCAATGATTACCAGCTCAATTTCCTTGATAAGTTTGCGGTGAGCAGAGCGATATTTCAGGAATTCGTGAATTCGTCCGCCCTGAAGGCTGAAATTAGGATCATCGGGTAGGAGAGGATAAAAAGGAAGTTTGAAGAAACTGTGAAGTGTGCTGCCGCCCGCATTGATTGCAGCAATACCTGTTGGAGCAAGAACTACATGCTTCTTGCGGATATTTTCACAAATATATTTCAGGAACGTGGACTTTCCTGTACCCGCCTTTCCAGTTAGAAAGACTGATTGCCGGGTATATTGAATTAAATTCAGTGCATCCTGAAACTCTTTGTTATCGGTGTCGATGGTAAATTTCACGTTCTAACGTTTTAGTAAATTACAAAGATAAGATTTATTGTGTGAAAGCAAAGGGCGAGTTGGTAAATTAATTCTTTTTAAATACTGCGAAAAATAAGAATCTTCGCCCTTTTTATATCGTTAAAGAAATATAAAAATATAGTTTTGATCAGTAATAATGAACCTGTTTTTGGTTCTATATTATAGAACTAAATAAATGCAAAGACAATGAAAAAATTATTTTTATCTTTGGGACTGATGTTATTGGTATCAGTTACTTATGCTCAGAACGCTCTTTCAGTAGGCCGAAACCAGCTTAATGTGGGTGTTGGGCTTTCTGATTACGGTTTGCCGGTCTATATTGGTATTGATCACGCCGTGAGTCGTGATTTTACCATTGGAGGTGAACTCTCTTACCGCTCTTATGATGAGTACTGGCACGATTATGATTATCATCTTAATTCCGTTGGTCTCTCAGGAAACGGTAACCTACATTTCAACAATCTTCTTAACATTCCTAGAAACTGGGACTTTTATGCAGGGTTAAACGTGGGCTTTTATATATGGAACTCCCCTCATAACTATGATGGTAGCCATACAACCGGATTGGGACTAGGAGCGCAGGTTGGCGGTCGTTATTATTTTAACAATAAAATAGGCGTAAATCTTGAAATTGGCGGCGGAAACGAGTTTAATGGAGGGAAAATAGGTCTTACAATTAAACTTTAAAGTAAGAGTATAGTTCGTCTTATAGAAGAGTCTTATTTATTTTTCTTTTTATCCAGTTAGTTTAGTGAAATAAATTACCGGGTTAAAGAGACAATAAATAAGACTCTTCTTCTTTTTCAGACGTTTATATCCTTTAAACCTAAGTACTATTTTTTTTATTTAGAGCTCACTGTTATAAATTCTTTCAGGAAGCTTAATACCTTTCTTAACCGTAGCTAACCTTTTTATTCAGTATATCTTTGTGTTAATGTGTACACCTAATATTGATAAAGCGTAGACTTAAATATAATAAACTCTACACTTTTATGAAAAAGAGGTACACCAATGGTAAAATATATACTGAAAGAAGAACTTAGTTAATTAGATAAATGATGTTAATGACCCCTATGAATTAGTTTAATATATTTGTTTATCTTAATTTTTTTAAACAATATTTGCAAGTCTAACTAAGTGCTTATTAATACTGGACTATTATGGGAGAAAAAGAATTTGACTTTAAAGGCTTTAAGGCTAACGGTTTTTTTATGCTTTTCTTTAATTTTATCTTGATTGCAGCTTGTGTAATTTTGTTTTTTCTTTATGACACTTTTGAAGTTCCCGGAATAATCCTTGGTGTAATAGGTCTCATATCCAGTTTCTTTATTTTTGGAGGCTTTATGCAACTGGAACCCAATCAGGCAAGAGCTATGGTCTTTTTTGGAAAATACAAAGGAACGTTCAAGCAAACTGGTTTTTTCTGGGTAAATCCTTTTCTGGATAAGAAGAAACTTTCACTGCGTGCCAGAAATCTCGACGTTAAACCCATCAAAGTGAATGATAAAACCGGTAATCCAATAATGATTGGTTTAGTTTTGGTATGGAAACTCAAGGATACTTATAAGGCTATGTTTGAGATTGATTCCCAGACTTTGGCCGAGGCTGCTACTGGAACGCCTGCCAATGCTGCAACTGTAGGACATACAGTGGCCGGAAGAATGACTGCATTCGAGAACTTTGTGAAAATTCAGAGCGATGCTGCCCTTCGCCAGGTGGCCGGACAGTATGCTTATGATGATAATGAAGGAGATATTAGTGGATTGACACTTCGCTCAGGAGGAGAAGAAATCAATACTCAACTGGAGCAAAAGCTGAATGAACGTTTGGCTATGGCAGGAATGGAAGTTGTTGAGGCGCGTCTCAACTATCTTGCGTATGCTCCCGAGATTGCAGCAGTAATGCTTCGCCGCCAACAGGCATCCGCCATTATTTCAGCTCGGGAAAAGATTGTGGAAGGTGCGGTTTCTATGGTGAAGATGGCGCTCACAAAGCTGTCTGAAGAGAAAATTGTAACACTTGATGAAGATAAAAAGGCCGCAATGGTAAGCAATCTGTTGGTTGTACTTTGTGCCGATGAGGCTGCTCAGCCAGTGGTAAATGCCGGAACTTCGAATATGTAATTATTTATAAACATCTAAATTTGAAAACGTATGGTTATTATTGTAGGTATTGTGGTATTTGTTGCCCATTTAGTTTTTCTATTATTCAGATAGTGTAATGAAAAAGGTTGTTTACACACTGATATTTCTGTTCCTTTCTCTGACTGCTATGGCCAGTAATCAAGACGATAAATTCCGTTTGCCTCAGCAGCTACTTCAGTACCTTATAGATGGTAAGGGAGAGGAAGCACATCAAATGCTAAGTGATAAATTAAATCAATGATTCCTGCTGAACAGATGAGCAATCTTTGGAGTGGGCTGACTGAAAAGGTTGGCGCTTTTCAAAGTAAAGGCGAATGGCAGGAGCAAAGCGTTGCAGGTAATACAATTTATTATTGTGATATTCAGTTTGCACATATGGCTTTGCGGTTTAATACAGCATTTGACAAAGATAATCTGGCTACAACAATAAACTTTGTACCGGTGCCAGTACAGCCCAAGACTCCTGCTGTAAAGGCTGATAATGCTCAAATGAAGGAGATGGATATAAAAGTAGTGACCGGAAAGTTTGAACTTCCGGGTATACTTTGTATGCCTGTTGGAAAAGAACCGGTTGCGGTAGTAATCTTGGTTCAGGGCTCAGGTCCGAATGATCGCGATGAAACAGTTGGGCCCAACAAGCCTTTTCGCGATTTAGCCTGGGGACTTGCTGTTCAGGGAGTAGCTAGTATTCGTTATGATAAACGCACAAAAGTTTACGGAAAACAGTTTGTGCCACAAGGAGAGGAACCTTCAATGGAACACGAATATGTGCAGGATGTGCTTTCTGCCGTTCAGCTTGCAAAGAATACTCCGGGGATAGATAGTAAACGAATTTATATTGCGGGTCATAGTCAGGGAGCTATGCTTGCTCCACGTTTTGCTCAGCGGTGCAAGGATATAAAGGGGGTTATACTTCTGTCGGGCAATGCGCGTCATTTGGAAGATTTGGTGACCGATCAGATGAGCTATATTTTCTCTTTGGATAGCCTATCTAAGGGTGAAGAAAAGCAACTTGCTGAGATGCAGAGGCAAGTGGCGAATGTAAAAAAACTTGGGACGAAGAATTTTGATTCAAAAATAGCACTTCCTTTGGGTGTACCTGCTTCCTATTGGAAAGATATTAATAACTATAATCAAGTAAAGGTCGCCAAGTCGCTTACTTGCCCAATGCTTATCATGCAGGGTGAGCGTGATTATCAGGTAACAATGGTGGATTTTTCCCTTTGGCGCAAAGAACTGAATGGAAAACCCAATGTGACTTTTAAATCATACCCTAAACTTAATCATTTGTATATGGAAGGAAATGGTAAATCTACCCCTTCTGAATATAATCAGGCAGGATCAATTCCCGAATATGTGACCAAAGATATTGCTAGCTGGATAAGTAAACAGAAGTAATTATACTTAATACTTTACCAATATTGCGTACTACCAGTGGCCGTTTTAGCAGTAAACTCTTTTGCTGATTCACCAATTAGTAGTTGAGCATCTTTTGGAGATAAGTCAGAATTTCTTCTTCCTGATCAGGATGAAACCAGGCAATATCTTCATCTCGTTTGAACCAGGTCATTTGCTTACGTGAATAGATGCGTGAGTTTTGCTTAATCTTTTCAATCGCAAAAGGAAGTTCCCAAATGCCATCAAGATAGTTGAAAAGTTCTTTGTAACCAACTGTATTCAGAGAATTGAGATGTTTATATGGGTATACGGATTTTACTTCTTCCAGCAAACCTTCTTCCATCATTATATCAACACGACGGTTGATACGTTCGTAAAGTTCTTCACGATCGCGGGTGAGTCCAATCTTGATAATGCGGAATGGCCTTTCTTTGGCAGAGCGCGTACGGAAAGAAGTATAGGTTTTCCCTGTCATATAGCAAATCTCTAACGCATGAACAACCCGTTTGGGATTCTTTAAATCAACAATCTTGTAATATTCAGGGTCAAGAAGCTTTAATTCTGCACATAGATTTTCTAATCCTTCTGTCTCGTATTTCTGGATTAATAGTTCGCGGGTATCTTTATCTACAGTAGGAATGTCATCTATACCTTTACAAACGGCATCAACATACATCATTGATCCGCCAGTCATTACTATAACATCTTTTATTGTGAATAGGTCATCGAGAAGTTTTAGTACTTCTGCCTCATATTGTGCGGCACTATAGTAATCGGTAAGTTTAAGTGTGCCAACAAAGTAATGAGGAATTTTATTTAATTGTTCGGGGGTAGGAGCAGCCGTTCCTATTTTAAGGTCGGCATACAGCTGTCGGGAATCGGAAGAAATAATGGGTGAACCAAAATTTTCGGCTAAGTGTAAACTAAGCTCCGTCTTTCCGACACCTGTAGGCCCTATGAGAACAAGTAATGTTTTCGGCATTAAAGACTTTCTTTGTCAAATGACTCATCTGCAATGCTGTTAATATCTACGTCGAATCCTTCTGCATCAAAGTCCTCTGAATCAAAAGTCTCGTCTCCATAGAAGTTCTCATCCAAGTCAAGAGAAGTGCTGGTTGCTGCTAATTCTTCAAAGTCAACAGTTTGTTTAGGTGCTTCTCCGTATTTTTTGGAACAAATAGCCTTATCTAAATCTTTACCTGTGATAATTTCTGATAATTCAATAAAGAATGAACGTTCAGTCATGTAATCAAATACATAAATGAGCTTTTGTTTTTCATCTTCAATAAGGTCACTTAACAAGGTGTTCTTCATAACCCAATTATCGTCCTCAGAGCTGTTGTCCATCTCTTCGAGGGTGATTTCTTTTTCTTTCTCCCAATCTTCATCGCAAATAAAGAAAGAGGTCATTTGATCATTCGAATATCCAACCGATTTAAGAATCGCTTCGTGGAGTTCTAGAAAAGTTGCTTCCGAATCAATCTGTATTTCTCTGACAAAATCATCAATTTCATCAGATATGATTGTAAATCTGTATACCATACTCTTTGTAATTTATTGATGCTGTAAAAGTAGTAAAAATCTAAATAAGTACAATAAATAAGCATTATTCGTTTATAAAAAAATAAAGGGGAAGCACCATCACTAGGATAGTTTTCCCCTTTCTGCTGAATATAAACCTTACTATAGCAATGTTTATCTTATAATTCCTCTTTCTGATTTTTCTATAAAATCAATGATATATTCTATTTCGGGACTTGAAGGAATTTCTTCTTTCACCTTAGCCAGTGCATCACTAGTGTTTAGTCCACCTTGATAAATGATGCGGTATGCATTATGAATTGCTTCAATTAATTCATTAGAGAATCCGTGTCTACGGAGTCCTATAATATTGATTCCGCAATAAGTAATAGGGTCGCGACCTGCAATGACATACGGTGGAATATCTTTACTGAAACGTGATCCTCCCTGAAGCATCACATAACTACCTACACGGCAGAATTGATGCATAAGCACTGAAGCACTTATAATAGCATTATCATCAATGACAATTTCACCTGCCATCTTTGTAGAATTACCAATAATACAGTTACTTCCCACTGTAGCATCATGTGCAACATGAACCCCTTCCATTAACAGGTTATTGCTTCCAACAATTGTTTTCCCTTTTGCTGCTGTACCTCGGTTAATTGTTACATTCTCACGAATGAGGTTGTTGTCACCAATTTCAGCGGTTGTTTCTTCTCCTTGGTATTTCAAATCCTGAGGAATAGCGCTGATTACAGCTCCCGGGAAAATAGTATTTCCATTTCCGATGCGAGCTCCATATAATATGCTAACGTTTGACATTATCTTATTGTTATCACCGATAATTACATTTTTATCGATAAAAACAAAAGGAGCTATTTCAACATTTTCTCCAATTTTCGCTTCGGGATGTATATATGCTAATGGACTAATCATTTGTTTTTTTATTTGTTCTTAACTATTTGTGCCATAAACTCTGCTTCACAAGCCACTGTTTCTCCTACGAAAACATATCCTTTCATAGTGGATATTCCTCTGCGGATAGGTGCGAGTAATTCAAGTCTAAAAATTAATGTATCTCCAGGTACTACTTTGTGGCGGAACTTCACACCATCAATTTTCATAAAGTAAGTAGAATATCTTTCGGGTTCATCAACAGAGTTTAATACAAGTAACCCACCTGTCTGAGCCATTGCTTCTACAAGCAATACTCCTGGCATAACTGGTTCCTGTGGAAAGTGTCCTTGGAAGAATGGTTCATTAACAGTAACATTCTTAACTCCGACAATATGATTTGGACCTAATTCTATGATTTTGTCAACCAAGAGGAAAGGGTAGCGGTGAGGCAGCAGTGCACGGATACGATTAACATCCATAACAGGAGCTTCATTGCAGTTGTAAGTTGGAGCCTGTATTTCGTGAAGTCTGATTTCCTTTCTCATCTGACGGGCAAACTTATTGTTAATAGTGTGTCCGGGGCGAGTAGCAATAATACGACCTCTGATAGGTTTGCCAATCAAAGCAAGGTCACCAATGATGTCCAATAACTTGTGACGTGCAGGTTCATTGTCCCATACAAGTGGTTTGTGATTAATATATCCCAGCTGACTTGCATCTTTATGAGCAACCTTCATTACATCTGCCAGCTTATCTAGCTTTTCCTGTGAAACCTGACGTTCGTAAATTACAATTGCATTGTCCAAATCTCCACCTTTAATAAGTCCGGCAGAAAGCAATGGTTCTATTTCACGGACAAAGACAAATGTTCTGCTTGCAGCAATTTCTTTTGGAAAGTCTTTCATACTTTCCAATGTAGCAAACTGGTTAGGTATTATTTTAGAGTCATAAGATATAAGAACATTTACACTGAAATCTTCATCAGGAAGAACGATGATAGAAGAACCTGTTTCTTCATCTTTGAACTCTATCTTTTGTTTGATTATATAGAAATCCTTAACGGCTGTCTGTTCTACAATTCCAACTCTCTCAATTTCTTGTACATATAATATTGAGCTACCGTCGAGAATAGGGAATTCCGGGCCATTAACCTGAATAAGACAGTTGTCAATACCAGCAGCATAAAGTGCAGCCATGCCATGTTCTACTGTACTTACCTTTGCACCATTCTTAGAAAGAACAGTTCCACGGGTTGTTTCAACTACATTATCCGCAACAGCATCAATGATAGGTTGTCCTTCCATGTCGATTCTTTGAATCTTATACCCGTGATTATCAGGAGCAGGATTAAAAGTTACAGTAAGATCAAGCCCAGTGTGAAGACCTTTTCCTCTTAGTGAAAAGCTATCTTTTAGAGTTTTCTGTTTCAACATTGGTTACTTATTTAATTGTTTTTTAAGTTCTATTATTTCTTTCTCTAAATTGTTGAGCGTAGTATACATCTCGGGTAGTTTTTTATAAACAACAGACGATTTGAAATATTTCTTTGCATCAAATGCAGGTGATCCCATTATTTGTGAATTTGAAGAAACATTACTTGGAATACCCGCTTGTGCAGCAATACCCACTTTGTCGCCCACCTTGATATGTCCGGCTAAACCAACCTGACCACCAATCATACACCATTCTCCTACTTTTGTTGATCCAGCAATACCAGCCTGAGCTGCCATTACTGTGTGAGAACCTATTTCATCATTATGAGCAATCTGAACCAGATTGTCCAGCTTTACCCCTTTATGTATAATTGTAGCTCCCATTGTTGCTCTGTCCACACAGGTGTTGGCTCCAATCTCTACATCATCTTCCAGAATAACAATGCCGATTTGAGGAATCTTTGAGTATCCTTCTGGAGTTGGAGCAAATCCAAAACCATCTGCCCCAATTACACTTCCGGCATGTAATATGCAATTGTTACCTACCCGGCAGTCATGATAGATTGTTGCATGTGGATATAGTATGCAATTATTACCCACTTTAGCACCGGTACCAATTGTTACGTGAGGATGGAGAACGGTGTTATCACCTACCTCTGCATTATCTTCTACACATACAAAAGGAGCAATATAAACATCTTTACCTATTTTTGCTGTTGGAGCAATGGAAGCTAACGGGTCAATGCCTACTTTTTTGGGTTTACTCATCTCATATAAAGTCAACAACTTAGCCAGACTTTCATAAGCATTGTCTACTTTGATAAGTGTAGCTTTGATTTCTTGTTCAGCAGTGAAATCTCTATTAACTAATACAACACTTGATTGAGTATTATATATATAATGAGTATATTTAGGATTGGATAGAAATGAGATTGCACCGGGAACTCCTTCTTCTATTTTAGCGAAGGTATGTACGCAAGCACTTTCATCTCCAATTATTTCTCCTTGAATAAATTCTGCAATTTGCTTAGCCGAAAATTCCATGTTTTTATTGTTGAATGATTCTAACCTTTTTTCATTAATGTTATATGGAGATTACATTTTTATGAATGTGTCCATAGGGGAGCAAAGTTCGTGTTTTTTTTTTAGATTCCCTTGCTGTTTATAAAAAAAATAGTTCTTTTTTAAACTAACCGTTGATAGCAGAGGTAGTATTTCTTTACTTTCTTTGAAAGAAGTGAAATGTTTAGCATATCAGATGCTTCTGCTATATTCTTTATTGTGCCGTCCTTGTAAATGATGTCAATGCTATCATCTGCCGGATCATACATGTTTTTTTCTATACTAGAAGTTGAAATAAAATATACAGAATCTTCTTTGCCAATTTGAAGCGAGTTGCTTATCTCATCTATTAGTTTTTCCATTCTTTCTTCACTTACCGGATCAGAAGATATTTCAACTTTGAAAATATTACGGTTAATCAAACCACGACTTAGAGTGGAAAGAACTACGTCTGAATGAGTGCTCCACACTTTTAGTGCTGTCCATATATCATTATCATCCAATTGAATGAAGTTCTCCAGGCAAGCGGGGTTGTTATAGAACTCCTTATGATCAATATTGTTATATAGAAAATAACGAAGTGCAGGTGAGGCAAACAGTTCTATTCCTTTACCGGCCAATTCCTTAGCCCTTAGAAGTGAACTTATAAGCATTCGCTCATATGCCACTGATGTTTTGTGAAGATAAACCTGCCAATACATTAATCTCCTGGCTGTGAGAAAGTTCTCAATGGAATAAATCCCTTTTGACTCAATAACCAGATGGTCATCTTTTACATCGAGCATTTTTATAATGCGGGCAGAGCCAATGTTTCCTTCAATTACTCCGGTATAGAAACTATCTCTACGCAAGTAGTCGAGACGATCCATGTCCAGTTGTCCGCTTACCAGTTGATGAAGGAATTTCTTATGGTATTCGTCTTTAAAGATACGCATGGCAAGATCTAGTTGCCCATCCATCTCTTTATTCATTCTCTCCATTAGCAGGAGAGATATCTCTTCGTGAGAAACACCTTTTACAAGAGTATCTTCCAATACGTGAGAGAAAGGGCCGTGACCAATATCGTGTAATAAAATGGCGGCCAGCACTCCATCAGATTCCTCTTTGGTTATTTCATTCCCTTTGGCACGGAGATGAGTAATTGCTTCACTCATCAGATAAAAAGCACCTAATGAATGTTGGAAACGGGTGTGCTGAGCACCGGGATAAACAACCGAAGATAGTCCCATTTGCTTAATACGGGTTAACCTTTGCAATAATGGATGGCGGATTATGTTATATAGTAATCCTACCGGAATATTGATAAATCCGAAAACCGGGTCGTTGACTATCTTCCGTTCGTTTGTCATTTAGATCTATTATAGGATAGCTTTTAATTGTTCTTCCATCTCAATCTGAACAGCTTTTGCTGCAGCTTTTGCTGCTTCAGCAAAGTTCTCAGTTTTGTCCGCGTAAATAATACCACGAGATGAATTAACAATCAAGCCACACATTTCATTCATACCATACTTGCAAACTTCTTCCAGAGAACCGCCCTGAGCACCAACTCCGGGAACCAGTAAGAAGTGATGAGGTACATGTTTACGGATATCTACGAACATTTTTCCCTGAGTTGCACCAACCACATACATCATTTGTTCGTCTGAAGCCCATTGTTGAGAAGTTTTCAATACTTTTTCAAATAAACGTTCTCCGTTGGCATCTTCAGTAAGTTGAAAATCGTGTGATCCTTTATTTGAAGTCAAAGCAAGCAGAATAACCCATTTTTCTGGATAAATAAGGAATGGTTTCACACTGTCTTCGCCCATATAAGGAGCAACAGTTACTGAGTCTATATTTAGTTCGTCGAAGAAAGAACGGGCATACATCTCACTTGTGTTTCCAATGTCACCACGTTTTGCATCAGCGATAATAAATTGATCTGGATAATTCTTTTTGATGTAAGCAACTGTTTTCTCAAAAGCTATCCAGCCTTTTACTCCCATACTTTCATAAAAAGCAAGGTTTGGTTTGTATGCTATACATAAATCGGCAGTAGCATCAATGATTGCTTTGTTAAAAGCGAAGATTGGATCTTCTTCTTTTAATAAGTGAGCAGGTATTTTCTTAATGTCAGTATCCAGACCTACGCAAAGAAAAGATTTTTTGCGTTTTATATTTTCAAATAATTGTTGTTTATTCATTGGGAGTAATATTATAATTCACTTTCTTTCATTCGTTCTGCATTTTCCGCTACAATCAGACGGTCGATGCAATCCTGAATGTCTCCGTCCATAAAGGCAGAAAGGTTATAGATAGTATAGTTTATGCGGTGATCGGTGATACGTCCCTGCGGATAGTTGTAGGTACGGATTTTAGCCGAACGGTCACCTGTAGAAACCATTGTTTTACGCTTGGAAGCAATATCATCCAGGTATTTCTGATGTTCCTTGTCGTAAATAAAAGAACGAAGTCGTGTAAGAGCCCTTTCTTTATTCTTTGGCTGGTCACGGGTTTCAGTACATTCTATACGAATTTCTTCTGGAACACCAGTGTTAGGATTCTTCCAGATATAACGCAAGCGGACACCAGATTCCACTTTGTTCACGTTCTGACCACCAGCACCACCCGAACGGAAGGTATCCCATTTAATTTCGCCTTCATTGATTTCCACATCAAATTCTTCAGCTTCTGGAAGTACAACAACTGAAGCTGCTGAAGTGTGAACCCTTCCTTGTGTTTCTGTTTGTGGCACTCTTTGAACACGATGAACTCCTGATTCATATTTCATTTGACCATAAACACCATCTCCAATAATATTTAAAACAATTTCTTTATAACCACCTACAGTTCCTTCCATACAGTCAACTAATTCAACTTTCCAGCCTTTCTTTTCAAAGAATTTTAAATACATTCTATAAAGGTCGCCTGCAAAAATACTTGCTTCATCTCCTCCTGTTCCTGCTCTTATTTCAAATACAGCATTCTTGCTATCTTGTGGGTCAGAAGGAACTAATAACAACCTTATATCATCTTCCATTTTATCTCTCTTTTCAATCAAAGTATTTAGTTCCTCTTTTGCCATTTCACGAAATTCTTCATCTTTTTCTTTGTTAAGAACTTCTTTTGCGTTATCTATGTTTTCTAATACGTTTTTATATTCTTTGTAGGCTGAAATTACTGGCTGAAGATCCTTGTAATCCTTGTTAAGTTTTACATAGCGTTTCATATCAGACATAATTTCTGGCTGATTCATTTGTTCTTCAATAGCTAAGTATTTTAAGTTGATTGCTTCTAATTTATCTAACATATTCTATAATTTTGAGTTGCAAAAATACAACTAAATCTTCGTTTGATAAAGTTTTGGCGAGGTTTTCTAAATAAAAGTTTGGATATTTGCACTTTGTAATCATGTGAAATATGAAAAAAAAGGTTTTTATTCTTGTCCCATCATTAATATTATTGATTATTTGCTTTTATTCTTGTTCAAAAAAAGAAGGTTCAATATTAAATAATAAATTAACAAAAGAAGAAAATCCTAAGAATCTTCCATCTTCAGGAGGAAAGACTTTAGAAATGATTTTAGTTATTCCAAACAAAGTTTATAAAGGAGAGTTAAAGGATAGTATAGGAGATTATTTTTTAAAAGCTTGTCCAGGAATAGCTCAAAGAGAACCTTTGTTTGATATTGTTCAAATGGAATCAAAACAATTTTTTAACTCTGGAATGTTTCAAAAGCATAGGAATGTATTAATTATTGATTTTTCAGAAAAGAATAAGGAGAATGCAATATTCCAAAAAATAAATTATAAATCCTTTCCTCAAGCTTATTTTCAAATAATTTCAAATAATAAGGATAGCCTTTATTATATGATTCGTCGTTATGCCTCAACTATAATTTCAAAGTATTATGAAAATGAGCATAGAAGATTTTCCTATGCTTTTAAGAGATTAGAAAATTCAGAAGCTTCAAAGAAATTAAAATCTACTTTTAAATTTTCTATGGCATTTTCAAATGAATATTCAATAGCTATTTTTAATGATGAATTTGCTTGGCTTAAGAAGGATTATATTTCAAATACTAAACAAAAAACTTTAAACATAATGGTATATAAAACTCCATATTTGGGAGAAAGTATGTTTAAAGAAGAAAATATTATTGATTTAAGAAATAAGGTGG